>Ga0307510_10004783_pt1 | contig 16018 bp, 10 predicted proteins | sample 12_EM_MG_FD_207224 | JGI IMG/M metagenome (GOLD analysis project Ga0307510, IMG submission 207224) | Populus trichocarpa ectomycorrhiza microbial communities from riparian zone in the Pacific Northwest, United States - 12_EM | ecosystem: Host-associated > Plants > Roots > Unclassified | place...
ACTCAGGCTGCAAATGTGTGTGTGTGTGTTTTTTTTTTTTTTTTTCATGCTTTGCTTTTGTAGAATGTAATAGTTGATTAATGTAATTTTCTGATTTAATATGCCAAAAACAATTTTCTACGACATATATGTAAATAGCCCATAGGTTAAAAATATTTTAAAAAACAATTACTGTCACATTTCTAAATATCCTTTTAATCTCATTCGATGGTATTTCTCTACGTCTAAAGTATTTCATACCTCAATGAAGAGTTCTCACACTCTCACTCCTCGTTGTAATACAAGCAGAACACACCAGAAAATATATAGTGCACAACAACTTACATGAATCCTTCTCCCCAACTCTTTAATAACTCAACAAAGGAATGCACAAGTCTTACATTTTATGCACAATGAACCTTCTTGTAGAAAAACTGTGGAAGTTACAAATAAAAACTCTCCCCACTTCTTAGCAAGCGGGGCAGTTCACTACATGTTCTCCATAACTTGGTAGTTTTGAAGACAAGTTCACCCATGTCCCACGTACGCTAGTTACCAACTCTCCCATGATCTGGCCATTTTTCTCCTACAACTAGACACTACTGTTGCAACTTCCTTGGATGCCAACTTGCAAGCCAACTGGCCAACTTCCTATCACCACTGCTGCTACTAAAGATGGTTGTTTTTTTTAATTATTAGAGGTGCAGCTTAATTAATCAGGTATTGGGTTTGCTCCTTATAGGTTATTAGTTCGAGTTTCACAAATTTCAAGGCCACTGGAGACTCACATGGTCATTAACTTCAAGGCCCGTGAGATTAGTCGAGGTGCACGCAAGCTAGCCCGGACACCCATATTAATAAAAAAAACAGAAAAATTAGTTGTGTTCGTCATGAATTAGTCGAGGTACGCGCAAGCTAACCCGAACACCCACATTAATAAAATAAAACAGAAAAATTAGTTGTGTTCGCCATGGATCGAGCGGTCCATCGTTCAAGCCTATGTTTATACCAACATGGAACCACTGGTCACACAAATTGTTACACGCTTCCTAACAATTTCACCACTATACATGCGAGTTCCCAGCTCCTTGTGCAAATTTCAAGTAGTGTGTTCGTTGGTGCAACCTTGTTCTTTAAATTGTTACAAATCAATGTTTTTCTTCTACGAAACCTCTTGCAGGTTATGTTCCATTCACCAAGAACTTGGTTCGCTGATTCTTTAATTTTATCTTAGCCAAAACTACGATGATCTAGGATTTTGACAACTTGCTCCTCTTTTGATTCCCATTGTCTTCATAAAATAGTTCCTAGTAGCTCACATGGAATGTAGGGTTAAGTTTTATCCATTCAGGTAACTTCAGCCTATATACCACTATCATCATTTTTTGGCATCAAACATTCCATGTCTTAGAGGGTGTTAATTTAAAAGTGTGGTTGCAATTGCTTTTTCAAGTATTTTTTACTCGGAAATGTATCATAATAATGTTTTGTTTTAGTTTTTAAAAATTATTTCTGATATCAGTACATCAAAACAATCTAAAAATATCAAAAAATATAAATTTTAAACAAAAAAATTGAAAATTAAAGGAATACAATTTGCTCCACGTTCCAAACGTCTTTTAATATTACTAACAATCTTCTTTTAGATATGTTAAGTTAACTTAAGTAAAATGCACCTTGTCAGCATGCAACAGGCTTGGATTCAATACTCCAGTAAACCCTTTCTTCATTTTCTTTTCCTCCTTTTTCTACTTTGCCTTGAAATCCTATGTAGCTTGCAACCATCGACTTGTTTTTGTCGCAAGAATAATGTATTGCTTCTTAGCCCTTTCAATGTTTTCCATGACTGCCTGAGCAATCCTCATCCTCCGGAACAAGTCTTATCAAGCCTTTGAGACGCGTCAATCTCTCCTAAATCATTCTCATAGTCACGTGATTGTTTGGCATATGAATTTGGGTCACAAATCCTTATAAGCTTCAGAGCCCGAATACCCTTTGTCATAAGGGTAAATTTCTCACTCAAATTTCTGCCTACCGTGCGTCAATCTAGCCCTGAATTTTTTTTTTATTTTAAATTAATTTTTTTAAATTATTTTAATTTATTGATATTAAAAAATAATTTTTTTTAAAATATTATTTTAATATATTATTAAATAAAAAAATTATTAGATAAAAAATATTTTAAAAAATAATTATTACCAATCTGTCAAATATCACAACTTAAAGAGGATATAAATAACGAAAGCAAAAAACGTATACCTGATAAACATATTTTTACCCAGGCTAAAAATTAAATATTTATTCTCTTTCTTGTATTTCTCTCTTAAGAAATAATAATCAAATCTGCTGCTAAACACCATTCACCAGTAGGAAAAGAGGATTTAGAAAAATTGAATCAAGAAAATGGAGGAGGAGGGCGAAGAGGATCATGTGATGAGCGAGGTTCATCTTGGTTGCCCACCTGGCTCCTCTGGGCCCCATATTTCTCATTTCACCATCTCCATCCCGCCTGGTAATTGATTTTGATTTTGCTCTCCAAACTTCATTGCATTCTTATGTAATTAATCTTCTTTTTTGGTTCACGATAATTAATTATGTTAGGTGTTGATTGTGGAAGATTTAATAATCTGTTCAAAGATGAGCAAGTTCCTATGCACCAAATGGTTTGTGTGGATGAAGATGGTGATCTTATATTAACCAGACGCCATGCTCATCACTGTAAGTACTCACAAATCTCTCTCTCTCTACTGGATTTACTTGTTGTGTCATATTACTGAATATATATAGGATTAGCAGTGCAAGTTGTAATTAGATTGTAAGTTGTAACTCCCGAGATTTGTTTGGGAATTTTTTAACGGCCTTGACAAGGGTTTTTAACATGAACCTGAAAAACTTGATATAAATTAGTGAATTTCCTACCAGTAATAATAAAAAAAATCCAGTAGGCACCGAGACTGATTACCTTGCCTAATAATAGCGCAGTGTTCATATTTGTGAACAATTAGATTTGCAGGTTAGTTTTTGTTCACCTTCTTACCAAACCCTTTCCATTTCTGCTTTTTTTAACTGAGTGAAATAAGTTGTGATAAATGATGAAAAGATTGATATGATCTTCCTTCATAAGTTTGAATTTATGAGAAAGATTTGAACTCTCTTGGAGTATTTTGTTGTCAAAATGCGCAGATTTGCCGACTCGTAGTTTTAGTGTAACCATCCAGCATAACATCACATCATCAATTTCAAATGTTGGGTTGCAGGTGATTATTGGTTTCTTAGTAAGTTTTTATTTTTATTGCTAGATAATCATAATCATATATAAGCTGTTCTCCACTCTCAGGTTTGGAAGGCCGAATTACTGTTATCTGATTTTGTGTTGCATAAGATGTTGACTTCGTCTGATTTTGATGAGATTGTTTCATTAGAACTTGGAGCTGGAATAGGTATGTTGATCACTGGTGCTATATCATTTCTGTCAAATATTATGTCACTTGTGATTTGATCATGTTGCTCCTGGCATCCAGTGACTAGATCCTGGCCACTTTTTTTTTTATTTTTTTAAAGAGTTTCCTTTAATTCAAGAAGATTTGCTAGCAAAACTGAGAAATTGTAGTGCAGGAATTTAGAAAGAATGACAAATACCCTCCCACCAACATTGGTCAAAATGAATTGGATTCTGTCTGAAATGAAATTCAACCTGGTTGAGTTTCTAGAAAATAAGGGTCCCATGGATTCATCTTCTGATTCTTAGTAGCAGCTGAGTCAGTTGTACAATCTCAAAATTTTCTTCTTGGATATTATATGTTCTAAATTCAACCATCTTAAATGTTCTCAACCTGAATCATGAGTATTTCTTGTGTGACAGGAATTTATTTCACTGTCTTTGCCAGGGCTAGTCGGTATGTTGCTTGCACATGTTGCTAAAACAGTGTTCCTAACAGGTATCCAATGGCTGTGTTTATATGCTGAACCTTATCTTTATGGGTTTTTGCTGTTAGATCATCTAAGATTATCACTCTCAGGAGTGCACCTTTCAATTACTTAAAATTTTTATTGTGTCAATCATTTGGGTTGACATGCCAATCAATTGTTTGCAACATTGTGTATCTTCTATAACCTTATGTTTTTCTACTTTCAAATTAGATTTTGGTTTGTTGCTTGAATTAATGCAGGAAAGTTGAAGAAAATATGGAATTCTGTTTATAACTAGTGGTGATCTTAAATTCGTTGGTTTCCATGAATTTGATGTTCTGTGTTAGGTGAATTTGGTTCCATATATTGTTTTTTACTAGCTGTGGTGTTGAAAATTTACTCTATCTCCACTCCAAGGTGGTTGTGCTTCTGTTTATTTTTGTCAGTCTCATGGTAATTACCCATTTAGAAATGTGCTTTTGGATTAGTTTCTCCTTTCTGAATTGTCCATCATTAGAATGCAGGAGCTATGTTATTTCATATGTCAAATTAGCAGAACATTCATATTGGAAAATCATATTTAATTATTGAGTTGGAATGATTTGATTAATATTTCGCTAAAATGCTCTTTTCAAAGAAGGTGAACTCTTTGGGACAGAGTAAGGTTAGACATGCTTGTGATTTCATATTCTTGAACAAACTGCTTTCTGTAATTTTCTACAGACCGTGGAGATGAAATCCTTGACAATTGTGCAAGTAATGTTGTTCTCAATTCTGAAGTGTTAAACTATCAAGGAAGCATTCATGTCCGTGAACTTGATTGGATGGACTCCTGGCCACCCTCAACAAGTTCAGGAAATTCTACGTGTCATAAAAGGTTAATTGATATTCTTTTCAACAGTCACTGTAGTTTCTTATCTGTCAAAATAGTTTTTCCTCATTTTATAGTTATTTTATTTGATAGTGATATACTTTAAGAAACACATTGCATTTTCTTCAATGGTGATAACAGGTATTCTTGGACATCCTCGAATGTTGAAGAAGCTGAGAGAGCTGCTTTACTTGTAGCTGCTGATGTAATTTACAGTGATGATCTAACTGATTCTCTTTTCTGTATTCTAGAGAAACTAATGTCCCTTGGTCCAAAAAAGGTATGCATCAACAAAGGAGAACAGCATTAATGAAGTCCGGATAGGATAGCAAGCAATATGAAATAGCATTTATAAATCAGGATGGAACAGTGATAACATATGAAACATTTGAGATCTTTATATGATATAATTGACCTGTTTTAGTAAGAACACATGTCATGGCAACATGACTTATGCAGTCGTTATCGAATTTGTTTGGCGGCAGGCGGGGGGAGGGGGTGAGTTCTTTCTTAGTAGATTACAAAAGGCTGAATGGTGCCAGTTCATCCAGCCAAAGGAAGCATACGAGGCTCTCAATGGATGCATTGCTAGATGAACTACAATGCAGTGGTTATCACTGTTTATAAGTCATCCCATATGCACTTTGAATCATGATTCTGTTGCATTTCACAGTATTTGCAGGATTGCTTTGTTAGAATTCTTGAAGCTCAATGTTCGGCAAGATATTAATTGGCGGTTACATTTCTTTGTTTTAAGGTTTTGTACTTGGCGTTGGAAAAGCGCTACAACTTCAGCATAGATGATCTTGATGTTGTGGCAAATGGTTACTCACATTTCCGAAGTTATCTTAGAGGGGAGGAAGGTGAGTTTGTTCCATATTATTTCTCTGCTTGACATACTATAATCCATTTCCAATTTTTAAATTTATAATATAGTGATGTATGCGTGATGCAGAATATGACAACCTTAAACACGGATCCTCCCCTTGTTTTGTGGGAAAATGTCTTGACCTGTCATTAATTCCGCAATATGTTCGAGAATATGAGAGAGGAAATGATGTAGAGCTTTGGCAAATCATGTACAATGCAAGAAAACCTAACTTAGGGGATTCTTGTGACTGATATTGCCATCTATATCTATTTTCTGTGATCCATGGTTTCTCTCTTCGTCTATGGACATTATGGTCGCAAATTTAAATGGCTGGACTTGGCGGCATAGCAATTCCATCAGCAGCTATTGTGGACAGCATCCCATTCGACTTTCAATCCTATACATGTTTTACTCGATAAAAAGATTTTCCCGTATTTTAATGCTTGGTGAAATGTACATGCATATATCTGGAAGTGAGGAACTGGGCCTTTTCTTGAGCTTGAATTCAAATCAAAATCACTTTGTTTTTTAGGATTTGGCTAGCTTCAACCTTATTATATGGTTCTTTACCTCCTCTTTCTTTTAACTCACTTAAATGTACTTTGTGAAAGTGTTGGAAGGTTCAATTCTGTGTTGGAGGCTCTGACTCGTCAGTTATACAATCTCCCTTTCTGTACACAAATACATGATAAGAGTGATATTAATAACATAACATTAAAAGAAAATTACACTAATAGCTTAGTGCCATACTAGTCCGTGGCTTGGACCAAGATGATTATTTTAACGAAAAAAAAGAATATCTAGATCCTGATAAATTTTTCAACATTGTTATTAAGCTTGGGAAATGTGTCAAACTTCAAAAAAATTTATGTGATTTTTTTTGTTTAACTTGGGTTTTAAATTAAATCTTATTAGGGTTGCTTAAGTGTGATTTTATTGACTTGGTGGGTTCAAGGAAAAAATATATATATATAAAAAATCATGTTATGTTAATCTTGATTAACTAGCCAAACTTGCGATTTAATTTATGAACTCCATTATGTTTAGTTAATTATTTTCATTTGACTATATAATAAAAAACACAAAAATTATTTTATAATTAATCTAATATTGAAGGATAATTTAAAAAAAAATTAATAAAAATTCAACATTGAAGGATGTAATTAGAAAAATAATCAAAAGATTAAAAACACAAAGGGCAAATAAAAAAAGAATAAGAAAAGACTAGATGCATAGACCCAAGTGGCCTAGTGTGGCTGAGCATTTTATGAAAAACCTTAAGTGATTGGGCTTAAGGTAGGTTTGCGTGCTTAGGCCAATAATTTTTTTTTTAGGTGATAGACAACAGGTCATTCACCTCTTATTTTTTTTAAAAAAGAAAAAGACAATATATCATTTGTTGGATTGTAGCGTAAAATTTGCACACTACTATGGTGGCCGGAAAAACAAGGATAACATTTTTTTTTCCAACTCATTTTCACCTAAAAATATCTTTCCAAATCACATAATAACCCTAAAATTACCTAAAAAATTAATTACTTGAGAAATCTCTAAACCAAGCTTGATTTTCATTCTCATGAATGTTTAAAGAAAACAATCATCACCATCAAATTTTCCATATCGAATATAACTTGATGACAGCAAGAACAACAAGTTTCTTTGCCAAAAGAGGCCTAACCAACCTTTTCTCTCTCCTTAGCTTTTTAAGATGACTTTCTTTCTCTTCTCTCAAAGCTATGAACTAAAAATAAACAAAATAAACTTTGAATCACAATAAAAAATTATCATAAATTTGATACAAGACATGTAATTTCTCCATATTTTACTTTTCATCACTCATTCTTTTAATTTTGTGTTTTGATGATAAATTGGAGCCTAGTTCTATTTAATTAGGCTATTAAAGGGTTAAACTAAAAGGGAAAAAAAGTTCAAAAATGAAAAAAAATCAGGTGGTTATTAGCATGCCATTTAGTTGATTTGTTAATATATACCAATAACTTTTCTCTTTGTGTCTTTTTATAACCCGCACTTGTGGTTTTATTATTTCTTTCATGGTCTTCCTTGTTCTTTGATAAAGTTATGAAAAAATTCAGAATGGATATAGGCTTTCTATGGTTGCCTATGAGGCTGTTGACTAACCTGCAAAACAAGTCTTTTATCAGAATATAAGATTTTACAATGCTTAAGTTATTAAATGTAGAAGGGGTGGAATGTGTGTTTAAAAATAGAGTGTGTGGAGAGAGAATGTTTGGAGTAAGGACGATAATGTATGTTGTAGGCTTAAGAGAGCCTCATTTCTTCCCTAGTGACCTATGATATTTATAGATACCAAAAGTCGCATAAGCTTACTTTATAGAGAGGAAAAATTATTGGGAATATTTGCTTTCTTATATAGTTATGTCATTGGTTAGTGTGCCATATTTTTTATTGGTTGATAGGTTTGTGCTTGAGAGAAAGATATTGGTGAAAATGATGTCCAAACTAGGAAAGTTGATGCGAAGTTAGGCTTAGATGTAGTCATTGTTGGAAAGAGTAGTCAGGCTAGAAAAATTAATGCAAAGTCAGGCTTGGAAATGACTATTGATGGAAAGTTTGACTTGAGAAAGGTTGTTTATTGGCAAGAAAGGGTGGTCTAGGTGTAGGGTTTAATTGGGACATGATTGAAGAGGGTTTATTTAGGTTTGGATTTTCTCATATCCTTCTTTCTTTCCTATATTTGGTTTGGGTTGGCTAGGAAAGAGTCTTATTAGGCTTGAGAGGGTTAGGCTGGTCTAGCCTTTCCCATTTTCTCTTTTTATTCTCTACCTTCGATTGGGTTTAAGTTAATGGTTGGTTAAGCACAGGCTAGAGAGGATTAGGTTGAGTTTGGCTTAGAGAGTAATCAATTTATATTAGGTGTATGGTATAGGTTGGGTTAAGTTTAGTCAAAGATTAGGTTGTCCGACCACTTTTTTTTTTTTTCCATCTCTCCTTATTTTTACCAAAGATTTGATTGGTTGACTAGATGTTAGGTGGCTTGATTAAACATTAGGTTAATTGACCAGCTTTTGATTTAGATAAGTTTAGTTGATAACCAAATAATGAGTTGTTTAATCAAATGTTAGGTTGGTTAAACCGAATGTTAGGTTGGTTAAACCGAAGGTGAGGTTGATTTTTTCAAGTGCCCCATCATTCTTTAAACAATTGATAAACAAATTAAAATGATGTTGTGATAAATTACATGATATTTAAGTTAAACATTATACTTGCTTCTCTTGTCTACTCTTTTCAATGCAATGAGTGATCTTTGATATGTTCAATTATATCCAAATTGTTTGTAATTATTGCATTTGACAATCCTGACTTCCTTGCTTGATTTAGACCTACGTGACCCTCTTTTTACTTTCAAATCTTATTCTTTCTAGATCTATCATAAGCCTCTTTAAAATAAAGGATTGGACATTCATAAAATCATCGTCAACATCCTCCATTGTATCTAAGTTTGAGATAAGGTGTATTAAACTAATACAAAAAAGAAGCTAAAAGCCATTAGTAAAGCATTATGGCTCATAAGGTAAACATTGTGGTTTCACATAATGTTTTGTTTTTTTATTCTTTTTTTTCTTCTATCATTCATTTTTCCTCTCTCAATTTCATCCCTTAATTTGTGTTTTTTGAGATTTGAAGTTGATAATTTGTTTTGATTCTTTTTTTATATGCTTATCACAGTCTTGAAAAAATCTTAATATTGGGTTAGTGCTCGATTTTACATAAAAAAAAAATCAAATTTATTGTTTGTAAGAAATTGAAAATAAGAGAACAAAATTGGAACAAATAAATAATGGTAGGCCTTTAGTTCTTAAGAAAAATATGGTGTTAGTTCTTGTCCTCTTTCTTTTCTTTTTGTCCTTTTTTCCTTTTGTTCATCAAATTCTGCTCTTTTCATTTTGATCCTCCAATTTTTTGTTATTTGGGGTTTAGGGTTGATAGTTTGTTTCAATCTACTTCTTACATGATTACATCGATCTAAAAAAACTTCACATCATAGGGTTAGTGTTCATTTTATGAAAGATAGTCAAATTGTTTTGTTTGAGAAAAAACTCCAACATTAAAATTTAGCTAACCAAAATTAAAACAAAGAGAAATTATAAGGCCTATATAATTTTATTGTCTTTTCGCCTCATTTTGCCTTTGGGATTTTGTCAAATTTATTTTTTGACCCATTTATTTTGTAAATTAAATAGCTTTATCCAAAACTTTATTTTGTCATTTTAGTTCACAGGTTTAAGAGAGGAGAAATAAAGACTCACCAAATTATAATGAAGGAAAGAGAAAATGGATAGATGCCACTTTTAGCGATGAAATTCATCATTTTTTGTTGCAATGAGTTTTATTAGATGAGGTGAATTCCATTTAAATCTTATGTTGCTGGGAAAAAAAAACTAGTCTAGCCTCAAGAATGTTTTTGGATTCGGGTTGATTTTTTTGTTTTTAACATAGTAAATGCTAATTCAATACTAGAAATAGTTTTTTTAAGATTCATGTGTTGTTTTCTTAGGTGTTTCTGGTAGGAAAAAAAATGTTAAAATAGGATTTTTACACCAAGGAGTCAGCTGCTCAACTTTCTGGCCACCATAGATGGTCGGGTATAAAACAGTAGGCGACATATCGCTAGCTATGTCGCCAACTCTTTTTTTTTTTTTTTTAAGAAAGGGTATAAATAATGCCATTCACCTCTTAAAAAAACAAAAGGCCCAGACACATGGGCAACCCCAGGCTAGCGCTTTAGCTTTATTTAAGGCCTAAACGTGTTGTGCCAACTTGGCCCATGTATCTGGCTTTTTATTTTTAATTTCATCATTTATTGTTGGGTTTTTATTTATTTTTCTTACTTATTTTTCTTTCTAATTGCATCCTCCAAAATTTAGTTATTTTTGAATTGGGCTTCATGATTTGTTTGGTTTGCTTTTTGTAGGTTTATCACGGTCTCAAATAAACATCATGACACTTGGTTGGTGCTCAATTTTACAAATTTCTAGTTTTTTTTATCATATAATTAAATAAAAAATAAATTTATTAAATCAGTGAAGTCCATGACCCGGACCACGACTTTGGTGGGTTAACTTGGGTTGATCGTAAACTGAGCTTCATAATTTATTTTGGTTTTCTTTACATGAGGTTATTGCAGTCTTAGATAAACATCCCAATATTAGATTGATGCTTTATTTTGTGAGCATATTGATTTATTGTAGTTATGGTTTGAAAATGTAGGTTTAAGAATTTTCTTAACCAAGGTTTCAAAAGAGAGTTTTTAGTGAGATCCATGCAAAATTGTGATGCATGTTAATTAACCAAACACTTTCAAATATCTGGTTGAGGTAAAATACAAACCACAACACACCGCACTACAGAAATAAATGAAGTCTTATTTTCTCCCCTTAACCTATTTTCTATTTATTAGCTGTTGGTGTTCTCTAGCCAATGGCAACCCATGACAAACCAAAGTTTTCAAAACCTTTATAGTGAGTGAGAGACTAAATATGAAAAATCCAAGAATGGAATAAGTGTTCGACTAGTAGGTCTCATAACCAGTTTAAATAAAATTGCATAAAAAAAAGGGAAGACTGAATAAAGTGCTAATTCTTTCATTGTGTGTCGGAACTCTTCTTCTTAAATAATAACATTTTCCATCAACTTCATACGAGTCCAAACATTCATGTCTAGTTTTTTTGTCCACTTACATCAAATCATAAGTGGTACTTATTATAAGTCTTCAACAAGGAAGAGTTTTTTTTAGCATAATAAGAAAAAAATGGCAAAATACCATAATCTAGAAAATGTTTATGGAAATAGCAAACTTACACGAGTTGCAAGCCTCATCAGTGACTCGTGTATCGCATGCTACATTTACGACTCCCAAGTTGCATGCAAGGTTTGCAACTTTAAATGAATTATAACCCTTAGAACTAGTTTCTTCCTCTTTCTCTTTTTATTTCATCGCTCTCCCTATAACCACCACCCACCCCCGCTCCTCACCACTTCTTATAACCACCACCATTTTTCCCCACCACAAAACACCCTCTTAACTACTATAAGACTACCCATTCTCTTTCTCTCTCCACTGCATGTTGCGATGTCACAGTCGTACAAATTAATTACCCTAGCTTAAAACACAACACACAAGATAGTATAGAGCAAGCAAGGGGTCGATCCCACGAGGAAGGTTCAAGTCAAATTTTTATGCTAGATGATATGCAATTTTGGGGGGGGGGGGTGGATGTTATCTAGGTTAAAGCAAAAGAAAACATAAAACTATCAAGCAAAATTAAATAAAATCAGAAAATTATCAAGAGAACAAACCTTGGTTGCAAGCACACATCCACCTACGGAAATCATAATTGATCATGGAAACTAAATATCAATTTATATTCTGAATATTTATCTCTTCTTAACATTAGTTAGTTAACGAGTCCATCGTATAACTAACCCTAACCATCAAACAACCACAGTGTCCGCGCTAATAATTTAATTCAATGGCAGCCTTAAAAACTAGATAAATTGATTAATCAAGAAAACATAACTGTTGCAGCCTATGTTTGATTTGATTGAATGTTCTCTCTAAAATTAATAACGTAGATCCGCCACAATTATTAAACTCAGTTGTTTCACAAGTTCATATACCACAACTTTGGTTTTGATATCAAACTTAGCAATAAAGTGTTTACAATAATAACTTAGAGTCCGCTCTACCAATTAAAATAAACAATTATAGGAAAAATAAGCATAGGAGAACAAACATATTCATCATATAAACTGAAAAGAAAAGGTAAAATAGATCTCACAATTCTTGAAATCCAAAGGTTTTCGTGTCCTTGCAACTAAGAAAAAGAGTTTAGCCTTGCATGTTTGTTGAACAATTAATCAAAAAGAAAGAAGAAAGCATGATTTCGGGTTTGTGGAGGAGAAAGGTCATTTTTTCTCTCTTGGCTGGTTGTCCTCCGTTCTCTTCTCTCATTCTTTTTATATCCTAGGAAACACTAGTCTCTATTTTATAAAATAGTCCTCCCTTAAATAGACAGTTTATATTTAAGTACTTTAATAGCTATTTTCCTAAAAAAAGAGAAATAGTCTTGCATGAAATCTTCAAGCTTTGACTTAGAGGAGCTAAATTGCTGAAATAAAAACTTTGATGGTTTAGATGCTTCGGAACGTAATTTGAGCTCGTTTCTTCACGAAACCTATTTGCTAGCAGAATTCAGTTGTCATCTTTGAAAAATCATATCTCCCTCATATGACATATTTTTTGCTGCAATTTGGAGTGTTGATAGGTCTTTGAGTCAGAAATCTAAAACAATTGAGTTTGCATCCAATGGACTTTTATAGCTCAAGATATTCAAGTCGGAATGACCAAAGGTCAACACTAGCAGATTGCGACATTTGACTTTGAAGACTGTGATTTCCATGCTCTTCCTTATTTTATTTTCTTGCCTTATATGTACAGAAAGGTATGGATGTTAGCTTTTTAATTCCACTGGAATCACTTCATTTTGTCCTCTAGAGCTCACGCTCTGCACAAAATATCGACTGAAGGTCTAATCTGCCAATTACCTCCAATTTACTCCTTTTTGCATATTCCATCCAAAAATGCCGTCAAAATATAAAACAAAGAATATTAAGGTATTTTATATATAAAACATAGGCAAAACACTAGTTAAATATGTGTGAAACTATCGAATAATATGGTTGCATCAAATACCCCCACACTTAGCTCTTGCTCGTCCTCGAGAAAGGATAGATAAAATCAAATTGAAAATAAATTAAATTAAATCACTATGACTAATCTCCTAATCTCCCATTAGTGTCCAAGAATATATGCATTATAAACAAGAATACAATCAAGAAGGATAGAGAGTATAGATTTTCATGAATTCATTTACATGCAAACTTCAAAACTCCATTAATCGTTGGGATTTAAATGAAATCTATGCCATGCCAAAGTGAAAGGTCCTCTCATTGATATACACTCCAACACTCATGTGTTTAGGGCTTATGTGTTTAAATCTCTCAAATTCAATCAATGAATATGTTCTACCATAAGCTTGCTCTTCAATCTCATCTTCATTATTGAAATGTTACAAGCAATGCATGAATCAAAAGGTCTTACTTTTTTTATTATAATGGGGCTAAGGTTAAGGTGAGGTAAAAGAAAGGAAAAGAAAAGGTTAAAACCAAAGGAAGTAGAGCATTCTAAAAAAATGGTTTTTTTTTAAACAAGATATCCCATCAAAGCACACAAATTTTTCATCTTTAAGCACCAATGCTTAACTTCTTTTGATTTCAAGCTCCATCAACATAGAATCTTAAGAACACAAAGGAACACTTTTCTTTTTTATTTTTTTCTTCTCTTTACTTTTTCTTTCACCTTTGGCAACTTTGCCCATCTTTTCATCAAGCATCACTTTTTTTTTTCTTTTCACATAATTTCCAACCATAATCCATGAGATATCAACAAGTATATGCTCTACTAATCCTTGGCCAGGGGAAAAAAACATATAAAACATTAAGGCTTACACATGGGTAAAGCAAAAAAAAGATAAACAAGCTCAAAAGGGGCTTACTAAGAATAATATGCTTTAGGTTGGCTTTTTGGCTCAAGTGGTTAAAATTCTTAATGCGTTTATCATCTTCATGTACACATGTAATGTGAATGTAATCTCAACAAGATAAGAAGCAAATTCTAGAGATATATATCATTAAATGAATGCATAATCAAATAAGATAATGTTGAAGGCTCAAAAGCTTGCATTGATATAACACTATAAAGTCAACATGACATATTTTTGAAGTCAATCCCTAAACCAATTAAACGTTAAAACTTGCATGCACACTCATTCATTCGATTTATATCTTCATCTATCTCAATTAATTCTCATACATAATACTCATATTCTCATAAACCAATGGGAGTTCAAAAAGATCAAACATAGATTTTTTTTTAACGCAACAAAGAAAATCAAAATTCTCTCAATACCCCCACACTTTAAACATAAAATTATCCTCAATGTTGAAATAAAAGAAAAGAAATATAAGATAATGACCAAAATAAAGTAAAATGAAAAAAAATAAAAGATAAGGGAAAAAGAAAGCAAATCTGGTTTTTTTTTTGTGTTGGGTTGCCTCCCAGTAAGTGCTTTTGTTTTATGTCATTGGCTTGACACATTGTATACTCATGGTTCATAGATTGGTTCAGCTAACTCCACAGAAGCGGTGAGTTCTGCCGTCCAACCTTCATAGAAAGGTTTCAAGCGATGCCCATTAACCTTGAGCACTTTGTTTGTTTTTAAAATTGTAATTTCAACTGAACCACAAGGAAAAACATTAGAAACAACAAAGGGTCCAATCCAATGAGAGCGTAACTTGCTAGGAAAAAGTTTCAAACGCGAATGATAAAGAAGGACTTTGTCTCCAACATGAAACTCTTTTCTTGTAATCATTCGGTCATGAAGACTCTTAGTCTTTTCTTTGTAAATCTTTGCATTCTTATAAGCATCATTCTGTATCTCTTCCAACATGATTCCAGTCTTTTTAGGTACCAAATGGATAGGCGTCACCCATTCATTGTCCGTGATGGGGTAAATGACTCCTGCATTATAGAGGACAATTTACAAAGCTTGTAAAACCAATGCTGATTCATGCATGTTTTGGGGAACACATATATGCCTCTTCATCTCTTATATCTCGGTAAAATCATAGCCATAACTCAAAGCCACGCTTAATTCGTTCTCACAGTCATAATAAAAAACTTGCTGCACACACTTATCAACTTGGTCATAACATGTAATAGAATAAACATTGCTATAAGGATATTTCATTGCGTCATGAAAATTAAATTCAATCTTTTCATCTCCTACCTCCATAAACAAAGTATCCTTATCACAATCAATTTTTGTATTGGTAGTTTTCAAGAATGGTCTCCCAAACAATATAGGAGTGTTGTTTAATGAATCGTAAGAATCATTTTCCATATCAATAATATAAAAATCATATGGAATAACCAAACTATCAATCTTGACTAGGAAATCTTCTATCACACCAAGTGGATAAACAAAACTATGATTCGCAAGTTGTATTACAATACTAGTTTTATTCAAAGGCTCTAGGCTACGAGAATCATAAACATGTTTAGGCATAACACTAATGGATGCACCTAAATTGCATAAGGCCCTTTTAAAACTAGCATTACCAATAACACATGGGATAGTAAACGCATCTGGGTCTTTTTACCTCAAAGGCATATTCTTTTGAACAACAACATATACAACTTCACCCATACTTACCATTTCGTGGCCTTTTAGCTTGTAGGCTTTCTTGGTGCTACACAATTCCTTCAAGAATTTGGCATACTTGAG
>Ga0307510_10004784_pt1 | contig 16017 bp, 11 predicted proteins | sample 12_EM_MG_FD_207224 | JGI IMG/M metagenome (GOLD analysis project Ga0307510, IMG submission 207224) | Populus trichocarpa ectomycorrhiza microbial communities from riparian zone in the Pacific Northwest, United States - 12_EM | ecosystem: Host-associated > Plants > Roots > Unclassified | place...
GCTAGGTTATGCATTAGCATCAAAGGCAATTCCAATTAAGCAACTTGATTTATATACTTAATAATGGTTTCAAGAAAGGCTTGCTTTAGCTTATAGTAGGTAGGACTGATTCCAAATTACAAGTCAAGCCAGATAAAGATAAGGGCATTTTTAGTTTTTTTTTTTTTTAATTAATGCATGGCGGTATGCATCCTGTACTGTGCTGACAAAAATCTTTGCAGCCAACGTAGCAGGACCGGCAGCAGAAAGGCACTACTTTGACAAGAATAGCTGGTCTTGTTCTGTATGGCTGGCTGCTACAGATCTTTTTTTTTTTTTTCCAGGTCTTCGAACCCTTGTGGAATATTATTGTAGCCCTTTCTTTAGACTAGAGATTTTACAAATTATCCAAAAGTATTGTTTCTTATTTACACGCACTTTAAGACCATATGAGGGTATGGAAAGTTTTTAGTGCATAAAATAGGAAATCATGGTGTCTATATATATAGTTTACTTCACTGATTAATTTGTGGGCAAATTAAGGGAGGGCCAAGAGAACACCATAGGAAAAGAAAAAAATGGGTGAAGTTGTTGATGCAAACTCTACTCCCGTGACACCAAGGCCTAATGTAAACTCTACTCCTGTAACACCAAGGCCAGCCTCAGTGTCACCAACGCCACCGATATCGGCTCCTCCGTCGCAATTTCATTCGCCGTCGTTGTCTAGATCACCTTTGCTCACACCTGATCATATTGTTCCAAGCAAAACTCCAAGGAACTCAACCCCAAGAAATGCAACCCCAAGACTTAGAACTCCTCGCTTTATGACCCCTTTAGGTAGTCCTCTTAGAAGGGCTCTCCAACTCACAAAACTTGACCCTCAAGATGCTTGGCTTCCAATTACTGAGTCCCGAAATGGAAACGCATGGTATGCAGCGTTTCATTGCCTTTGCTCTGGCATTGGTTTTCAAGCACTCGTGCTCCCTGTTTCCTTCACTGTCCTTGGTTGGTAAGTAAAAACAACATACATGATTGATCTTTGGTGTGGCAAGTTATACTTTTTGGACCAGTTCGTAGTCTAGCAGAGCTTTACTTTGTTTTTTTTTTACAGGGCATGGGGCATCATAGCCTTGACAGTTGCATTCGCATGGCAGCTTTACACTTTTTATTTACTTGTGCAACTACATGAAAACACCGAGACTGGCATTCGTTACAGCAGATATCTTCAAATTATGAGTGCAAATTTCGGTACGTGTTCGATGTTTTTTTTTAACTCCCAACCTTTAGTATTTTGATGAACTGAAGAAAAATTTCAACTTCATGAAGTATACAGCTGAAATCTTTGGAGAAATGATTTCTGAAAGAATATTCAATGAAATTAGCATTACTCTTCCTTAAAGGTCCATGTCACACTGCGTGAAAGAAAATTAACCCTGGTTTTTCTACACAAGTAGAAATTATGCTTATTTGGTAACTATGTGTTCTAAACTATGGCTTCTTCAACAATTCAGGTGAGAAGAAAGCAAAGTGGCTAGGCCTATTTCCAATCTTGTACCTATCAATAGGTACATGTGTGGCTCTAAACATAATCGGAGGATCAACATCAAAATTATTTTTCCAGACTGTATGCGGTCAATCATGCACAGTCAAAACATTAACACCAGTAGAATGGTACTTGGTGTTTGCGAGCGCTGCAGTTCTTCTGTCTCAGCTACCAAACTTGAACTCAATTGCTGGTGTATCACTTATTGGATCCATCACTGCTGTCGTGTATTGCACAATTATGTGGATGGTTTCTGTTAACAAGGATAGGTTGCCTGGCATAACTTACAAGCCAGTTCGTGGACCAAAGGAGGTTGACAGGCTCTTTGAAGTTCTTAATTCACTCGGGATCATTGCTTTTGCATTTAGAGGTCACAATCTCGTACTTGAGATCCAGGTACCATAAATTTCAGCTACTTCTCAAGATTTCCCACCCTTTTTTTCCACTTTGATGTTACATATTAGCTATCAGAGCAAGAAAAAATGTTTTGAAAATATTTCTCTTACAATTGGCATAGATAGGAAGCAATTCAAGCATAAGCAAAGACTTGGCTATGTCATCCATTTGATCCAATGGCTGATTATTCATGGATATGTAGGTGATATTGTCAAAGATTTTTCAGGTTCACAAGATCTTACTGCATCTTCACGTGTGCTGTGAGAGCGTATTTTAGAAGAGAAAAAAATCATTTTCTTTGGCCGATTTTTCTTGATTTATCTCTAAACTTGAAACTTTTTTTCGTTGTTGTTTTATCGTCTGACAAAAGGAGATTTTCTGTTAGAGTGACTTGGAAATTTAGCAAATTGGCCTATATACACACGTTACATATGAAACCCACGTTACATATGAAACCCTTATATATATATATATATTGAAACAGTCTTGCTTCAGTCTATTTTCTTATCAGTTTTTTTTCGTGCAATTTCCAAGTCTACGCAAAGAACATAGAAAATACCTCGCAGCAATTAGTTGACCATTGACATTTGACCGTGTTAAATTAAATTAAATATGATATTATTTGATTTTCAATTGTTGAGATACTAGTTACAAGAGCAGGCCTGCTAAGCCAGGGTTTTTAACCTAGATCAACTTACCCGAGCCATCAAATCAACTCTGTAACTATGAAATGTGACAGACAATGTACAAATTATTATATCATGCCCTTCGTTTTATTAGAATTAAAAGAATAACCCAATATTTCTAAAGTGATTTGGGTGCGTTTTGATGTGTGTTTTTTTTTTCAGGCTACTATGCCCTCGAGTGAGAAGCATCCCTCCCGTGTGCCGATGTGGAAGGGTGCCAAGGCTGCTTATGCAGTTATTGCAGCATGTTTATTCCCCCTTGCAATTGGAGGCTTTTGGGCTTACGGCCAAAGGGTACTGCTATAATTAATTTTCACCATTTCCATCTCTCCAGACTAATTTTCTGTAGAGTTTCGTTGTTGTCTTCTAAAGCAAGCACATGTTTTCTTGATTTTCAGATACCAAAAAATGGTGGCTTGCAATCAGCCTTCTACGCGTACCGAAGGAATGACACCTCGGAATTTATCATGGGACTTGTTAGTTTACTTATCATAATAAATGCTCTCAGCTCATTCCAGATCTATGCCATGCCAATGTTTGATGAGTTGGAGTCGATTTTCACCAAGAGGATGAAGAAGCCATGCCAATGGTGGCTCCGAATAATCCTGAGGGCATTTTTCGGATACGGGGTCTTCTTTTTGGCCGTCGCAATCCCGTCTATCGGGAGTGTGGGTGGTCTGGTCGGAGGAATATCATTGCCGGTCACATTGGCTTACCCTTGCTTCATGTGGCTTAGGATGAAGAAGCCAAAGAAGTATGGCAAGATGTGGTACCTTAATTGGAGCCTGGGAATCACTGGTTTGATTCTGAGCGTGTCTTTTATGGCTGCCGGAGTATATGTTATAAAAGAGAATGACAGTAAATTTGAGTGGTTCAAGCCCAAGTAATAGAATGAATATGTGATGTGAGAAAGGAGGAAGCTAGATTTATAATTATTTTTTTTTGCTATTAAATATGTGATTGTGAGATTTATTTGCAGAAAAGCAAATAAATAGAAAATATATATATATATTTCCTTAATTCCTTGTAACATAACTGTTTTGTAATACATGATTCATTTCTCTTCCTGCGGGCCTTTGTTTTACTTCCTTGAGCCTATCAATTTGGCCCACTAATTATTTCTGTATTGAATCGAGCCTTGTACTAAATTGGGCTCGTGACCAGCCCTCTTGATATTAAATTGTTATCCACTAATTTTGATCCCTTTCCGCTCAAAACATCATTAAATTAAAAAAAAAAAAAAACTAAAATGATTAACTCGACAATATAAATAATCCAAGTTTTTTTTTTTTCCATATTAGCCTCAAATTAGATATGATAACTATTGTTGGAACTTCGCAAGTTAATAAATTTCCTCTCCTATTATTGGACTCAGCTAAATTATTTCAGCAAGACGAGGAGAAAACAAGCAAATATATGCATCAAGGGGACAAAAGGGGTTAACACGTTGGGCTTCGGCTAGCCATAATTCCCTCTGGGCTCATAGGAAGTTGGCCCTTTTAGCTTGGGTGCAAGCTTCTTCGCCCATCACTATATCATCGGGCTTCGCCTCCGTGTACTTGTCTGATTGTTTATGGTGATGAAAAAGGATTAAACCCTTCTTGGGGGTAGATTTATAAAATTATTAACTTGAAATTATGATTGACTCAACTATTTAGTAACCTGATTTTCGGGTCAAATCCTGGATTGAGTCCAACAACTAAGAGAATCTCATGAAAGTAGAATTGATCAGGGACGTAATTAAATTATCCAACAATTCTAAAATTTAATCACATTTGCATTCCAAAATGTTAACTCCGATTACTTTGACGATACATGTGAATGAGACATTTTGCATATACAGAAAGTAGTGGGACTAAAATACTAATTTTAGATTACTAATTTTAGTGGGACTAAAATTTTATCTAGTTATTAATTTTAGATTATAAATTTATTTTTAAAAAATTATTAATTTAAATGTCATAAAGTTCCGTTACTAAAATCTTATCTAGATATTAATTTCAAGTTATTAAAAAATAAATCAGATATGTGGAAGTTAGCCGTACATCAACGGTTACTTAAAAAATAAAAATCAGAAGATACGCGCTTTCAAACAGTTAGTAGCACAAAATAAAGCAAAGGGTAGGAGAGGGTAATGTCTTGTACTGTAACCAACACAAGTCATCATCACACGCACATCATTTATCTTCTTTCTCTGTTCACGTGAATGACGGGTACTTTCCTTCACCTTTTTGAATTGATTGACAAACACTCACACGCGCTTGTAAAAAGATATCGTATTTTTTTATATATATATATATATATATATAGACACATATTTAGAGGTATCTCTATGCATACGTGCATTTGTGATTGTATATATGTTTTTTTTAACATTTAGGTATTTTCAGACCAGTTTTTTCATCAAACTAGATTAAAATGTATTTCATAAAACGGTTATGACAGTTTTTTATATGGAATCTAATAATAAAAACATGAAAAAAATGTTTTTATTATTTATTATTTATATTTTTGTATTGTTAAGAATTGTACTCGACAATAAACACAACCGCAACCTCTTCACATACAGCTTTTAATATTATTTTTTTACTATATTAAATTATTAATCACTCTTAATTATGCTATCTTTTAAGAAAGCAAGTGACCCAACTTAAATCCAAAATTTTTTATTTTTAATTTGAAGATAAGAGTATTTTTTTTATTAGCTTATCAATTGAGATCAATTTTTTTATATATACGATATTAAAGATATTTCTCGTGCGAATCTAATATATTTAATAAAAACTAATAATTTTTTTAATACTAGCCTTTAATATTTAAACCCAGGAAATCAAGTAAAGAAAAAAAAACCTTCAACAATTAAACTAAACTCCCTTGAATCCGGAATATGAAATCAAATAAATTTACCTAAACCAATCCCTCGTGACTGCATGTCCTTGTCAGTCTGGGGCCTCCTTTTCCTTATTGTCAAGATAGAGGGGTCACATTTGCCCCACCCAACAAGGCAACAACGTAATCTTGAAAAACGAAAACCAAGAAGAAGAAGAAACAGAGCAAACTTGGGTGACTACAGGGAAGATAATGTTGGCATTTTAAGCAGGGTGGGAGACAGGTAAGAGATTGCATGTTTTGCGTAACTTGTACAGTTGTATATTCGTGAACGCACAGGAACTCGAGAAATCGGTATCCATTATCCACGTTAATGCTTAATTGTAAATAAAATTATCTACTTTTCAATGGAGTGATTGGCCTTTATTTTAATTTTCATATTTTGAATTTCCTCTGAACATGAGGAGCCTGGTTATCTTTCAAAAATCATGGTTGTGACCGGTGGGTCAAGCAAGCAACAGAAGCTTTTCGCAGGTTTTTTGGCTCCATTTATAATGTAATTCTGCCCTCGCCGGCATAATTATTGGCTGCTACTTCTGGCAGATACCTTCAAATGGACGGAAGTTGACTGTTTTTTCAACGTCATGGACACAACACATCAAATTTTGTGAAGGGCCTAATGTACTTGCTAATAGAGTTAACTGCCTTGGTTCGTTCCAAATCAATGCCATCCCGGTTTTCGACAAACCTAGAATTTACGTGCGCACTAACATGGAGAGCAAGCGATGCCCATGGTGGATTCGCACGGGTTTTCTGCTCTCTTTCGGAGGAGTGGCCTTTCTTCGTAGATGTGGCTGTTCCTTTTCGGCCTAGCCTAGTTCCTTAATTGGAGGGATTACCTTACCCCTTGTACTGGTTTATCCGTGTGGATTTCTATTAAGAAAACCCATAAAAAAGGTCATGTAGTCATGTTTATCCGTGTGATGATTAGGTATTGTTTTGTGTTGGTGGTTGCCGCAGCATGGAATTTGACTGCAAAAGGCTTGCATGGCAACTTCTTTGAATTCAAAGTTGAAACCCCCATGGCAACTGATACTTGCGGAGGAAAACGCTACAGATTTTGTAGAGCATGTTAATTCACGTACAAGATCAATCTATGGACTTGTTAACATCAAATCCATAGAATCTTAATTTGACAACGTCCAATTTTATTTGTACCGCACTCCGAAGCTTCCTTTCCTGACCAATTTTATGTTCATAGCAAGTCGCAAAGATGTAAACTTTTGAAGGACATGCTGCTAGAACTTGGACACCCATGGAAGAGGCAAAATCACAAATTAAACCAAACCGCCATCCCCAGTCCTACTCGTTGGACCCAAGCAAAAGTAGAAGACAGTAGCAGGCCCCAATCAACAACCATTGTTTTGACAAAGAGTACTGTCACACTGCAAAACTATCTAAAGCCCAGAAAGGACCAACGCCGATTTTCTTTTCAAAACCTTGCAACAATACGCAGTAAAATTTACATTCCGAATACGAAGATAAATCGCTCCATTCTTCTACACCAAACATCCATCTGACAACCTTGATGAAATGTAGAAGACAACAATAACATGGTGGGCAAAAGAACGAGCCAAAACATAACTCGTTGGTGTCAATTGAGAAATAAAAATACATCTTACGAACCCCTTGAAACTGTGCATCATTCAGAGATAAACACATGCTTCTGTCAAATTGTGGGGCTTGCCCAGTTTTTTACCAGTTAGAGTAACAGTGCATCTAACACGATTATAAAACTTTGACTTCACCAATCTTCCCAGAATGTAGGCCCTGGACCTCAAGGAAAATGTCAGGTTAAGAGGCACTGCAACTTTGTTTACATGCTCTCTAGCATCAGCAAGATGGGGCACCCCTCCATAGAGGGGAACTTGGGAACTATGCACCACTGTCACCACTGTCCTCCGGCTCTTCCTCGGCTGAGAGAACTTCTTCATCTAATTAGACCCAAATAATAAGTAAAAAGAAAAAAAATATGATCTTAATCCAACAAAATCCACAAATTAAACGAGTAAATATTAACCACACAAATTAATAACTTGGATTACTTATTCTATGAACTTTGCATTCAATGAAGGCTCAAATACATTAACATGCAAGTGAACCTCGATGATACGGTCCCCTCACATGCAAAGACAACTGGGACACAGACCCTTTGGAGTTCCATGCAAGTCCAACAACAGTACAGACTTTTTAAGATCATCCATGTTAGAGATTTTTCTTTCCAAGGACCACAGCTCGAGGCAGATAAAATTGACAAAACAACAACCAAAATTAAAGATTAAAGAAACCAAATGCATCTATCCAATTCAAGATGATGGGTTCCACTACACTTCCCAACAAAAGAAACTGGATTAAAGTTCGTGGCAGTTTTTGCAGTCTTTTACAGGCACTCCAAATTTGTAACCAATAGCATTCCCTCAATCCTTCCATGTCGCATTTCCCAAGGTATCCTCGGGACCCTTAAACGACTAAAGTCTGACGACATAACAAAATGGTGAACCCGCCCCATCAATGTTATTCACAATGACCATGTTACCCGTAGCATAGCCGTTATTACATGTTAAAACCAAGGATTAAGAAGACTTTAGAAGAGTTTACCTGCCCAGAGGCAAGTTTGAGCTGGAAATAGTGAATTTCAAGAGGGGTAGAGGTGACATGGACGGCGAAGAAGGTGGCGGGATTTCTGTAATGAATCTTGACCGTGGAATTTAACGACAGCATGTCTGTTGGCACTCCTGTTTGATCATTCCCTGCTTGAACATAAAAATTCTCGAACACCATGCTCTGCTTAAAAAGAACACACAGAAAAGCACCTTTTTAATCACTTTTAATTATTTTATACCTGTGCTTTAATTATTTGATTTTTACTGATGGTAAACTAAAAATGAAATAAATTAACATGATTAAAGGCTAAAAAATAGGGATTACGCAAACCTAAGAGCAGCGGTCTAATCGTAGCCCAAATTTATAGTCCCCCTATGCCCTAGGCATCATCACCAACTATTCAATTTCCCATAAGACCTCCAAAAAACGAGCCACTTAATTGACTCGGTTGAAACACACCGATTCAACTCGGTAAATTTTTCAAGATAAAAAAAAAAAAAACGTACCTTGACTGAAATTTCAGGCTTGTAAGCCTTGCTAGCACCCCACAAGATCAAACAAAACACGGTAAACAGCAGAACAAAGAACAATAACCCAATGAAATACAATCTCACTTTACGTGCACCACCCCCGCCATCTTTTTCATCATCGTCATCACCATCATGATCATCTCCATCTCGGTCATCAATCCTTATATGTTTCCAAGCAGATAAACTTCTTGGCATCTTGAGTGAATTAGAAAATCTTGACGTAGATGACTCGCGAGAGTGGTGAATTGGTGAACAATGGTAGTAAAGGTGTGGTGGTGAGACGGTTGGGCTTGACCCGTAAGACATTTTCTCCACATCATGGTTTGATGGACTTTGAACGTAGTAGACTGGCCTTCTTGGTGACCTCGGCAGCCATGATGTGTCGAGACTAGTTCCATCTGAGTCAGTCTTGGTGTGCATCCTTTCTTTTCTTTCCCCTTGAAAACTGCTTTGAGAGAGATAAAGAGAAGAAGATAGATGTGTTAATGCTAGGGATTGGAGTTTTTGTGTTTTTGTTTATGTGGGGTATGGCATTGGAGAGCCAGAAGAAGGAAGGTGATTATGATATGATGCCGAGACAAGGTAGAGGCAGGCAGTGGCAAGCAAAGAAAGCTGACACCGGGAGAAGGATTTATAAAAGGGGTTTGAAACTTTGAATCACGAGACAGGGTAGCTCTGGAGAGTGTAATAAAATCTACTGACAAAACCTTCCTCGCGGAGGGCCAACTGTTATGAATGTGAGCTCTAGTTGCCTGGATCTTTTACTTAAAGCCTGGTGGGTTGGTCTCCGATCCTATCTTTCTAGGCCAGGTTCATCACTGATGAGGACTTCGGCAACGGGTATAAGCCCATGACTAGTGTTGATATTTATTTAATTTAAAGGGTAGTATTTATTTCCATCATAATTGTTTTTACCTGCGCGCCGTAATAGGCCGTAAATTTATCTTTTTAAAAAATTCTCTGCCTATACAGGTTGTTTTCTCAAAATAAAAATAAAATGGAAGTATTAATTAAAAAGTTTATACAAATAAATTTATATAAATAAAAAAATTGTTAACAATGATAAAAAAAAGGCTGAAAAAATTAAGAGATTAACGTGGATAAAAATATTTAAGAATTATTTATTTAATTATGTTTAATAAATTTATTTAAAAAAATAAATATATAACATAAATCAACACATGTAAAATTTATTAAATAAAATAAAATAAAAACAATTTATGCAATGCTATACATAAAAATGTTTTAAATTTTAAAAATAAATTTAATTTATATATAATATATATATATATATAAAATTATAGATGAATCACATTAACCTCATACAAAAATTAAATACACTTAATATGATAAAAAATAATTGTTATTTTAAAAAGGCTAAATAAGTCAAAAACAAATTATAAGAAAGGGGTATTGATCTAAACATAAATGAAAAAAGATATTTTTAAAATAAATATAAAAACAGTAATTATAAAAAAAAATTTAAAAATGAAAAGAATGAGGAGGTGATGTGGGCATGGCCCATAAAGAAAGTGCCCGTGTGTGGGTCATGTTTTTTTTTAGCTTAATAATACAGATGACGCGTCGCTCGTCCCTTTATTTTACCAAAAAAAAACGCGTCATCCTAAATTTATTTTGTTTGGTTGCTTGAAAATTAAATTTATTTCTTATATAAAACTTTATCTTGATGGGTCCACATGTATGACAAAACATTGACTCATGAGTGGAAAAGGAGAAGATTTGGAGAATTTCGGAATCCTTTGATTAAGGAAGAGGTACGGAGAAAGAATTTCCATTCCTAATTTATTGGTTTTTCATTTTTTAAATGGAACATTTCAACATTCCTAACATAAGTAACTGCCACTCCGAGACCGTTTGATTTGGTATGTTAAGAGTATTTTTTAAAAATAATTTTTTATTTTTAAATAATCTTTTTTATTTTTTAAATTATTTTTATTTATTAATATTAAAAATATTTTTTAAAAGATAAAAATATTATTTTAATGTATTTTTAAATAAAAAATATTTTAAAAAGCAATCACTACTATATTTCTAAATATTTTTTTTAAATTTATTAGTTTGATTTTATATTTGTTAAAATTAAACTAGCCTAATTTAAATTAATAAATCTTTAATTGAATTATTTTTTACAGACTTTAACAAGCGAGCTTTCAGTCTATAATGGGAGTTTTCGATTTAGTGCGATTCATTTTTTTTTTGTTCAATTCTATGTAAGTTTTTTTTTTTGTTGTTGTTTCTAAAGTCTTGAATTTACACGAACATAGCTGATGTTTTTTTTTAAAAAAAAATTCATAGCTAAAATTTCTCAACAAACTCAAAAAACTATCTGATCGGTTAATTTTGGTTTGGATTTTACAGATATTTTGAACAATTCAATTAATTTTATCGCCAGTAACAATATTTTTCAGTAAAAGATAGAATTAATGTACAAATGATGATGTTTTTGTTCGTGATAGGGGTTGATTTTAATGTTTATGTTCAGACATGCATGAGATTTTGTGTTCATCACTTTTATCGATGTTTTGAAACCAAGGATTGTTTTTAACCACCAGTTAATTTTTTTCACTGGTGGTCGTAGTTTTTGAAGCGTGCTATAATTATTTAGTTTCTGACGAGGAGTGTGATGTGTTTTTTTAAAAAATATATTTAAATATTTATTTTTTAAAAAATATTTTTGATATTAACACTATAAAACCATAAAAAACCATATATAAAATTAATTTAAACTACAATTTTTTTATATATTTTTTCTCAAGATATAACACCACTTTTAAATATAATTATAATCTAAGTTAACCCGATCCAAAATTCAATTTAAACATCATATGGTCAACTCATAAAAAAAACTCGAGTTAAACTAATGATGATCATCGGGTTGAACTCGAGAGCCAAGCCCGTTCTAGAACATCTAATTTGAAAGGGAGGAATAAAAGTTTGATAATTGAAACCCATGTCCAAAAATTTTAAAAACAAAAACATATGTTCTCAATGATCAGTTCTCAAGACTTACAATTGAAAGAGCTTCAATGCATAATATTTCCAAACCCAATTTTCTCCATTTCAAAGTTAACAGTTACAAATTACAAATTGTGAAAGAAGAAGATTTTATAGCCCATCACTAGTCAACTGGGCCTCAACACTTCCAACTCCATTGATCTGTCCCTCCTCAAACTCCTTGATCAAATCAAGATCAACATTCTCTTCAGGCTCCCACGTGGCCTCATCAATATCCGTCCATTTCACAAGATACTCATTCTTCCCATCATCACCTAGCCTCTTACCCACCACTCCCTCTGCCACGGCATACTCTAACCCTGCCTCAAAATCCATCACCAAATCCTCCCCTATAAACTTTGCTTTCACCCACTCATTATCACTGCCATCCTTCCATTTTACCAAATACTCCAAGTCCTTCCCTTTCCCTCTTTTCTCCAGTATTTCCTGTACCTCAGCGTACTCGAATATTCCCTCCTCTAAGTTTCTTATTACACTTTCTAACCCCAATCTTCTCCCGAATTGCATTGGGTTCCCTTTTGGGGTCACTCTTAAAATTTCCTTGGCCAAATCCAAGGGAGTTAATCCTCTATCATCCTTCACCTCAGGATCAGCACCTAGGTCAACCAATAACTTAACGACACCTGGCTTAACATAGCCAGCTGCCATATGAAGAGCCGTCAGGCCACCACTGTTGTCTCTATGATCCAGTTCAGCTCCAGCTTCGGCTAGGAGCTTAACACACGGCTCAGAGCCGAGCCCAGATACAAAAAGCAAAGCTGTGCGTCCGTCACTATCCACAGCATTAACATCACGTCGTTCATCTTCATTCTCCGATAGAATCTGACTAAGAGCCGACGAGTCGGCCTTCTTGGCTGCTGTCCACCATGGCGTCTCGTACTCGGCCACCACATCTTTAGCTATGAAATCTGATGGGACCCACGAGGGCGTATGGCCGTCTTTCCACTCAATGAAGTACTCCATGCCTTTACCACCTTCAACTGCTCTGCTTCCGATGATCTTGCTGACTTCTCCATACGACTCGTCGTCTTCGATGTTTTGAGTGGTTTCTTGAAGTGGGTTTTGTGTTTCTTGTTGGTCTTGGATAGCAAAGAGTGTGAAGGAATTGTAGGGTTTTCTACCATGGTTTTGTTTGAGGTGTAAAGGAGATTGATAGGAAAAGTAAGAAGGGATTGTGAGTTTTGGAGAGAGCTTGAGGCGTGAAAGAGCTTGGTTAACAAAGAGAGAGTCCATTGATGAAGCGAAGTGAAGGATTTTGTTCTTCTTTTTTAACCTTTTTAAATATTTTTGGTTAAAGAAGTGACTGAATTTTCATTGGTGGGGTCTTTTGTAATCTGAAATCTTGGGCAGGAGAGATGGAGGGAGGGAGGGAGGGAGAGAGAGAGGATAAGAAATCCCATCCATTTGCATGGTTTTGATTATGGCATGGGCAGGGGAACGATGGAATTGTGGTGTTGAATTTGTTTGGTCTATGTAAATTATTGGAAAAACCTTTTTTTTTTGTGGTTAAGAATCAATACGACTACAAACTGGGTCGTTTATTCTATGGGTAGGTGATGGCCAATGGTGGTAAACACAAAACAAAACCTATCAATCTTGCCAATCTCTCGTTTTATTCAGTTCTTATTTCCTCCCTTTTAATACAAAAAGAAATATGGATGTAAAAGAATAGAAAAGAAAAACAATTCATGTCCATTATGGGATTGTGGCTATGGTTGTATAAATGTTATTAAATCAAAAGTATTATTTTAAAGTTTTTAGTTTAAGAACGTAAATGAAATCACAGTGGTGATGGTGTTTTCAAACAAATATTTAATTTATTTTTTTGTGTTTTCAAATAAGTATTTATTTTTTTTTTTTGAAAAAATGCATATAAATATTAGTTTCCTCCCATATATTTTGAATATTTTTAGAATAAAATCAATGTATAAGATTAAATAAAGTTTTATTAAGTGATCTGAACAAATCCTTTTGTTTTCAAGCAATTTTAATACATAAACACACAGCTTGTTGAGTTCAGAAGAGAATTGTAATCAACGCCAATGAAATATCAGCTTTGAACATGATAGGGGTTATCTTTCCATGATAATTAAGGTAATGGTATCTATATATATATATATATGAAAGTTTTCCCTAGTGGTATTGGCGACATGCAGGCAAGAATGGCTTCGAGAGACGGGCTGAACATTGCGCGGGAAGAAACCAACTCAGGGCCATGGTGAGTTGACTAATGGCGACGACGATGATGGGCCATTTGACCATGTTTCTCCGCCAGTTATTCTGCGCATTCCAAACCCAATGTTTGTTAGTGGAGACGGGCTGGTTCTATGATTTGAGAATCTGCATATCAATGGTATACTTTGCTCCATGTATCTATTCAAACTTTTATATATAGTGCTGCTTCTAAGCTAGCAGCTCTACCCCAGCAAAAACAACCAACATTTAAATGCTTGCTCTAAAAAATAGTGCTGATGACATCTTGATCAACTTTGTTGAGATAACTAAACCAGAGTTTCCTGATATATTACATTTAACATGTTAAGCATGGCTCCCCAGAGTGTCGGGCAATAAAATGGGATGTATTCTTTAAGTTAACCATGGGAGAAACAAGGAGATTAGCTTAACAAAACAAGTACATAACATCAGGGAGTACACAACTCAACATGAAAAGAAGGTATACAACTTCCTTATTACACCACAATTATGGTGATTGCATAGTGCTATATGTAAAGAAGAGAGGCTCAAGGCACTTCCTTATTATTACAAATCAACAACTGGAAATACGGGAAACAGTACCAAGTATCTATGAAGGGTTCACCCATTCTTGAGACTGAAGATCCTCCACAAGTTTTTTATCCAGGTGGAATGCTGTGGTGAGAACTTCAGCATTAATAGGCCAATTGGCTCCGAAGATCGCATTTGCTACCGTGTTTACTCCAGGATTTTGGCTTGTTAGTGCAGCAATGGCAACTGCGGGGGTGTTTCCAACATTCATTTGAAAGTGAACGAGGCCAAATGGAAACACAAAGAGATCTCCTGGTTTCAAAATCTTTGAAAAGAGGCGATGATCTGGGTTTGATGTGACAAAACCAGCATAGAGAGTGCCTTCTAAAACCAAAAGAACCTCCGATGCTCTAGGATGATAATGTGGAGGGTTTAAGCCACCATTTGGTTCAAAGTCTATACGTGCCAAAGATACACCGAGAGTATTAAGCCCTGGCATTAGATCAGCCGTTATGAGATTAACATGCCCTCTAAGTTGAGTTGACGTGTTTCCAGGAACATTAAGTCCTGAATACGAGAAATCATCCGCGGTGGCAAAGCTCGGATTCTTGCACAGTTTTCCATTAACAACCACTGCACACACAAGCAAAGTGTTAATATTGATATATATTATGAGTTCGTCACTCGAAAATATAATGATTTTATAAAGAAAAAGGAACATTGCATGGTCCTAGATGATCATACGAGCCCCACAAGGCCGGCGTAACAAATTTTATGTGCGAGCATATAGAACTCGACCAAAACTGTAAATATATATAGATCACTCATGTTGGATTGGGATTTGGGATCTTAAAACTCAGATGAAACGTTGAAAAATGGCAAAAGTGAGAGAGAGAAAAAAAGGATTTACCAGCAGAATCAGCGTCATTTATTCCTACACAGAAGTCTTGGAGGGGGCTGGGATCATAGGCAGTGGCGAATGAGGAAGCCAGAGCCAAGAGAGCAGAAACCATTAGCATACCAACAACTTTCATCGTGCTTAATTTCTCTAGTTCGCTACCTTGGATTTTTTTTTCTAGTACCGTTCGTTAATTGGTCAAGGAATGAGAACTTGCATGCAAAACCTGGGTATTTATAGATGAGTAATTATACTCGTTTAAGAATGGGTCATAGGCAGTGGCGAGTTTTGTCTTGAACATTGAAATTTGACAATTGTATGCGGAAACTGGTTCACCAATATACACCTTCACTAGTTAAATTTACGTTCTTGGTGCAAAATATATACGACAACAGTTAGTTAGCCAAGGAGAGCTCGTGATAAACAAAATTAATCACGACAACAACAACGCCGCCTGGAGCCTAATTATACGACGACTGAATGGAGGCAAAAGACTGGGCAGAGTGACAACCTGACCACATCATGCTTAACATAGATCGTGTTTCATTTTAAATTATTATTTTATTGACGTAGATAAACTCAAGAAATTAATTCGAGGAATTCATCTATAATTTAATTAGGTTTATCAAAAACAGTCAAGTCAAAACTTAAAAAAAAACTAAAACTGTGTTATTAAAAGTTAATATTATATGTTTTTTATTACTTTTTTATATGGATTTCCAAAAAAAAGAG
>Ga0307510_10004785_pt1 | contig 16016 bp, 9 predicted proteins | sample 12_EM_MG_FD_207224 | JGI IMG/M metagenome (GOLD analysis project Ga0307510, IMG submission 207224) | Populus trichocarpa ectomycorrhiza microbial communities from riparian zone in the Pacific Northwest, United States - 12_EM | ecosystem: Host-associated > Plants > Roots > Unclassified | place...
CCGCCACGACGGCCAAACCTGATCCTGCTGTTGCGCAGGGAAAGGGACCCGCCGCCGGTGAGGGGCTTGATATTATTTCCGCCCTTGTCTGTATAGGAAGCGGTGATCGTGAGCTGGCCCTGATCTTTTTCGGGTTTGTCGAGGGTTGGCTTGAGACTGCCGGTGGCTGGCAGGGATTTGATCTTTACGCCGCCTGCGAGGGTTTGGATATACCCGATGATGAGTCTGATATCTTCATCTTTTAATGCCGGATGTGCGGGCATCATCACTTCACCCCATTTGCCGCTGCCACCTTTTTTGACTTTTTGAACGAGGGTGGGCACCATATTAGGATCGCGCTGATAGCGAATGGCTACGGCGCGGAAGGATGGTCCGATGGATTTTTCGGTAGGGCTATGGCAGGTCTTACAGTCGAGGGACATCATCAGATTTTTTCCGGTTGCGGCTGCGCTGAGGACCTGGTGGCCCTGGGGCGCTGCGGCTTTGTCGGTGCCTTCGAGGTAGTCGGCTGAGACGACGAGGTTGGTTTTGTCGATGACCTTGTCCTCTTTGTCGGTGACGCGTACGGCATAGGCTACCGGTGTTTCGGGGAAGTAAAAGGTTTTGTTGCCTTTTAGGGTGATGTTTACTGTTGGAGCTTCATTGCCGGCGTATACGCTGATGGTGTTGCTGATCGCTGGTTTGCTCTTACCGTCTTTTACTTCTACCGAGATGGGGTAGTCGCCGGCGGTGCTGATTGTATAGCTGAGCTCTGGTGTGAGCGTCTCTTTCCGGAGCGTCTTCCCGATATGCCAGATATAATGCAGCTGATCGTCTTCGGGGTCTTTTGCTTCGATGTTTGCCTTTAGTTTTAAAGGTAATTCACCGGAGGTCTTGTTGACGGTGATCTCGCTGATCTTCGGACTACGGTTGCCGGGGTTGAAGTCGATGCGGGAGATGCCGGCGTCGGGATTCTTTTTGAACCAGCCGCTGCCGTATTCGAGGACATAGAGCTTACCATCGGGGCCCATTTCTGCGTCGATGGGGGAATTCCATTTGGTATGTTCCATAAAGGGCTCTATATGGTCGAGGTCGCCGTTGTCTTTTAGGGTTACGACCTTAAACCAGCAGCGGGTAAAATCATAGATGAAAACCTTTTTATCATAATAATCCGGGAGGCGGGTTGTCTTTGGATAGAGGTCTGAATAGAAGGCTGGTCCTCCCATTGCGCAACGGCCACCGCTGCCGAGTTCGGGGAAATCGGGTGAAACGGCATAGGGATACCAGATAAAGGCCGGCTGTGCGGGGGGCAGGTCGCGAAGTCCGGTATTGTTACGGGAATCGTTGACCGGATGGGCAGGATCGAAGGCCGGTCCGTTTACATCGGTTGCATAATCGTGAATATGATAAGGATAGTTGTTCCCTACGAAATAAGGCCAGCCGTAAAAACCTGCTTTTCTTGCCTGGTTGAACTCGTCATATCCGCGCGGGCCGCGGGAGTCGAGGCTATCGTTGTTGGCGTCGGGGCCGACCTCACCCCAATATAAAAATCCATTTTTTTTGTCGACAGCGATCCGATAGGGATTGCGGTCGCCCATAACGTAGATCTCGGGGCGGGTCTTTTCTTCGCCCGGGGGGAAGAGGTTGCCTTCGGGGATCTCATACGTACCGTCGGCTTTTACCCGGATACGGAGGATCTTACCCCGAAGGTCATTGGTATTACCTGCACCGCGGCGGGAATCGTATTGCATATGCCCGGGCCGGTCGTCCAGTGGCGCATAACCATGACTGGGATAGGGTGTATTGGATTCGTCGAAAGGAGTGGAGTTGTCTCCGGTAGACAGGAAGAGCAGGCCGTCGCCGCCAAAGGCGATGGAGCCACCCGTATGACAGCAGATCTCGCGTTGGGAGTAAAGCTGAAGGATGATCTTTTCCGATTTGTTGTCGATGTGGTTGTTCACGAAGGTAAATCGCGAAAGGCGGTTGACAGAGGTATCGGCGGGGCTATAATAGATATAGACATAATGATTTGTCGCGAAGTTAGGATCGGTCTGGATCCCCAGCAGACCTTCTTCTGCATTGACGTTGGGGGTATGCAATGTCTTGAAGTAGACGTTGAGGAAGCCTGCCTGTTTTACCTTTTTTGTAAGGTGGTTGTACATCATGATCTCACCGCGGCGTTGTGCGACCAGGATGTCGAGGTTGGGAAGGATGGTCATTTCCGTGGGCTCGAAGAATTCCCCCATGGCGAGGGGTGTCTTTGTAAAGCGGTCTTCTTCGGGTGTGCCTCCGGGGACCGGGTGGTAACTAACCGTTATTATAAGTACGGCTGCGAGCGCGAGCGAATAGATCTTTTTCATATGCAGAACTCTTGATTTTTTTAGAATTTGACTCCCAGTGTTGCGCCATAGGTCTGCGGGTCGCCCAGGTGGGCTGCGCCGAAGTCATAGGCATAGGATATGTATCTTTTGTTGGTAAGGTTTCTTTCCCAGAAAGATAAGGTGTAATGTTTTGTTCTTATAGCGAGGCTTGCATTGAATATGCTATAGCCTTTTTGTTCGATGGTATTGGCGAGGTCGAACCAGGTGTTGCCGAGGTAACGCCATTCGCCGCGAGATACGAGTGTGAACTGGCCAAGTGGATAGCTGTATTGTGCTGCGAGCATGGAGGTCAGATCGGGTGTAAAGACCTGGTGTTTTCCGGAGAGATCGACGACGCTGCCGTTCTGTGACAATTTCAGATCATCGAACCGGGCGTGTGTATAGCCGAAGTTGTAATTCAGTTCCAGTCCTTTTACGGGGGTCGTGGCTATTTCTGCTTCGATGCCTTTGCTGTTCAGCTTGCCGGCGTTGCGCGTGACTGTGATGGCGTCGGGCAGCACGAGCGTGGGCTCCTGGGCATCGCGGATGGTCGAATAAAAGGCGGTCAGGTTTATTTTTAGCAGGTTCCGGAACAGGCCCATCTTCCAGCCTAATTCAAAGTTGTTGCTGTACTCGGGGCGATAGGCATAAAGTGGCGGCTCGCTACTCGGGTCGGAGGACAGCTGGGTCAGGCCGCCGGCGCGAAAGCCGCGGCTATAGCTGCCATAAATGAGATGTTGGTTGGAGACGGAGTAACTAAGGGTCCCTTTTGGTGACCAGGCGTGAAAGGATGTCTTGCCGCTGGTGTCGGGTGTGGTTGTGATCGGGGATGAACCGTCGGGTTGATATTCTCCGAGGACGTTCTCCCACTGATGTTCGTAATCATACCGCAGACCTGCTGTCAGCTGGAGTCGTTGGGTTATCGCATATCCAACCTGTCCGTAAAAGGCGATGCCTTTATTGATGCTTTTTGTAGTATTGATCGTGGAGAAATTGCTGTCGGGAGAACCCAGTGCTGCTGCGTCTTTGCCGTAGTGTGTGGCCTGTTTTACCGGGGCATCGTTGTGAAACAGATAGGAACCTGCGGTCCAGTTCCAGGGTGAAGTGGTCCCTGCCGGGGAGCTGAATTTAAATTCCTGTGTCCAGGTCTTTGTCTTGTTCCAGTCGGGGCCGTAATTGTTGATGATGGTGAGGGCGTCCAGTGGCGAAAAGTCTCCGTCGATGGGCTGGGTATAATAACGATAATTCTGCTGCCAGGCTGTCTGGGATGTAAAGATAAAACCGGGGCCTTTGTAATTGATGGAGAGGCCGGCGTTGATGGTGTTGTCGATCATGGTCGTAACGGCGTTCTGGCTCAGTACGAAAGGATCCTTAAACGGATCATCGGCTACGAGGGGGAAGGGGCCGTGGTTACGATTGTCAACGTGTTTTATGTTGAGGGTCAGGTCCCAATTTTTTGCCGGCAGGTATTTTATATAATAGTTGCCGGTGAAGCTGTGCTGGTCTTCATAGGAGCTATTGGTAAAATCATTGTGATAATAACCGTTGCGTCCGTCGTAGAGACCTGCGGCTCCGATGAAGAGCTTGTCTTTTATCAGCGGGGCACGGAAGCCGAGGGAATAGCGTTGACGGCCGTAGTTGCCGATGCTGACCTCCGCGAAGCCGCCTGCAACGTTGGTGGGTTGTTTTGTGATGATGTTGATGACGCCGCCCATGGCATTGCGGCCATAGAGGGTGCCCTGGGGGCCGCGAAGAATTTCGATGCGTTCGACGTCCAGCAGCTGGAAGATATAGCTATCGAGGCTGAACTGGTTGACGCCGTCGATATAGGTCGCGACTGCGGGGGTGTAGGAGGTCGTGGTTATGCCGCGGATGCCGGTGGCGTTGCGGCCGTCCCCGGGGTCGGCGGAGTAGAGGTCGGGTGCGATGGCGGTGATGTCTTTACTATTCCATAGGTGGTAGTCGCTGATCTGGCGTTCGGACAGAGCTGTCACGGAGAGGGGGACGTGCTGGAGCAGATCCTGTTTTTTTTCTGCTGTGACGACGACTTCGTCGAGCTGTGAATTGGCGGCAGGGAGCTGAAAATTGATGTCTTCCGTATGGCTTTTGCCGATGGTTATGGTGTGGCTAACTGTGGCGAACCCTATGGCACTGACTACGAGGGTATAGGTGCCGGGACGCAGGACGGGCAGGTGGAATTGTCCCTGCCCGTCTGCTATAGCGGTGTAATTGGTATTGAGTACTGTTATCGTGGCGCCGGGTATGGGCCTTGATCTTCCGTCAGTTATTTTGCCTGTTTGGGCATTTGAAAAATAAAATATAAATAAAAAACAAAATGTAACAATCGTCCTATTCATGGAATGAAGATACGGCATCCTTTTCTTACTGCGGCCAGAACCAGGAGATCCATGTCTTTGCGTCTGTTGCTAAAACAAAGTCGTAGCTCTTCTCATTGTTTTGAACGACGTAAAAGCCATTTGAGCTAAACATCGTAGCGTTGGATTTAGCTACGGGTCCGCCGGCTGGTGTTGGTATAAATACCGGGCCAAAGCTGATGTCTCCGCCGCTGGTAAAGAGGGCCCGGCCGTCGCCTGTGATAAAGGGGGGTGGGACTCCTGCTTCGCCGTAGGTGTTCAATGCAAGTCCATTGCCCTGAAGCATAATGGGTATGAATATATCGACACCGGGATTGAAATTTGGCCAATAAGCATAATAGTAGTAGGAACCTGCTGAAGTGGTCAGTGCGGTTACGCCATATGCGTCATCGACCCCATTGACGTGGAAGCCGGAGCCGGAAGCCCAGAAATAGCCATTTTTAGCGGCATAGTTCCACCATCTTGTTGCGGCGGTTGCATCTGCTTTTATCGGGGTGCTGACGCCGGTGACGGTTCCGGTCTGGCCGCCGATGCTGACGGTCAATGTCGATGTGCCGGCATCCCAGGTAAGATTGTCGATGCCTGTAATTTTTTGATTGCCATTAACGATGGGCGTGGCGAACTCGATGCCTGTACCGGTGATATAATAATTCACGGAGGCTGTCTGTATAGTGCCTGAGGCATCGACCCAGGTAAAGGTAATGACCCTGTCGACGGGATCGAGATGGATGTCATAGCCTACGCCACCCAAGGAAAGGCGTTTGAAATACTGCAGGATATTATTCAGGTTGGCTGCCTGGGCGTACAGGTTTAGTACATTTCCTGCGAGATAGGCGGTCTGTTGTGCCTGGGTTGCCTTTATCAGCATACCCTGGGCGCCGTTGAGGTTGCCTATGAAGTGAATGGTATCACCGAGGGCGGTGGCGGCGATGGAATCGGAGAAGGAGAATTCGAAATCTGTGCCCCAGCCGTAGCCAAAGCCAAAGGGGCTATGTGAGACGTTGGGGTCGGGGTCGCAGGGGACGTGCAGATAGCTATAGGTATCGAAGATCAGGGCTGGTCTTGTCAGCTCCTTGATATTGTAGCTGGAGGTCTTTGGTGTGGCGGCCATGGACGGGTCGAAGTCGGAGAGCATCGTCACCCTGCCGCTGTCGGTGAACTGCATATAATAGGCCAGGACGATCTTTGGTCCGGTCGCGCTGACGCCCTGGTTATAGGCGATGCCCGTGGTGCTTTCGAGGAAGATCCAGCCATTGGGGGCAGATGTGAGCTTCTTCTGGTAGGCGGCGAGAGCGGCCGAGATCCGCTGATCCGGTGTCTGGCCCTGGATGGTATCGTTATATGTTTTCCGGCAGCCTGCGCCTATGGTCATCACTGCGAGAATATATAGAAATGTCTTTTTCATCGTACTTCGTTTTAGACGAGTTTATTGCAAATAATTCACAAAGGAGCTGCGGCAGATAGCGCGCAGGGCGTAGAAATCGATGTTCCATGAACGTGCGAAATAGTCGACGACTACGGCTTCCTTTTGTTTGATGGTTTCATAGCCGATGGAACCGGGGCCGCCTGCCTGTACCAGCAATTGTTCGTATTCATCATAACCACCGGAGGGTCCGTTGGGGCCGCCTGCTAGCATGCTGCTGATCATTTCTACAAAATCCTCATCGGGGGCCGACTCGGCATAGGCGGTGATAAAACCGTCCAGTCTTGCGGTGGCATCCGGTACGTTGTACCAGTTGCCGGTGTAACCGGTGGAGATCGTTTTGAAGGAAACAGGATAATAGATATTCTGGTGGAGGATATGGCCGAATTCGTGATGCATGGTATGCATGGTCTGTTTGAAGGTATTGGAGTCACCCTTCAGGCGGCTGAAGGAGTTGACCAGATAGAGCAGCATGGCTGTTCCTCCTTCTGCCTGACCGAGGAAGATGGCGCCGTTGGGGAGATATTCCGCGCTGCCTGCCAGCTCAAGCGCCTTGGGCAGGTATTTACGCAGGAAGAGCGTGGAGCCTGTTATCTTGTTGTATGGCGCATAGGCTACGTTGAGCAATGCCTTGCACATAGGGATGACCTTAGACTCGTCGGGTGGGGTGATGTCGCTTGGAAAGTCGAGCTCACCGGGCAGCCATTTGTAATACACGGCTACGTTGTAGGGGACCGTGAGACTGTCGTAGATAAAGGTATCCACGGCGGTGTTGGGGCTGTTGTCACCGCCCAGCCCTACGGGTGGGGTAGTGATGGGGGTGAATTTATCTTTTTTACAGGATGTCAGACCGGCCAGAGCGGCGAGGCATAAGAGCGGGAAGATCCTTGAAAATAGTTTCATGTTTTACGTTTGTCAGATTATCGTGGATTAGGTTCAAGGCCGGCGGCTATGGCGTCTGCGGGTATTTGCAGGACTCTTCGTTTGTCGGTCGGCGATATGGAATCGACCACCGTTGAGAAATCGCTGCCATTATACCGGTAGATGGTGAAGCCGAGGCGGATGTCGTCGAACCATCTGAGTCCTTCCTGCATATAGGTCACGCGTTTGAAGTCGAGGGCTGAGAGGATGAGGCAAACATAGTCCGGGGCTCCGTACCAGTTCTCGGCTTTTGCTATGGTGACGTTCTGGGAACCATCGTAGTCGTTGATGTTCCTGCTTACCCAGGTATTGAGGTCGGCTAAGGAGGCGGTGAGATTGCCGGTCCATGCGTATGCTTCGGCCCTGTTCATGAGCACTTCTTCCATGCTGAATAGGGGGAAGAGACCGTAGCGGACGTTGTTGCTGGCGGGGCCGACATAATAAGGATTCCACTTGGGGAAGTTGAAGGCCTGGGGTGTTGCGCCGTAGGTGATGACCCCGTAGGTACCCCCGGTCACGTTGTTCCTGCCATTGATGACATTGTTGAAAAGTCCGAGGCCATAACCGTAACGGTAGCTGGCATAGGAGTCGAAATAATTGCTTTGTGCCTCCTGAACGAGGATATTGCCGTTCGATGTGGAGGAGGTATAAGCTAGTTGAAGCTGTGCGTATTGCAGGGTGTTGTAGAGGGTAACCTGGTCGCGGATCAATGTCGCAGGATCGGCGGAGCCAAAGACTGCAGAGGAATGTGCTATCACCTGGTTATAGTCTCCTTTGAACATATAAAAACGGGAGGCGAAGGCGTGTGCGGCCTGTTGTGTGAAATGGAATTTTGGGGCGGTGCCGTAGATATTGTCCCTGATAAGCGACAATCCGCGGGTGAGGTCGCTTTCGATGCTGGCGTAGTCGGCGGCTACCGTACCCCTTGTATATTTCTGGAAGACGGAAGTTTGAACTGTGGTTATGTAGGGAATGCCCGGGTCGGTGGCGGCGGACTTGGGGTCGTATGGTTTTGCGAACAGGCAGACCAGCATAAAGTGGGCATAGGCGCGACAGAGCAGGGCCTCGCCTTTCTGGGCGGCATAGCTGGCGGAGTCGGGGCCGTTGCAATAGGTGAGCGCCAGATTGGCCGTTGCGATCGCTCTGTAACAAGAGTCCCAGTAGGCGGTGGGTGAGTCAAATCGCAGGGTGGTGACATCCTGGTACTGGTAGGACTGTAAGTTGATCTGGTATGACTCCGGATCGGTGGTGACAGGGCTGCCGCCTTTATCTTCTGCATTGTCACTCATCGGCTCGGTAAACGGAGCGTAGATGGCGTGAGGATAGGCCGAGACCAGAAGCTGTGTCACCTGGTCGACGTTGGTGATAACGGCTCTGTTATCGGGGAGCTTATCCAGCTGTTTGTTACAGCTGACCAGGTAAGCGGCCGGTGTTATGAGGAGGAGATATTGAAATAACTTTTTCATGCTGAGAAATATTTTCAGATTAAAACCCGAGTCTTAATGCAAAGGTTACTTGTTTGTTTACCGGTAGGGCGGCTCCGCCAGTGGCATAGAATTCAGGATCCTGACCATGAAGCCGGCTATCGGAATAGATCAGCCAGAGGTTGTTGGCAACCATGGAGACCGAACCTGTTTTCATACCTGCCCTGCTGATCAGCTTGTCGGGCAGCTGATAGGAGAATGTTGCCGCTTTTAGCCGGACAAATCCTCCGTCGGCTACGCGATCGGATGAATAATTATAATTATTATAAGGATAGGCCGATGCCTGTGTCAGGATATAACCGGCCTGGTTAAGCATCTCTACGGATGGGATATTGGTCAGCTTCTCGTCGCCGGGGAGTTCCCATCTTCTCTTAAACTCATTGGGAAGAGCGTCGAGGTCGGAGTACTGGCTGGTATAGACGGGGCGAAGCCTGATCTTATTGCCTGCCTGGAAGGTAAACAATACGTTTAGTGAGAAGGCCTGATAGCGGAAGGTGTTGGACCAGCCGCCGGTGATGGTCGGATCGCTGGGGCCTTCGTATTTCAGGTAGGAGGTATTGAGGCTGGTGAGGTTGACCACCGGGCTTACATGGCCGCTATCGTTGAGGAAGAGCGGGTAGCCAAGGTAGGGGTCGAGGCCTCTGTTGGCGATGGAGAACAGACCGCGAACGGGGAAGCCCTGTTGTGCGCCGCCGCCTTCGCCTACGAGCTGGAAGATATTGGGGTTACTTTTCAGGTTGGTGATCTTTGTGATGTTCCATCCTGCGTTGAGGGTACTGGTTATACTCCAGTCTCTTTGCTGGATGATCTTACCTGTCAGGGAGACGTCAAGACCATGGGATTGCATGTTGGCGTAGTTGGCGTACTGATTGACCTCTCCGCCTATGCCTGAGGTGCGGATAAGACCGATCAGGTCAAAGCTGCGGCGGCGGTAGTAATCTACGACGATGCCGATGCGATCTTTCAGCAGTCCGATGTCGGTACCTACATTGAGCTCGTATTTCTTTTCCCAGGTGAGGTCGAGGTTCTGGAGGTCCTGGATATTGATGGCCGTCTGCTGGTCGTTCTGGAACTGACGGTTGGTGATAGCCGATTTTAAGATGGTGGTGCTGTTGATGGCGTTGCCGATGCTGGCGTTGAGGCCATAGCTGGATTTGAGCATCAGGTGGCTGATGATGGATTGTGTCGGGTCCATGAAGTTTTCCTGATCGACGTTCCATACTCCGGCGACGGTCCATGTCGGCAGCCAGCGGGCGCGGGAGGTGTTGCCCATGCGGTTGGAGCCATCGTAACGGGTCGTGCCCATGATGGTGTACCGGTTATTATAGGTATACTGGACGTTGGCGTAATAGGCGGCGTTGCGATCGTATTCATTGAGCATGCCGTAATAGACGCCGTTGGTTTGCGTCAGCTGTTTGAAATATTGATAATCGACGAAGGGTGTCCCGCCGCTGTTCCACTGATAGCCGACGCCGACGTCGCTGGCTGTCTGGCGGCTCGTGGAGATATACTCCTGGCCGAGGAGGGCTGTGAGCTGGTGTTTGCGGTCATCCCAGCTATTGGTAAAGTTCAGCTGGTTACGAACGCTGTAATTGGAAAGGGTTCGGTCGGTACGTTTGTAAAACCCGCCGTAGGGCAATACGGTGACTGCCTGATTAAAGGGTAGGGAGGGGTCCTGATACAGGAATTTATTGTTTTGGTTGACGATGCTGTTCGACCCGGGTTGATTGGGATCGCCGGTGCGATAGGCATTGGCTTCGTTGGAATTATCCAGCACGTCGTGTTCTTCGGTGGTCTTGGCATAGCGCAGGCCGCCGACGAAGTCATAAGTAAGCCATGGGGTTATCTTATAGGAAAGTCTTCCCTGGATCTTGCCGTCGAGGACGTTGAGATGGGTCGTATTGTTCTTTAGTTCGTAGAGAATATTAAAGGGGGTGTAATTCCGGGTCGAATAATTATAGGAGCCATCGTCGTTGAATGCGGGCAGGGTCCGGGAAGTGGTGAGCGCATAGGTGAAGGGATTGATATCAAAGTCCCTTGTATAGGAGCCTACCACGGGGTCGGTGCTACGATTTTCGGTACCGGAGATCTGTTGCTGGCGGACGTTGCCACCGACGATGAAGCCAAAGCTCAGCCGGTTGTTCGGGGTATAGTTCTGATTCAGGCTAAGCGTATAGCTCTTTACGTTGTCTGCGACGGTCCATCCGGGGTCATTGTAAAAGCTGGTAGACAAATAGGTGGTGGCCTTATCGGTACCGGATGAAATGCTTAGGGAATGGGTCTGGTTGACGGAGTTCTTAAAAAGCAGTTTGAACCAGTCGGTATTGATATTGGCGTATTTCATCAGCCAGGCTTGTCTGGCCTCGGGTGTATTCTGGACGGCGAAGTTGCCGTTGGCGTCTGGTGTCTGGAGGAGTTTGCCCAGTTCGCCATAGACACCTGAGTTCTGTGCGTTGACCATTTGGGGATAGAAGAGGGTCATTTTTCTTTCCATCTCGGCGTTGACGGACATGGCGTCGGCCGAGTTCATAATATCGTATGTCGAATAGGATGGCTTTAGCTGGAGGCCGAAGGTGCCGGTATAATTGATCCTGGGGGCGCCGGACTTACCTTTTTTGGTGGTGATCACGATCACGCCGTTCATGGCCCGGGCGCCGTAGAGGGCTGCGGCGGAGGCATCTTTCAGGATGTCGAAGGTCTCGATGTCGTTGATATTGAGACCGGCGACACTGGAGCCGAGCAGGGTGCTCGCGTCGCCGCTGGTGAGCTGTTCGTTGGAGACGTTGACGATATCTTCGAGGACGACGCCGTCGATGACCCAGAGTGGCTTATTCTCACCGTTGATAGAGGTTGCGCCGCGGATGCGGACCTTTGGAGCTGTACCGAAGGTGCCGGAGACGTTCTGGATGGAGACACCGGCTGCGCGTCCTTCAAGCATGCGGCTGATATCGTTGACACCGTCGATGCGGATGCTATCGGCTTTTACGGTCACAGCGGCACCGGTGAACTTTTTTCGGTCGATGCGTTGGAAGCCGGTGACAACGGCGTCTTCCAGTGCGGCGACTTTTATTTTCAGATGGGCTGTGAGGTCTGTCTTGCCATTGACCTTCATCTCCATGTCTTCGACATTGACGCCGGAGAAGATGAGCACGGCATCACCGGGCAGGTTGTTAATAGTCAATTCTCCCGCAGCGTTGGTAACGTATTTCCGGGGAGTGCCTTTTACCTGGATGGTGATGCCTGCAAGAGCTGTTCCGTTCTCATCGGTTACGTGTAAGGTCACAGTCTGACTTACACCTTGTCCCTGGCTGGTTGCATAAAAGCCTAGCACCAGCAGAAAAAACGCAGTTAATCTGGCAAAACTCATAAGCTGACAGTAATTTAAAAAATGCAGTTAATTCGTTTAAATACAGGAAGGAAGGTAGGATTTTTTTGTTGGATTTTTGGGATAATACCCAATTGCCGGGGTACGGATCATGGCCCTGGCCCACTCCTTTTTTTCTTATAACGATAAATTACGTTGAATCTTATATATTTGGTTCAACCAGAACATTATTATTATGTCATTTACTGCTGTTGCTCCTTTAAGGGTATTTGTTGTCTTCTGTCTGTTGTCGATGTCGCTTTCGCTGTCGGCGCAGAAGCAGGGATCGGTCTCCAATCCATATGTACTAAATCCTACGCCGGCGACGGTCGCATGGGGGTATTACTGGTCTGAGGCGGTTCCGGTGCTGCGTGTCAATTCCGGGGACTATGTGCGGATCCGTACGGTGCTGACGTCCGATCCGAAAAGGCTGGAAGGGGCGGGTGTGCCTGCGGACCAGGTGGAAAAGGAATTGCGGGATGTGCAGGCGACGAAGGAGAGGGGCCCCGGGGGGCATGTGTTGACGGGGCCTGTCTATATTGAGGAGGCGGAGCCGGGGGATGTGCTGGAAGTGCGTTATGATTCGATCCGGCTGGCTATTCCTTATGGATATAATGCCATTGGTCAGGCGGGATTTTTGTCGGATGAGATCTTTGATCGCAAGATGCGGATCGTCCAGCTGGACCGGGAGAAGATGATCGGGCATTTTGCCGAAGGGATAGACATACCGCTGCATCCATTCTTTGGCAGTGCGGGGGTTGCTCCACCCAAGGAAGCGGGTCGCTGGAACAGTGCTCCACCGTGGATCAATGCGGGGAATCTGGATAATAAAGACCTGGTAGAAGGATCTTCTCTTTTTATTCCTGTATTTGTGAAGGGGGCTTTGTTTGAGATTGGGGATGGGCATGCTGCTCAGGGGAATGGGGAAGTGGATATTACGGCGATAGAGACCTCGCTGATCGGGAAGCTTCAGTTTATTGTGCATAAGGGTTCGCATCTGCGATGGCCTCGTGGTGAGACTGCGACGCATATTATCACTATGGGGTGTGACCGGGATCTGAATGCGGCTACGCATATTGCAGTCAGGGAGATGATCAGCTATCTGATGCAGGAGAAGGGGATGACGCAGGCGGATGCGTATATGCTTTGTAGTGTGGCGGTGGATGTGAATATTACGGAGCTGGTGGATGGGAATGTGGGGGTGCATTGTTTGTTGCCGAAGGCTTTGTTTACGAAGGGGGAGACGCATGCGGTGAAATAAGATCATATGAGCACGGATTCAATCATCAGGTACAATACTTTGTTGCTGGTACTGGCAGCAGGATGCTGTGATTCGTTGACTTTTGTATCGGCGGACGAATTGTTCTCTGCGCATGTCACGGGCAACTTTATCATTTTTGCCTATGATATTATAAAAGGGGCGGACTTTGTTACGTGGATCAGGTTGCTGACCTTTCCGGTGTTCCTGACGGGGGTTGTCACGGGGGGCTGGCTGGCGCGTCGTACAGACAACAGGCATGTGATCCTGAAAATAGAGGGTGGGCTGCTGATCTTCGGGGGGCTGGTCTTGCTGCTGATGAGTTTGCTGCATGCCCGTTCTGTGAATCTGAACTTTGAGATAGCCTTGCTTGTAGTCTTTGTGATGGGGATGCAGAATGCGTTTGGGAAGCTTTTTAGCAAGGAGGTTTATGGTCCTACTACGGTGATGACGGGTAATGTCACGCAGGTCGCCCTGCGGCTGTTTGAATATCTTTCTCCCGGAAAAAGGGATCCTGCTTTGACGGAGGGTCTGAGGCGGGATGTCATTGTCATTTTTGGCTTTTTATGTGGCTGTCTGCTGGGTGGTGTTGCAGGACTGCATTTTGGGTTAGCGGGGATCCTTATTCCGGGGTGTTTGTTGCTCTTTGTTCGAAAAGTCTACTGATTTGGTGGGATGTTTTCGATTTTCTATCTTTGCTCTCTTGATGATGCACCACCCATCCGCACAAATGATTGAATTAAAGCACGTTTCCAAGACTTTTTATAAGAAGGATACCGCAGTGCATGCGCTGGCCGATGTGTCCTTGCAGATAGCTGAAGGCGAGATCTTTGGTGTCATTGGCTCGTCGGGGGCCGGGAAGAGCACGCTGATCCGCTGTATCAATCTGCTTGAAAGACCCACCACGGGAGATGTTATCGTGGGTGGGCAGAATCTTGTTTCACTCCCTTCGCGGGAGTTGACGCAGACGCGGAGGCGTATCGGGATGATCTTCCAGCATTTTAATCTTTTGTCTTCGAGAACGGTATTTGAGAATGTGGCTTTTCCGCTGGAACTGAGCGGAACGCCAAGGGAGGAAATATCTCGAAGGGTGACGGAATTGTTGTCGCTGGTAGGTTTGCTGGAAAAGCAACATGATTACCCGGTGAGCTTATCCGGCGGTCAGAAGCAGCGGGTTGCGATTGCGAGGACGCTGGCCAACAATCCTACGGTATTGCTTTGTGATGAGGCTACGAGTGCGCTGGACCCGGAGACTACGCGGTCTATACTGGCTTTGTTGAAGGATATCAACCGCCGTTTCAGGATCACTATTTTGCTGATCACGCATGAGATGAATGTCGTGAAGGCGATCTGTGACCGGGTGGCGGTGATCAGTGAGGGGCAGCTGATCGAGCAGGGGACGGTGAGGGAGATATTTTCGCATCCGCGTACGGAATTGACGAGGGAGTTTATAAAATCTTCGATACATTTTAGTGTGCCGTTGGAGTATGAGTTGCGATTGAAGCAGGTGGCCGATGGAGTGGGGGGTGTGCCTGGGACGGAGGGGAGTGTTGGGGCGGCCGGGCATCCGCTGGTTAAGCTGGAGTTTACGGGGCAGTCCAGTGACCTGCCGGTTTTCTCTGAGACATCGCGGTTGTTTGACGTGAATAATCATATTGTCTCTGCGCAGATGGACTATGCCGGGGGAGCCCGGTTTGGCATTATGCTGGTGGAGATCAGCGGCACGGCTGAGAATACGAAAAGAGCGATAGACTACTATATGGATCATCAAATAAAAGCAGAAATTCTTGGTTATGTCTGAAGCAATGGGTTGGATGCTGGTGAATGGCTTGTGGGAAACGGTTGTGATGACGTTTGTGTCTGGATTTTTTGGATTCCTGATCGGGTTGCCTACGGGTGTGATATTGTTCCTGACGCGTAAGGGGCAGGTGCTGGAGAATCGATCGATTAACCGGTCGGTGTCTGTTGTGGTGAATATTTTCCGGAGTATACCTTTTATCATCCTCATTGTTTGGATGATCCCTTTTACCCGGGCATTGGTTGGGACATCGATTGGTTTGTGGGCGGCACTGGTGCCGTTGAGTGTGGGCGCGGCGCCCTTCGTGAGCCGGATGGTGGAGAATAGTCTGTTGGAGGTACCTAATGGGCTGATCGAGGCGGCCCGGGCGATGGGGGCGACACCGTTGCAGATTGTTTGTAAAGTTTTATTGCCGGAAGCCCTTCCATCTCTTGTGAATGGGGCGTCGATTACACTAATCTCGTTGGTGGGATACTCCGCTATGGGTGGTGCTGTAGGGGCCGGGGGGCTGGGGCAGATCGGTTATCAGTATGGATATGTCGGTTATGATATTGTGGTGATGAACACGGTTCTGATCCTGCTGGTAGCCCTGGTATTTCTTATTCAGATAAGCGGCGGGTTTATTGCCGGAAGAGTGGATCATAGAAAATAACAATACAATGAAGCAAATTTTTGTAGTACTGGCTGTAATTGGGTCCCTGTTGTCCGGCTGTAAAGGATCTGCCAGGAATGATGTCAATCACATCAAGGTTGGGGTGGAATCAGGACCTGAATATGTTGTGGCGCAGGCTGCTCAGAAGGTGGCTAAAGAAAGATATGGGCTGGAGGTCGAGCTGGTCCAGTTCAATGATTATGTAATGCCGAATGAGGCGTTGAGTCAGAAGGATATCGATGTGAATGTATTTCAGAACAAGCCTTTTTTGGATGTACAGGCGAAACAGCGGGACTATCATTTTGCTATTCTCGGGAATACCTTTGTTTACCCGCTGGCTGGTTATTCGAGGAAGATAAAAAGTATCGGTCAGCTGGAAGACGGCAGTACTATCATCATCCC
>Ga0307510_10004786_pt1 | contig 16015 bp, 19 predicted proteins | sample 12_EM_MG_FD_207224 | JGI IMG/M metagenome (GOLD analysis project Ga0307510, IMG submission 207224) | Populus trichocarpa ectomycorrhiza microbial communities from riparian zone in the Pacific Northwest, United States - 12_EM | ecosystem: Host-associated > Plants > Roots > Unclassified | place...
TTTGTGACTTTTTTGGCGTGTCTGTTGCCTTCGTTCGACTTGTAAGGCTGGATGCTGTCGACAGGAGAGCCTTGGCCGTTGCCGAAGAGGGTGTCGAACCTTTCGAGCGTTTTCCGACGGTGATGAAGGGATGCCGCATTGCATTTTGGGGCTTGATGCGACGCTCGGGGTCCCACACGAGACATTTAGAGACAAAGTCGATAAAAAGTTCATCGTCGCAACGGAGAACTTGGGTGAGGGTCTTTGTTCCTGGTCTTCTCCTGCGTCCCTTCGAGTTGACCACAGGACGAGGAGCACCGGTGGAGTCTGAGACAAGATAAAGAAAGGAAATCCTAGCTTAGACGTCACACGTACCAAAGAAGAGTCTCTTGCGAGAACTCCGGTTGACGAAGTCCTTGTCTGGGAGACCCAGAACTTCCATTATGCAGGATAGTTGTTCTTGCTCACTTTCTCCAGGGAAGATGGGGAACCCGGTCTTCAGCTCGGCCAGGATACAACCTAGACTCCACATATCGATGGCCATGTGGTAGTTCATACCCAGGATGACCTCTGGCGAGCGGTAAAACCGACTTTGAATGTACGTGTATACTGTAAGTTTTAGCGTAAGATATACAAAAGCCAGCATTGTTCGGTCAACTCACTTTTTTCATGCTCAAAGCAGCTACTGCCAAAATCGATGACCTTGATGGCACTTTTAGTGGGGTGACGTAGAAGCACATTCTATGCGATAATGTCAGTAATTATTGAGACAACTATGCGACGTAGTCACCTCGGGTTTAAGGTCACAGTGTACAATGCGGTGATGGCGCATGAGAGTGAGCGACATGAGCATTTGACTCGTGAAACGACGGATGAGAGCAGTCGTAAACCCAACGAAGCCGTTCGCCTTGATCAGCTCGTATAGATTAATGCTAAGGAGTTCCATAGCAATGCAGAGATGATTCCGGAAGTAGAAGTGCTCCGTCATCTTGATGACATGGTGTTTCTCCTCTGGGTCCTAAGTTATAGAGTAGGCATGACTGATCAAGATAATGAAGAGAGCCACGTACCCATTGGCGTAGATTATCCAGAATCTTGATCTCGACAAGGGCCTGATGATGGAACCGCTTCTTGTTCCGAATAATCTTTATTGCGACGGACCCTCCTGTAGCATGATCTCGGCAGCTCAACACTTGGCCAAAGGAGCCCTTCCCGAGGCTGTCCATGACTTCGTAACGGTAGCCGAGGTGGTCTCGGTCGACGACAAGATAGTCACCCCGATCATCGTCATAACCGTAGTTGTTTGTCGATCGGTCCGGATGAGCAGGCTTCTTCGCGCTACCAGCCCCGATGTAATACACCGATGAGTAATCAAGGATCTCCTGCCGCTCGTACTCGGACAGATGTTGTCGTTGACTGCTCTTGAGCATAGCTTTAAACATCGTGAGCGAACAGCAAAACAGGACGAGCACAAACAGATACTCACCGGAAGGACTCTGGGGAGGCGTAGGTGGTAAAGGTTCTGGAAATCGTAGCAGCGCGTCCAATTCCTCCTGGGTGGCACCGTGCGCCAACTTTTTCTGTTGCTGCCGCTTAATATACTGAAGCATTTCCTCATCACCTAGGAGCTCCTCCTCATCAACGGAGCTGGGGACAGGGGACGGCGTTGATAATGATAAGCGACTAGATGACGGCGTAGCAACTTGATGGGTATTGGACGAATTGGATGAGCGCGAATGAGTGAGGGAGACCTTTGGACTGAGAAGCTTGAGACCTCTAGATGGCGAAAGAGCAGAGAATCGATGTGATGACGTCTGGGTTGATGTCTGGGTTGGGGGTGCGTCGCTAGGTGCCACTGAATTGAGCGAGGCCACAGAGCCAGTGGAAGTCTTGCGAAGGCCACCAAAAGACATGGAGTCACGATTGCCTTTGCGTGGGATATTGGATGATGAGGTCGAATTATTGACCCGGGGGACACGGGATGTAGAGCTCAATGAGGGGGATGCGCGGGCGGATTGTCGTTGTGTGACCGTGTTGAGGGTGGCCTTAGGTACGTCACCGTTTTCTAAGACTCCAAACTCATCCAAAATTGGTGCCGGATGGTTTATAGATCCCGAAGACCCATTTCCTGGTGCGTTGCCGGGTGTGGGAGACGGATCGTTCCCAGCCGCAGACGAAACAATAAGACTGGTTCGTCGGCTGGCCATTGTCGAGGATGTGGACGCTTTCAGAGCGGGGGACGAAACAGTGGATGTACGACTGTGAATGCGGGGGATCTTGGTCGGGGTTTCTTTAGGATTAGCACAAGACCCATTCGCGCTAGATGAGGGCGGAGGATCTCGCTCCTTCATGTCTCGGTTGATTTGCGCGTTACCCCCAGCAGTTCCGACCGAGGGCGACCCAGCAATCGTTGGGAGCAGCATCCTGCTGCGCAGTGATGTATCAGACTGTCGCTGCATGGAACTGATCGTTTGCGATGTAGCACGCGACGATGCCGCGTTACTGCGAGTAGAACCATTCGAGGTCGATGTAGCCTTCAGATTCGCAACGCGTTGAGCTGTTGCCTGGGGCAACGCGGAAATCTGCATGGGAGGCATACTCACTGGCTGTGGCTTCTTCGACTCAGTGGAGGACAAAGTCTGTAGGGAAACAATCAGACGGCGATTTCGCTACGATCGCAATGGAATTGACCTGGCCACGTTTCCGCCCCATCAACACTGAGATCCGACTCTCACTGCGATCTTTCTCCTTTTTGGCCTTTTCTTTGTCCGACTTTCCACCGTCACTGTCCCGCACGCGCCCACTCTCCTTGTCTCTCCTTGTCTCGTCCTTACCGGCCTGTAAGTTGCGTCTTGAGCTTGAACCTTTCAAGAGCGAACTCAAGCTAATGATAGAAGACTTCTTATGGGCACCTGGAGGAGTCGACAAGCTCGTATCTATAGGAGATACAGGATCTCTGGAGTGTAGGTGCGATGGACCCGTCGAAGCAGGAGGTGACGATGAGCGCAGAGCGCCAACCTGAACGGACTGGGAGGATGAGCGGCGGAAGAAAGGGATGGCGGATGGAGTCAAGCGCTTAGATGACCCGCGGCGAATAGAGTAGTCCGATGGACTGAGAGGCATCTGCTGAGGAGCTGCCATGGAACCAGATTTATGGGAGCTCGATGCGGTGCCAGGGCGGCTGGGGAACTGGCGATCTGGTGTGCCAGCCACTGCACCCGACACTGACAATGCATGGGATGAAGACAAAGACGATTGTGAAACAAGGGATGCTGCAGAAGCCATGGCTTCGGGTCGCTCGATAGGTGACCACGGCTCTGGAAGGTCTTTAGAGATGGAGCGGCGACTAGGCTGACCGACTGTGGTAGAATGAGGGCTGTGTCGCTTGAAAGACGCCTTGCTGTCTTTTGCCGTACTTGCTGACTGTGTGCCGCTCAACCTCATGCCGAGTAAACTCCATTTCTTGGAGGGGGTTTTCGTCACTGCCGAGGTAGGAGCATATGCTTGGGTATCAGAAAGCGAGGTGTACGGTGGTGGCGTCGATGACGGTTTTGAGACACTGGGTACAGCGGCAGCCTCTGTTGGGACAGACCGACTGAGCTCCACGTCATTTGCCTGGGTCAGTTCTTCCGCGTGAGCACCTTCGACGGGAAATGAGGAACTTGTTGAAGATTGGGGGGGCGAACGATAAGTAGACAAATCCTTTGGTAAGGGAGGGACCGGGGGTACGTCCTGGCCAACCTCTGGTTGTTCATTAGACGTCGCAAGTGAGGCAGCACGATCTTTCAAAGCGCTGACATCCGACTGTGAAGCATCGCTGCCAACGCTATTGCGCCTAGCCTTGCTGGTGGAGTGACGACCAGATTGCGCTGAGATCGACGTAAGGCTTGTTCCTGTTGACATAGATCCAGAGTCCCTCGAGCTCGTGGTTGGCGTGCTGGTGTAGGTAGTTGACGATGCAGAACCGCGCTTGGTGGTGTAACTGAGCCGTATGCTTGCTGAAGACTTCTTCGCGGGTGGCTTATCCTGAGCAGGTGAACTTAGTTGTGTCTCATCGCTGCTTCCGAATGCGCTCGTTGCCTGTTCTGAGATGTCAATGGCGTCTCCCAGACTAGCTGCTTGACGGCTAGCGCTTGGTGTTTGGTCCTTGTCTTTGGGGAACGCAACACTGTCCCGAATGTGCGCCGAGTTTCTGCGACTCGTCTTTCCGCTGTCTGATCCAACGCCCTCCCATTGCTGCGCGGACTTTGCGGGTGTTCCAGGTCGACTCGTGCTGACAAGTCGAAGGCTACCCACACTGGAACGCACGCGGGTGCCTGACTTACCCGAAAGTCCGTCGAGCTTGCGCAGCGCCTCAGCAGTGGCTTGATCGTCGAGATCGGACCACCCTTCCTGAGTCCCTCTGAGTAATGAGTGTGCTACATTTGGTGCATGGTGGGTTTGAGGGTCCTTCTCCTTCTGAGAGCCAAAAGGAGTAGAAGTGCTGATGGCACCATTGCTGCCCGTATGACGCAAGAACTGCTGGATTGACGTTGTTGAAGGGGAGGGGGGGAGGTGAGAGAAGTCAGACGTATGAACACGACGTGAATGAAGCTGTTCGCCGTGACTTGAGGAAGAAGAACTTGCCGAGGTGTGTTGAGAGTGACGATCCCTAGCTCCGCTCCCACTAGCCGATATACTATCCTTTCGACGCTCCCGCTCCCGTGGCTTATCTCGTGAAGGCACTCCCATACCAAGGCTGTGATGTTTCCAAGTCGAAGCACGTTCCTCCTTACTGTCATCGAGTACAGAGCTGGAAGGAGCCCGCTGGTGTTTTTTGACTAGCGAGTCCGTCGGATCCTGTTCAAATTCATCGGACGTACGCTTCTTTGCTTTGCTTGCCGGTGGAGTGAAGGCGAGGGCGAGAGGTGGCACGGTATTAATCGGAAGAGGGCTATAAAGCACGGAAGTGGCCGAGATAGGGGGTTTGTGGAACTGGGTACGTGGATAGAGGATCTCTTCACCACCGCTCTCCTCGGCAACGGAAGGTCGAGGACGAATGGTCCGTGGGATATGTTTAAATTCAGAAGGCTAATGCATGCGCAATTAGACAACTGAATGGAGAACAGCGAAAAGATAAGTGTACCTGGTCCCGTTCCTCGTCATCTTCTTCGCCGTCAACTGCCTCTATTGTCCAGGGACTATCGGAATCAACATCTTCCTGTTCTTCAGCTTCAGGAAGAGGTGGCTCGAGATCGTCTTGATCTAAGCCGTGAATATAGTCCTCGCGATGTGCAGCTGATCGCGTCCAACGGGGAGTTGCAAGTTCGCCTAAACCATGAAGAATCCGTCTATCGATCTTGGAAGGATCCCGATGAGGAGTGACGGGATCATGAGTCACTTGACGCGTTTCCGGAGTACTGCGCAACTGAGGAGGGTCTGGAAGAGGGGGCGCGGGTGATCCGGAAGGAGAATGTACACTAAAATAGTAAGGATCAAGGGACGACGTGGCGGAAGTGGAGCGAGAGGGAAGGTGAGCATGAAGGTCATCAATGGACTGATCGGCATGTAACTGGAAAATCGTGAGCGGGGTAAAAACGAGTGAAGAGGGTGGACCTATCACCTGTTCAGCGTGGGACAATGTGTCATCTGGAGAGGGATGACGATCAAGGAAATGAGATGGAGCGGTGGAGTCGGGAATATCAAGAGCAGGAGGCCTGTCCTTTCTCTTTGATGGACTCTTGTCATGGGAGAATTGGGGGGAATTGGGGGAAGGCGCGGACATGATGGAGTAGGAAAGGTGAAAGGAAGGCGGAGAAGGGCAGAAGTGACGATGAAAAAAGAGGGGAGAGAGAAAAGAAAAGTAAAAGAAAAAAGAGAAAGGGAAATAAGGGGTCGATACCGCGATGAAGTTGACGGGGGTTGATAGATAGAGCGAGCACTATGGCGAGCTCGCTGAGACAGACTCAGTCTGCGGCCAGAGTCGTGTCCGACGTTGATTGTCAAAGCACTCGGTGCAGACCGTCCTCGTGTAGGTTTGTTGTCCATTGTTTGGTTTGGTGGTTTATATAATTATTATTATAATTATTATTTTACATCGACACTCTCATATATATACATACCAGGCGTTCTAGGTGTGTTTGGAGTTGTGCCCCTATCAAAACGACGCGATGCTCGCGCGAAAGTAAAAAAGGGAAAGGAAAAGAAGAAAAAAAAAGAAAAGGTCGTGGATTCAGGCGGAGAGTTAGCTTTATCTGTACACGGGCACGGGCGTCGACCTGGGAATTGGCGCGCGGTGTTAGGCAAGAGATAAAGGGAGACAGCCTGACGAGTTGTAACCCCGCGTTTTTCACCCCTCTCCGCCTCTCCGCTCCTCTCTCTCCGCAAATCTCAGCGAACCGACCCACATCCTCTGTACGTCTCTTTCATCTTCCTCTTCCCTATCCTCCTCTTCATCATCTCTCCTCTTTCCTCATTTTTCACCATATCCAATGTATCGATCCTCTTCCCGCTCTCATTTCGTGCTCCTATTCCTACCCTTTCTTTCACTTTCCCCTCACCGGCGCTTGTCCGCCCTCCTGGTCCTAGTGAATGTCGAAGTTTAGACGGCATTTGCTGCCACGTGCCGCGCCGCAGAACCGAACTTCTTAGCCCGTTGCCCATCCATCCCCTCTTCTCTCTGCCACATCCTCCGCTCGTCCGCTCGCTCACTCTCCCCTCCCCTCTTTTCTCTTACAGAGATGGCATCTGTCCGTAATTCAGACGACGACAGGATCGACCAATCCCCCGAGTCGGCCTCAGAGTCGGTCCAGTCTCAGTTGCCCATCCATTCTGCTCCGTATTCTGGTCTCCCCATGCACATGTACCCGTTCGCTCCGGGTGTGGTCAGCGCTTCCCAGCCCCAGATTCGTTCCAAGCGCCGGCAGGTCAAGAACGCCTGCACCAATTGCCAGAAGGCCTGCAAGAAGTGTGACGACGCGCGCCCCTGCCTGCGCTGCGTCAAGTATGGTATCGGCGAAGAGTGCGTTGATTCCCAGCGCAAGGAAAGGAAAAAGGGAATCAAGAGGGGCCCTTACAAGAAGCGCGATGGAAAGAGTGAGCTTTTCTTTGAGTGTTCTCCTTATCAACACGTGTAATCTTACCCTTGCCTTTCAACTGGTCGCGCAACTTCGACTACCGAGACTCAACCTGACCCCGCGCCCCCTCCAGCGATGGGGATGTCGCTTACCGGAATGCCCACCTCCGGGAACACACCGCCCGCCCCGCCTTTCATGGGCCCGATGGGCTACCCTCCTTTGATCTACGGACAGTACCCTCACATCCAGGCCATGCACAAGCCCGGAGAGGCTTCTCCTTATCCCACGTACTACGTCCCGATGCAACCAGCCCCGTCTCATCCGGGACAGGAGCACGAGGGTCAAGGCTACCCCCTTCCCCATCCCCAGTACTATCCGCCGTATCTTCCATATGGCACTGTGCCGTATCCTACTCCCTATATCGTCCCGCATCATCGCCCTGATATGCCAGTTGTTATGCAGCCTCACGCTCAGTACCCTGGGTATCCGAACGGTCACCACCCCCCTTACTCCAAGCCGCCGTCTGCTGGTAACCCGGGCGTTGACGTCACTGTTGTCGTGAATGGCGGCACCAGGAGGGAAGATCACACGGACGGTCGCGAAGCAATCGCGGGAATGGAAGGCCGAACCATGTAGGCATGGCCTGAAAGACCTGTAAGATATCCTTTGTATTTGTATCCTGCGCTTTCTCAAGGACTCGATGTCTGCACTTTTTATGCCTTCCTTATGGTGCTCGTAGTAATGGTTGCAGCGACTTTTTCTTTGCTTGACGGTATCCCCCCAGTTTGCAGGTTCATTGATTGTTCATAGTTTCGTGTCACGTGGGAATCTGAATGAGAAATGTGAGATTTGAGATTTGAGACCGTTGGTCACCAGACCGTTTGACCCGTCCAACACGTTCCATGTCAATAAAGCCGATGTTATCCCATACAGGCTAAGGCCCCCAGTCGGCTACGCTCAGGCCCCGTTTATTTACACGTCCAGTGTCAGTAATCACGATAGCCCGGCCAACCCGGCAGCGGCAAAAGTTTCCGAGAGAGTGGTGTAGTGGAGTCTTGGTGACGTTTTTTCGCCTCACCTCCGCACGAAACCACCATCAGAACACGCGGGTAGGTCGCGGAAATCTGAATCCTTGCAAGCTCCGCTTCGAGGGTGGGTCAAGATGACTCACCTCCTAACGTCACTCCTCCACCCAATGTCCTTACTTTGGGCGCCCCTACAGCCCCAGTTTCTCCATATATCCACCTTCACCCACCTTTCCGAGGGCTGGTTTTTTTTCCCATTCACAAAAGGTAAGAGGGGAACATGTGTCATGCAGTTTTGATCGGATATTTTATATCCTTCCTCGACTCTTCCTCCCCATCTCCACCACCAACCCGTTCTTTTTCCTCTTACGTCTTGCGCCCGTCAAGCCACAGCGCGTGGGCACACGGGCGAAGCTCGCGAGGCGAAGCCCATGGAGTGATGGTTATGTTATGTGTTGGTCTTGGTTTTGGTCACTCCACCCCGTCAGGTGGTACGGGCGGTCAGACGCATGTCTTACGTGCGTTGTTCCTCAGGAGATGTGCGTGTTTGAGGAGCCCAAGAACAGACGGACGTACACCCGTCGGATAAACTCAAACTCAAACTTTTTGTTTGCCGGGTACAAATTCGGAGCCCTCTTAAGGCCGAAATCGGATTTTCTCTGACTCACTCACTCTATCGCATAAGCGAGGATCGCCTCGCCCACCTTGAATTTTGAATGGGGTTATCATTACCTGGACCTGGACCTGTGATGAACGGGTCAAGAGGCGCGCACAATGAAGTGAATGGACGGAAAACGGTTGCAGGCGCCAATCGCTTCCATTCCACGATGTTGCCTTGAGGTCGCTTACTTAGGGTTGAAAGGATACGCCGTCAAACATGCGGCGAGGAGCACGACAAAGAGGGACGGTAAGGTTTTAGGACCACCCCAACCCCAACATGAGGCGAATACCACGATCATGGGACTTAGCTTCCGTAAGCAGGGTCCAACGACTGTACACCGGGAGGGAACCGCCTGGGTTCCCCAAAACGCGATAAACCCTGGTAAGGCGCTTCCCAAAGTAAGCTTGTCCGTGGGCATGCGAATAACGAACGAGGAAGGAAGAAGGGAATAGGATAGTAGAAGAGGGGGTAGGAGGGAGGAGGGGAGGTATATCAGAAGTAGCGTAGAATCAGGTCACGACACACCGCCGCTGTCGCGCAATCTTGCCCCATTTTCCCTTCATGCTCTCCCTCAATGCGAGCGCAAACACTTCCTGCACCCCACTGCCCGTCTTCGCGGAGCACTCGATGTACTTGGCGCCGATTTCGCGTGCGACCTCTGCGCCCTGCTCGGACGTGACGGGCGTTTGACCCTGTGCGGCGAGCATACGTCGCGTATTGTCGTCTCTGCGTAGGTCGGTCTTCGTCGCAACGAGGATGAGCGGCGTGCCTTCGCAAAAGTGCGCCACCTCTGGGTACCACTTGATTTGCCGCACAGAACAGAACACCGACTTTAAGCATCAGGCACAGACCTTGACACGGAGGATGATATGAATGGGGAATGTGGGGGGGAGGAGGCGCACCTTGTCCTGGACGTTTCCTAGACTGACGGGAAAGTCGATGGAAAATACGATGAGGATGACGTGGCTCTCTGGGTAGCTCAACGGTCGCAGTCGATCGTACTCTTCCTGCCCTGCCGTGTCCCAGAGCGCAATCTCGACAACCTTGCCGTCGAACTGTCGATTTGTTACGTAGTTCTCGAACACGGTGGGTATGTACGCCTAGGTTCGTTCAAAAATCGGCGAAGTGAGCGGCTGCCGCGTGGATCAGAAAAGGCACGGAGATGTTTGAGACGTACTTCTGGAAATCTATTGTGGGCATAGACGATCAACAGGCACGTCTTTCCACAGCCGCCTTGCAGCAACAACAACGCGTTGTAGTTGAGTTCAGTCAGCTCAGGCGCAAAGATCAAGCAAGTTTGGGGACTTACCGTCCCCGACTACGACAATCTTCCTCTTCATATCTGGCCTTTGATTGGGCTCGAGTTCAAAGTGGCCACTCATGTCGTGTAGTCAAAAAAATTGGTGTTTGAGATTGGGTGCTAGTTCGTGGTTTCGTGGTTCAGACCATGGCAGGCCGTACCAGGACGACGCGTACGAGTGAACACTCACAAGACGAAGGAATTAAGTACAACAACAGAGAGAAAGCAAGTTTAGTGGGTTAGATGGAAAATATATCAGAGTGAGGGGACGCCTTTCACGCGACTGACGCGGTAGAGGTTGTTATTCGGGTGGGTGGAGCAGCGGTAGCGGTTGGTTCAACATTCAACACCGGCCCGTTAGCCCCGCGTGAATGACATGCCCAGAGTGGTGCAAGACCCTCCTCCGCAACGGCCATGTCATGATTCCTCAGTGTTCCACTTTCTGGCCCTTAGAAGACGTTGGGATAAACGGTTACTGTTACGGCTGGGTATTGAACTCCAGACTGGTATGCGTAGCGGGTGTGCTCCAGGTCCGATCGCTTGGTGAGTTATGTGCTCTCTCGCTTGCCGTCGCCCCCACGCCGTGTCTTATTGAACTTTGTGAACGTCACACACAGAGCGCGCAGAAGCCCTCCTAAATGACTTTCTAAAAGAGAATCCCCAATTCATAGAGGTGTCTTCTACGGACACCCCGGTGATCTTGGGAGAGTGTTCATTCATACCCTCGAGCCAGACCCCCCTCATTCGATATCTCCCTGCGGTGACGGTGGGGCCAGCCTCCTCGTCCACGTACGTATTCCAACCGGCCCTGCTCGCATGTTGGGTGGAACTCTGATCTCGAACCCTGCAGGGCTCGTCCTTTTCGTCCTGCTTTCGTGATGTACCGCAGGTCCGCACTAGGGTCCGCCCGTTTCCATGCACATCAAACCTCTACTACTACTACTACCGCGCTGCATCGTGGGGTCTCGGCCTCGGACAATCACCCGGTCTTCGAGATGGCGGGCTTGGATAACAGGGCGTTGACACAGGTCCGCAGTTCTTGACACACGTGGGCAGACGGCGAGATGTTGATTGTCCCTCGTGATCACCCCGATAGTTGAATGCGACCTACCGGCTACACTCGTTACTCAATCTGTCCGGATCATGGCTTGCCAGGTTCAAGCTCCTGGACGTTGTCGCCCGTTACATATATGACAAATGCGCCCGTCCTTGGCGCGCATTTCCGCGTTTGTTCCCATGCCCCAAGTACACGCTCGACTCGGCGGTCGGCCTACTCCGGCATTGCGATGCATGGGTGGCATTGGCGAGGGCGTATTCTAAATTGTGTGAGTTGCCGTTTAAATAGGTGAAGCCTCGTGGGCTCGTCGCCCTGATCTTCGTCTTAGTTGACCAATTATGGGCGCGATTGAACCTGGTACAAGGTTTAGTATTGTACCCAAGGTTATCATACGTCTACGGGAAATTGGAAACGTCCGCAGAATATGTCCGGTGAGCGGCTAACGCAGCGCCGCTGTAGGACCGCTCCAATGGTATTTTTTTTTGTAGGTTTAATAACGCCGTCTGGTTGGTCATGAACGACGTGATATTAGGAAGTGTTGTTGGGGCGTTTGTTTGCGAAAATAGCGAAGTCATTGGCAAATCATTACATGATTGGCTCAAGGTTCGTTTATTCACATGTTCACCCTGATGAGCGCTGGGAACCTAGTGATAATCAGATACGTAGGTTGCCTTTATCGACTTCACACATGATGCGCTCCTGTGGTTGGACGATTGGCCTGAGGGCCTTAAGCTAAACACAGAACTAAGTTCCTTCCTTGTGCACACACTTTTGGGTGTGTTGGAGATATGGGCCTGTGAGTACATCCCGCTTCTAGTCCCTTCTGGACGAAAGCCTGACGCCCTGACCAGACATCTTACGTGCTCTGTCGCCTCATTTTCCCACCATCGTATACGTAACTGGCCTTTCTGGATATGGAGGACTAACCGTTCCCTTGGCATTATTTTCGGACATCTTCAACGCACTGACCCTGCACATCTCCTTGAGCTATCTCGGGTTGAAAAATGCGTTATCATACCAGATATTTGCTATGCGTTCCTTGTTCAGCCTGTTCAGAGGTAAGTCATTTAACCGATCCGTTTGCATCTTCGACTCATCCTGACTACAGGGAAACGATTCAATGTCCTGCATCAGCGTACCGATTCGTGGCACTATGAAGTGGATCAACTTATTCTTGGAACGTTGCTGTTCACCTTGTTCACGTTCAGTCTTCCGACCTTATTGACTTATGGAGTTGTCTTCGCCCTGGTTAGTAATTCTTCGTACGTGCGTCGATCCAGAGAATGGTTTGGCTCACACGCTTTGAAGATGAGGTCAGCTGTCGTAGTCACGCGCAGCTTGCTGGATATCGCCATCAAGCTAATGAACCACTTTCCGCTTTTCGCGCTTTTACTAAGAATAAAGGATCCAAGGAGACTGCCTGGTCCGTATATACAACTCCATATATGCGGCCGTGTTGATGACCGTGGAAAAGGAACGACATATTTCCGAGTTGTGCGCGATAAGGGGCACCCCGTGCTCCTGCTCGAGGTACACCGTCTCGCTAATTCCCAACGAACAAACTATTTATCCTCAGTGGCACAGGTACAAACTGTGTCCTTCTGGACTGTCCTCGTGCAATATGGATTTTCACATGGGGAACGGTCCCACCAAGGGGTATTTTAGAGAAAGTGGGGGCTATTTTTTTATGCGACGGTAACGTAACCGAGTCTTTATCTAATTTTTGATCTTGGATCGGATCTTGGGGATAGGGGTGAGTCAGTCGTTGGCTAGGGAAGCTATGCGCTGCTCCACGCTGGGCGCTTCACGCATTTTTAACTTAACGTTCAACACAACACTCCACACACATATGCACATGCACCTGTCACATATGCACCTGTCACTGGCGTTTCATAACCACCGTTACTAGGAGGTCGCCAACAATTCTGGTCCTGCAGAGACAGACGGTCAGTAGATTCACCTTTACACCTCTGCTTCGCACCTACGTTACAATATGTGTGGATGCCGAGAACCCGCCTCGCCTCGCCCGCCGAATGATATTTTGATTTTGCATCAATCCGCTTATTTTGCTTGATATTCAATATTCAATTTTCCTTCTTCGAACTTGGCGCTAGGCGGCGCGGAAATGACATCAATGCGTTTTTGGACATCAGCTTGCGGCCGCTTTCTCAATATTCTCTCGCCCCTTTCTTTGACCCTGAGCTTGTTGTTCAACAACTCCCTCATTTCTCGCACTGGATGTCCTCCTCCCTCCGCTCCCCCAGTCTTTCAGATCTAGAACGGCTCCAATTACACAGCCCAGATGAAGTCCAGGAGACATCGTTCGCATTGCCGTATGACGGGCGCCGGTCCCTTCGCACAAGGCCCCGTCGTTTGATAGTCTTCCTTTTCGTCGCGGCGGTCGCCATTATCGCCTTATTTTCAGAACGTCATCTTCTTTCAGAACCCTCGCTCTACCCTGGTCTACCAGACTCCTTTCAAAACGCTGCTCCCCCGAACGCAATACGGACCGTGGAACCGGTGGTGATTACCCTCATCATGTATTCAGAAGGCGCTGCCAGGGAAGGCGCAATTCTACTGAAGGTAACGTTCCTGACTTCAGTTGATATCGAGACCGAGTAACAGAAAGCGCTTTGCTTAGTCCGCAATAATGTACACTAGTCGACCTCTCGAATTCCACATCGTCTGTGATGACGGCGCGATTACCTACCTGGAGAATCGGTTCAGCCTTCTCACGCATCCCGTTCATCCAGTCACTGTCCGATTGTACCGTCTATCGTTCCAGAGCATGGTAGAACGACTCGACCGCGAAGGCTCGATCAAAACGGGCCACCCATCTGGAGTCCGTAAGCCCCTCTCCCTCAACCATCCCAGTCAATGTTGCTAACCAAGTCGTCTGATCCAGCCGGGCTCATGAAGTTGTTCCTGCACGAGCTGTTGCCAGACGATGTCACAAAGGCCATCTTTGTGGACACGGACGCGTTCTTCCTGACTGACCCAGCGCTCCTTTGGGAAGAGTTCTCCCACTGGGGCCCCAAGGTCGCAGTCTCGATCCCGTACCATCCAAACCTGGTCATCGAAGAATGGTACAACGCGTCGATGATCTGCTCGTGCATCATGCTCCTCGATCTCGAGAGACTTCGTTCCGTGCGGCTCATGGACTCGAGCTTTTATCGTGCTGACGACAGCGGATTGTACCCTCCCGCGCTTGCGCCACCTACATTTACAGCGCTCTTTGGACCGCCGGGTCCGAATGGGTACGAAAACGCTGCGCTCGGTGACCAGTCGTATTGGTGGGCCATCGTGAGCAACCGCAGAGACATATTCGAACCGTTGCCGCTCGATTGGGAAGTGACCAGTTGCCAGGTGGACATGTACGGCACGACTCTCGGACCTGACGGCATTTCGGAGGAAGACGAGAAGAATTCGTTGTACCACGCGGGTCCACGCCAAGGGACCGTCATCGTTCCCAAGCTGCTCCACTTGTACGTCGATTTTCCCACTGCATCATCATGACGCCCGTGTCCGATCCTGACGTTCGTTATGCGCGTGGTACTACAGTAACTGCATCGACGACCCAGTTTTCTTTGACTCCCCGGCTTGGTCTGATCCGGAATATTACTTGACGAAGCGCTGGGGACCGGCCGTCCAGTACCACATCGGATTCAAGTGGCTCTGGTTGAACCGTGGGTTCACCGAGTCCCCGGTGGATATACAGGTCACTCTCGACCCAATCTTCGCAGATCAGCGTTTCGCAGCGGAGCACCCCGAGGAGAGCGATACTGCTGCGCCAGGGACACCCAGCAGAGATAGACATTTAGAAAAGCGGCTTCGCGCGCCGCGCGCGCCGTGATACCGAACGTCTGCGCGGCCCTTGTTTTCCGTTCACTCCTTGATTCGTTGTTCCCTGGACCTTACTGAATCCCCCCCTCCCTTCTTGGTTCACATCCGATGCATTACTTGCTTGAACCCTAGACGATCATCATCACTTCATTTTTTTTTCTTTATTTCTGTTTCTAGCATCGACACAAGTTACAAAAGCATATTGACCTGGTCATTGCACCTTTGCGTCTCCCTGTCTCCTTGTAACCAACTAGCATGTGAAGGTACAATCCCCCTTCGGCCCCTATACCTAAAGGTACATGCGCCAGGGTGCTTGCTTGCTTGCACCTCTACCTCTAACCCCTCTCCCTTCCCCATCTCTGACCTTCATGAAATCGCGCGCACATCCCAGTGTTGCTGGCGAATGCGAGGGAGAGGTTAGAAGGAAGGGTATGGAGACAGCTAGCAGGGGAGTTCGAAATTCGAGCCCTGCTAGATGAGGGTTGGCATTCCGTTAAAAGCTAGACTTTGGCAAAGGGGGGCTTCCTGGTCACTAGCTGATGTGCGCAGCACGGCCAATAGCTCCATTAGATGACAGAAGCAAATGCCAAGGGGAAAGGAAGCAGCTAGCAGCTACATGGAGGAGCACAAGGAAAACGTTTCCGCGAATGTCAGTCTATCAGGCATGCAGCATGCAACACCACGCAAAACGAATAAGGGCATGATACCCGGGGCACTGGCAAACTGCGCAGTAAGGTGCGCAGTAATGGTTCTGGCCGAGTGCTGGCCTGGCCCCGATCTCGATCCAGAACTAGAGCCTTCGATTCTTCCTTCGTGATGTACTATGGATGGATGGATGGGTCCGCATTAAGTCCCGCCCGCTTTCGGTGCTTTTATAAATATCGCAGGCAGTCACCAAATGTTTTGAGTTTGAGCAAGGTAGATTACAGTCGACTCCCTCTTAACCCATACCCTTGATAACCCATACACCCTCAGATCCCATACGTTTTTTTAGTTACCAACCTGGTATGCAGGGTAAGCGCGCAAAAAACCCATAACTCCCTTATTCCCAATAACCCATACCCCTTTGTGGTGCAAAACCCATACATATCACTG
>Ga0307510_10004787_pt1 | contig 16015 bp, 9 predicted proteins | sample 12_EM_MG_FD_207224 | JGI IMG/M metagenome (GOLD analysis project Ga0307510, IMG submission 207224) | Populus trichocarpa ectomycorrhiza microbial communities from riparian zone in the Pacific Northwest, United States - 12_EM | ecosystem: Host-associated > Plants > Roots > Unclassified | place...
GCAAGAACTTAGAAATCTTTTGCGAGTGTTGTTAGCAGTGATCAAATAAGGGGTATGTTTTGGGTCATTACCGGGACAATAGATGGTTAGTCATCCTATGTTTGGATCCTTTTTCGTCTGAACAGCCTTTACCTGGTGATAAAGTAGTCTGTTGTAAGTAGAGGCCATCAGGGGCCGGAAGAGTTCCCCAATGCTGACCCCTATGGGTCACTTACCTTGGTGTTCTTCCGGAGATTAAGGTGTGAAATGGACCACCCAGGTGCACTGGGCGGACAGGATGCGGGTTGTATTGCACCCAACAGACTAGGATGGAACCATTGTGCTGGGGCTATCTGAGGGTGGGCTGGGCAGACAGGATGCTCCAGACGGATATCCTGCGTCCGGACGCAATGCCTATCCGTCCAGAGCAAACACTTTTTTTGCTGATGTTGTGTAGCTAGCGTCAAGCCCAACAACCTCCCGCAATCAGATCCGGGATCGGCCTAGCGGTTGTGGAGAGATCTCCCATTGAGTTCTGGGATCGCCAGCATCCTACCCCATTCAGTCCTGTAACTTCATAAATAATAGCCCTCTGGGGATGATTCTTATACCGCTGGATAGCTGGCATTGAGCCCAGGAACCTCCAGGTGTCGGATTCAGGATGGATTGTATGGGTGTGATGGAGTGTTGAAGCTGTGGCACCGGAGTGTGGATGTTGAGCCTCAGTGTTGTGATGAAAAGAGTGTGATGAAAAGAGTGTGTCGGGTCGTGTTCTGTTTGAGGCTAAGTGCCGAGAAACCACCATGCACAATGCTAGACTCGAGAGTGTCATGGCTATCACTCGCTTTCAGACTCAAGTGAGCTGGCATTTTTGCTCCCTTAAAATTAAGATCTGAAAATAGAACTCTGAGTCTGACACGGAGTCTTTAGCGCAAATTAAGATTAAGTGTACGATGGCTTTCTCACCTTGTGCCACCACTAAAGATATTTTCTTTGCCAAGAAATACCTCTTCCTCACCCTGGGGCCGGGCCTCTGAGAAGGCTGGGGGGATAGTACTCAGGGGCTAGTGGAAAATCCTGATGTCTGATGGTCTTGAGGTTGGAGTCTGGATGCACTGGCATGGGAGGCAGGGTTGCTGAGCTGCATGTGTCCGGATGGAACCTGGTATTGAGAAGGGTGTCTAGACACACCAGACGTAACCAGATGTGGCACCTAAGTACAGGACGCACAGGACTTACAGGACGCCAAGTTCATACTACGAGAGTCAGGACACAATACTACTGTATCTGACGCAGGATGGCTTTTTGCTGATGTCATGCTTTGATTGGATTCAAATCTGGCAATTAGGTAGGCTGTTAAATAGTTTGTATTCAATTTAGGTTATAGGATTAGATGAAGAACTTCTTATAATATGACAGGGTTTAGAATCCAACAAATAATATAGATTTCAAAATTAGATTATAGAGAATAAAAAGCATGTAAGAAAGAGTTAGCTATCTACAAATTCTATATCGCTATTATCTATTACATTATTTGCATTTGAACTCAAGGTAGCAAGTCTGATGGAATTTTCAAACTGCTGCCAATCACCAATTTTGACAAGATCTTTCAAGTTAGGAATACCCTTTATAGATAACTTATGATCACAGAATCCATCAATGAGTAAAGTCAAGCCAAGCTTACGAAAAGTAGTAACAATAAGCTCCTGATGTTTAGTACAAAATAATTTCCATGCTTCACCAATACATTTAGTAAATAATATATGTTTCTATGCAATGGTGTTATAGTCAGACTTGTGCAACTCCTGGAGATCAGTTGCATGAGTATTCTCATATTGATAAAGGGCTTCATCAATAAGGTCTCAGAGTAGGTCTTTAAAGGGCTTATTGATAGACATATCAACCACTTGAAACCCACTTAAATTGTGACAAGACTCATACCTCTAGAGTCCACCAATAACCCATAGTAATACAATTGTTCATGGGGTACTAGCCTGGGACTGGTATTGGGGTTGTTGACCTGAAATTGTTGCAGCTTCCCCGGTCAGCCCCAAGCCTCCTACAGTTAATCATACTACTACGATGAGGATAAACTATGTCTTTAAGTAGTTCACAGGCATTATTCAGATAGCGGCCTAGGAGGTAGTCACCCTCACACCCCTTATATATCCTAGTTACAGCTTTCATTCGGTTGGACAGCGATGATGCAGCTGGTATTGTGGAAGCCTGAGCATTCAAGTTCCTATCGATCTCACTTTACTAGAAAGCATACAACTATATAGCTAGACTATGCCATCACGCCGTACCAATGCTGAGGTTGTAGAGGGGGTGATAGGAACAGCTCCTTAAAGTTATAGGAGGTTCAGACTACTTCTACTCTGGCGGTATCCCATTTCGTGATATATGAAGTCGCCCTCTGAACATCTAAGAGCTTCACCATTATGAGATAACTTTCTCCTAAGTCAGCAGATGACTTTATTGGTGAAAGTAGTGTAACTGAAGTTCCCTCACTTGGGTAAGATGGTCCCTGAGGGAGGGTAAGAATGTTTCCAAGTTAGGGTAAGATTACCTTCCTATGCCTTTATTCTCCTGGGGAGTCTGTGTGACCACATATAAAGTTACCCTTCAGACTCATGCAACATTTACTATGTTTACTTGTCTTTGAAGGTAAGTGCTGCTTGTATATGGGCTTCAATATCGCCCTATGATTCAACCCATTCACTTGGAGGTATAAGTGCTGACTTCAATATTGGTGGCATGATTGGCTCTGATATGTTGTGTATTTGTCATCAAGCTAAAGCGTATATGTTGTCAAGTTGGAGAAGGAGATAACCGTCTGTCACAATATGAATGTCTATTAAACCTCAATGCTGTTTTCAGCAACAAAATTCTTTGACAAAGTAGGGTTAGGCCCTGAGTTGGTGTTTTATTACAGGGTTTCTCTGCTAAGCCACAAATTACTGTTGAGCTGTAAATTACCATTGAGCTGTCAGGCACTCTCTAGAGTGCCCCCGGTTGTTAGTCAGCGAACCTTCGCGGGGTTGCGGCTGCATGCCGCAACCTTGGCATAATTATATTATTATAAAGGAGTTATTCTATAGCATGATAATTCTTTTATTGGTATAAATATTTGCATATTATGATGGTTCTACATGGTGACCATTTTGTCAGGGCTCTTTTGGAATGGAATGGTTGGTGCCTTTTACCATTGCCAAACACCCATTTCATTCTCCGAATTTTGGAATGGAAGGGGAACGGTCATTTGTATGTGGCAACAGAATGGGCCCAGCACAACCAAACAGGCTCTAAGGGATGAAGAGATTAAGCACTGGAGGGGCAGGGTTGCTGGGAAGAACTGCCCCAGGAAGCATTCGATGTGTCTGAACGCAACAGAACCCAAGATCTATTTTCTTGCTAGCCCCAGCCAGCTCTGCGAATATCTGGCTTGCCAGGCACCGATGCCTGAAGTCCTGTACGACTCTACTCGAGGACTTCGCTTCATCCCCTAACCGGCCACACGCCGAAAATTTTGCGCCGCCCCTGTCACATCCTGAGACATAGATGGCCACTGAGGGTTTGACCCTCAGTAATCGCCATTCCAGGTGTGGTCATATGGCTGATATCCGTTATGAACCAAAGTCTCTACATCTGCAAATTTTGGTAAAAGGTTGGTCGACAGTCTCTGTCTCAAACCCTGAAAAAGACGGCACGAAATTTTCAATGTCCTGCTGCCGCTCCAGGAGATATAGCCGCAGGCCTATCAGTGTATATCAGACGCACATGGAATACCACACCATATACCGGGGCTCTTTGGTGGGGGATCGCTGTAGACTACCTAACATACCGGTACCTAATAGAGTGATTGAAATTGGGCATAGCTATCGTCGGTGAACGCGCGGCGAATGCTGCTAATCATCCCACCATGAGAAGTCCGAGCCCTAATGGCCAGTCCGAAAGAATGGCAGCTCTATCGCTTCAACCCATCAACAACATGCGCTGCACTGTACCCGTAATATTGTGACGTTCGTAAAACAGGCTGCCATTGCATACCACTTACCGCGATACATATAGTTAGCTAGATTCTTTTGAAGAATAAAATTAGGTTTCTTGCATCCACCGAAACACTATGGCTCTAGCCAATTTTTGGTTGTATGCAATACTATAAGAACTCGAAAAAACGGACCCCCGCCTAGGACGTTGGAATTACCTCTCTTGGTAAGGTCTGGGGTATTTTTCTTTTCGTCCATTTCAGGGGCAGATTTTTGGTTCCGGGAAGTGGAAATTCCGGACTCCTGGCAGTACCCAACAGTAACAACTAGCTTGAAAACGTCACCACATTACGAGTACTGTACCAATTCTGTCCCACTTGGAGATCCCTAACCCTGATCCCTACCTCGGGCACACTAACCTCTAGGCTACCTTTATGATACTGGTACAAGTGACAGGCATATGGAACTCGAACGCAGGGATAAAAATTTTGTATGGCAAATTGTCTGTGAGTATCTCACCGCCCATGCAAAATTCGGACTCAAGTGTTTGGGTCCTATATGCCTGTAACTTATGCTCGTACTCCAGCACAGAAGAGACTGACCGCACTAGGGGTAAAACGACACCAATTCTGGGTTATGGAGCCCCCCCACGAGGAACACGTACTCAAGTACCATCCCATCTCTCGAAGATGAGGCTATTTCTAAATCCGGGGGAACGCTCGGGCCCACCACGTGCCGGGCAATTTGTATCGGAGGGCTCAAGGACCAGTCGTGCACAAGTCTGACAGTCCAATTAGGCTTGCGGCCCCACCCGGCATTCCTAGAAGGGGACTGAAAAGGTGCAACATGATATAGGTTAGCGCCGTGTGATAAGTGAAATGGCTGAACCATGGAGAGAACACCGGACTACCATGGCCATGGAAGCAGGACTCCGGCGCATCATACCCAATACTGGCGAAAGGTCGGGGGGAATCGGCTAGTGGTGGCGGAATACTGGTTGATGTGTGGCTATTGCCACAACGATAGTGAATCTGCTCTTGGCTCTTTTTAGTGAGGAGTGCGGGGAGTGTACACGTGTGTAAGTTACCGGGCAACTTAATTTCTCAAGTATTCGAGCAGCGGTGAAATGACAAGATGGGTGTGCACCAGGTAGGGAAGTGAAGGCGGAATGTCCACCGCACCTCTCCTGATACAGATCAAAGGTTTTGCATTCGTACGGTATCCAATTGATTCCGGCCCGATGCCCCTCTTTATTCTCTCCCAAAATCCTATTGGAAGTCGGGGCTCCATATCTAACGTAAGCCCGCCTATCACAAGTTACCCAGGGTTACCAAAAACACTAAATCAAAAGCACTGGAACTCGTAGCAGGCAAAGAGCACAAGTAACAAGCAAGAGGTATCCGAATATTTTACTATAGCAGACAGACACGGGCAGATAATTAGCCATGCACTTTCTAATTCCTGTGGTCGGATACTCCTTGCCCGCTACTGTGCCCAAAAAGCAGGGGTTGTGAGTTTTGCGGGCGTTCAGACACGCGCGGATTTTTCTGCCATAGATTTCTCAAATCCTCGTCTTCCGGTAAATTACTTATTGCCTGCTACGTGTGCTCTACTTGCACCTAGCTTTTGATATCTATAACGAGATCTACAGATTATATTAAAGATCTAGTGCTCTTCCGTAGCACAGGACTGGAACGCAACCGTATAAACGAGATCTTGACTATGCGCCTCTATCCCAGGGCCGGAGAGACCCTTGCGAAAGTGATTAGGCATTTGAACGATCTAAACCTCCGAGAGGTCAAAAGTACCGGCTCCCGGTGCTTGCCGGGGGCCAAGATCCTATATGTACGAGTACCGCAAGACGGGGTTTACCGTGCTAAACCCCGGCAGGCCACAGTGCAGATATCGGGTCGTTGGTACAGGTTTAGCAAGGTTCTATCACATCGGGGCACTCGAATATTGAAAATATCCCTACCCGAACAAGAGGGTCCCACCCAGGCACCGGTACAGAATCCGCTGGAGGCTTCCTACGATATGCACAGTATCGTAGCTCATCCGATCGAGCGAGGGGGTATACCCAGTGACTCCTCACGATATCATGGGCTGCGGACGGAAACAACTATTGTCATCTAGCCGCCCTTCACTAAAATTATATACAGTAGGCCATATGTCGAGCAGAGAGGAGAGGGGAATGGGAATGGGACCTAGCGCGTTTCGCCTTTGCCCCTACACAACCCTCTCCAGAGCTCTGGTGAGGATGTAGGCAAGGCGAGGGGACTTTACCGGCAGCTCCGACACCCACACTGTATCATAGCTAGGCTCCTTGCCCAGTCTTACCCCAATAGCCTTATTCAGTCACTGAGCCTTGTAATCCCAGCTGTTGGAACCATTTGGTAATCGGATCCATGCGGAGAAGCTTGCAACCTACATTCCTGACAAATGTGGACTTAGGCAGATGCGTGACGTCAAAGCGGCAGGTTCCTAGCAGATATCACAACTCTCTTCCACCCAATCGAATAAGAAGTAACGGTTAAATTCATGACATATACTTGTATCTCCACTGCTTATCAAAGAAAAGAAAAGAAAAGAAAACATAACCAATACCTCTTGTGGCTTGCTCTCCACCACTAATATCCGATCAGCTTGGCACCAGGAATATTTAGAGTGAGTAAGAAGAATACAGCACCTCAAATTAGAATTGATCCACGACAGGGGCCACGAAGAGAGGAAGGTTAATACGTACGAGTACTTTCGTTTCACATGTCATGTCGTTCATGTTGAAGTGGCATGATAATCAGCGATCCCTGCGCCTTTTCCGAAGAGACCCGTATAATCCAGTGGGAAAAGAGAGGAGAATCCCTAGCCCATACATCGTGGGAGCTTTTTATTTTATATTAACGAACCCTCTTTTCTTCGAGATATTCCCTGCTGGCTCACGCGTGGAGGTACAGGACGAGCGTTTTCGCTCTCGATCCCAGCGACCGGTCCTTGATACCTAGCTTCGTATCCCCAATAGCCCGCGAGCAGGGTGAAAGGATATTCCGTGAGGTTCGGACTTGGCAGCACCACCTCGATCGCAACCAGGTCGTCCCAAAGCGCGCCTTATTTCACAGCGAGTGATAGAATATGATTAATTCTAGGCCAATCCGAGGAAGGCATTGAAAGCTCCGCGTCATACTAGAATAATCCTTTGTATGTCTCCCTTTTGCCCTCCACTCTTCGCTACCGCATACGGTGTTCATCTCCGTAGACTGCAATAAAGTTTATCGCTGGTTCCCTGGAGTGGACGGATCCGCTAACACCATCCCGATGAGTTCAGAGTTACAGTTCATAACTCCACGCCAGTTAAGGCAAGAGTATCAGATATAATAGCTAGGGGTAAGAATACAATGATAGCACGAGCGGCGCCCGCATTGACTATCTCCGCTCGCCCGCGATACCAGGATCTAAGCTAGTATCATACAGTATGTATCATACAGCAGGTACAGTACAGCACAGCGCTCGCTGAAGATAATCTTTTTTACCCACCCAGCGTAGCGTGTTTAAGCCTTTGTACCTGCTGCGATCAGAGCCTATTTTTCTCCCTAGAACCTAGTCAAATCCTATATTCATATATATGTGTGTACTTATGCTTATATGCAAGGCACAACAGCAATGGCAGGAGACCGCGAAATTGACTTACTAGTATTAAAAAATTAAAATAAATAAATAGAAAAGTCAAGGTAGTAATTCAGGCAATTATTCAAACTATGGTAAGTGTTATACGGAGTTTGATGCCTCTATCTCGATTTCGATCTCTCGCAATTCAAGCAAGGATCCAGCCAGTAATTCGGATAAAGACGAAAGCTACAGCAAACAAAAGGACAACACAATAAATAAAAAAATGATATGATAAAATAAAATATAAAATACCCAAAACGTAGTTCGAGTTCGAGAGATAGGTGAGAGTGAGAGCTCAACACCTTCAATGAAAAGCTGATAATAATGAAATAACATGCGGGTGGTGCAGTAAAGCTTAGAGTTACCTAAACACCTAGTAATTCGCCTAACCATACCGGAGAATTGCCCGTTCATGGCGACTTTCAAGCTCCTATGACCGTGGCTTTCCACGTTAATGGAGGTTTTTCCGGTCCGCTGCTTCGCTGATCCGTGCGCACGCGACCTGGGGGGGCGGGGCAATGAAGATGAGTAGGAGCGGGAACCTCGTCAGCCGTCAGCCAGAGGGCCGTCGTAGCAATTCCGCGGCGATCCGATTCTAGCCCAAATCTCCCAAATATTTTGCCCACTGTAACCTATCAGATTTGTGTCAGGCTGGAGCTAGAAGGAAAAAATGATATTGGATATGATTCAGGGGCAGGGTTTTGGATTAAAGCCTTGGCACATTGCACAAAATGCCGGAATATCTAGTAACCGTGATGACCATTTGCGATAATCCTCATGTGTATCCAGGGAGAATCGACCGAATCATTCAACCCGCTGCCAACACAGAGTTACCATCATTTAAAAATAAATGGAAAATGGGAAGATGGAAAAGGGGGAAAATAATAAATCAGCGAAGATAAGGATGTAGAAAGGCTTTATGGTGTTAGTAAATTGAGGGAATGGTCAGCCCTCAACATCACTAAGGTGGGATTCTATGCAGGGTAAGCAACAAGTTGGTCTTCTGGTGGGGAATTCTCTGTCGGAATCCTCGTAAAAGCATAAGAGGTGGAGGGTAATAGTCATCTGACATGCCCCATCTTCCCTTCAAATAGGCCCAACTATAATTAATCTCGTCCATAAATCGGAGCATTTCTCGTATCCCGATGCCCCCCCCCCCCGACCTTACCGTCCACCCATCTTTCACCCCTCTCCCCATCCCCATCCCCATTCTTGTCCCTTCTCTCCCTTCCTCTTTATGCTATACGAGAGTTTTTAGTTGTGTGTGCGGGATTTTGCTGGATTCGGGCTGTCACACCGAAATAAAATGGTTCGTAAACCTTACCTATACATTCTGCTGCCTCGCAATTAGCCGCCATTCACTCGATTCCAGGTGAAGGTGCGATACTATGGGGATTGTAATCGGGATGAGAAATAAGGAACCTGATTACTATTGACGCAGAGACAGAAGTTGTATTAGTCACGAAAGGTCTCGGGATAGGCTGCATACCCGGGGGGAGCTTTGCGGTCACAGGTATGGTATCAGACCGCCAGAGAAGTACCGGTACTGTGGCGGTTGGCTGCTGATAACTACCCTACCGAGCCGGACCGTACCGTAGCAAGTGACAGGGGGTAGGAGGGTTATTGAAGCATTGGAACCTTCCTTCAGAGGATTTCGCAGGCGCGCGCTTGCTTATCAGAGCCCCCCAAGCCGGGTTTTCCCACAAGGCACAGCATAGCATTTGTTTCGCACCACGCTGAATATCCCATACGATAGTTCCCGCCGGGCTGTGCCCTGCGCGGCTATGTATTTTTTTTGCACCGATTATCAGATTCCTGTGCAGAGCACCAAAGCAGCCAGATAAACTTCAATAGGCAGTCCCAGCTCAAACCATGCGCTTAGCCAAGGGCACAGAGGTTAATGGGTAACCAAACCTCATTTTTCCTGGAGGGCAGGCTATGGCACTAGACCGTATTCGGTGTGTCCAAGCCGAAATGTAAACTCCATCGAGCGCGTGCATCTTCATGTTGTAACCTTGCCCTAAAAAAACAAAACAATCAGCGATACGTTCCACCGAATAATTCTCTCCTCTCTGACGTAGTGCGGGGTTGTATTAATCACCAAAGGTCACTCGTACCTCTCTGTTCTCATGCTGGGTGAAATGCATTAGTCACGGGGGCTGCCCCTCTAGCGCTTCCCCCCTTCTTTGGAGAGACCGCTGTGCGTCTTCCCGAGCAGCTTAGCCCGAGGTGGTTTTATAAGAAGGATAGGAGGATGCACGGCAGTGAAGACTCGCTTTCTCGCCGGATAGGCGTTTCATAATTTATACACATTCCTTCGCAAAGAGCATGCCGGTGCCGACACTAGCGAGAATGTGACTAACCGGCATCTAAAGAAAAGATCTGGGATTTGCGAGCTATGAGACCAAAAAACTCATATTGGCAACATAACTCTCTGCTATCACGCTGGCAGTTTGAACAAGACCCGACCCGCCCACGCGGGTCTGGGTTCGATAAAACAAAATTGGACGCTCTCTCGTCGAAGCTAGAACATCATAATATAATCCCCGTACTTCCCCAACGACAAGTTAAAGCTTGGGCCATTTCCTGGCCTCCACAGCTCGATCGGGCACTACCGTAATTGAAGTCCCTAGCCCCGGGGAATGGCCCGAGTATGATACATATCTGTACACCACCAGATATAAACCTCCTAAGCCCAGGCGGAGAATCTAGAGTTGCAGAGCCCACTAATATTTACCCATTTTATTTGCCGCTTAGCAAACGCCCTACATCGAGCATCATAAATATATCGCATAACTATAATATCATTCAATCATTTGGTTCCCGGGCAGGAGCCCCGGAAGTGCATATGAGGGCGGGGGCAGGCCCTGCATATAGGGTAATGGCTGCCTTTCCAATAGGCTCGGAAACTGCCCTCGAATTGTATTCGTCTTTGTCAAGTAGATATCAACCCGTCTCGCATTAAGAAAAAAACTAGCACTCTTCTATACCGATCGCAGCTAGAGCGAGAAGAAAGGGAGAAAAAATTCGCATGATCCGCCCCCAACTTATCCATTGGAGTAGAGTTGTTGAAAGATCCGCCGGATCCCAGTTTTCCACCATCTTCCTTCATTCGAGAGTCAAAATGTTACTCATAATCCTGATAACAATAAGTAAGGGTTCAGATTGGTGCACAAAGCCAGTATCATAACGAGGTATTTTTATGGCAAACTCTTCGGCGAAATCGATAGAACCCTTAAACTAGAGGAAGATCCCTCCGATTCATGTCACAAATGCCTGTGCAATCCCCTATTCAACACAGAACTCCACGGAGTCTACCTCCTATGGGGAAGTGGATGGTTCAGGTCATTCCAACAATAGGGTGTCAGGTGCATATAGTTTCCCACCACGTATCCCAGACGCTAAGGGCCCGGGGTTCCTATGGACTTGTGTCACCTATAAGAGCACACAACTTTAGTGCATTCACTCTAAAACATGGATAGAGAATATACTGTAGTTGTAAAACTCAGGGGACCCAGAAACTGCTATTCCATATCGGAGCTCGCTTACCCCCCCGACCAGAGGTTCATTAATGGTTCCTCAAGTGGGATCAACAGCATTGTGATAAACACTTGGCTATTAACACCATCTGTGAGGGACTTTTACCCCGGCATATCAATACCCATGAACTTGAAGCGAAATGCGTCCCGTTTGGACTAAGCATGTGCCTACGCCCCCCCCCCCCCCAAATGCCTGAGCCCACTGGCTACAGTTGGCCTGCTTCCCTTGTTAGCCCTGGCATCCGTTACCCCGACTAGCAAAATTTTTAATGCAAGGATAGAGGAGTACAACACGTTCTGGACTACCGGTTGCCAACAGACACACCTGGCCCCTCTCCATGAGTGCTGCTGATACACAACTCGCAAATCTTCCCATGCTAGAACAAAAATCACAATCCTTCCTCCCACCGTGAAGACCCAGTGCCCTACCGGCCACTGGCCACAAATTTCGAGGATCAAAACTACCCAATGCCAATCACGGATCGCTCCGTAACATTCTCTCTTTCTTTCCCTCCTGTCAGGGAACCAGTAGTACACAATATAATGTTCCTACAAGTAGCACGGATAATCCAGATGTCGGTTTATTGTAGTATCTTCGTGGTAAACTACAGAAACTGAAGATATCAATTAAGCTCCAACAGCTGCTTACCATAGAGAGAGAAAGTTATCGCCGCTACCGCATTTCTTTTCCCTCGTCTCCTCTGTTCAAGGCCGTAGCCCGTGCTTCTCTGATTTGTTCAGCGTTGTTGAGAGAGTAATTAAAGGCTTTTTCATCTGCATGCCATTTTCAACCATGTGCTCCCTATCAAATCACCCCACTGATTATGTCATCCTAGCGGGCACAGCATCGATCCGATTTTTTTCTTCTCCTCCGCCCTACCTGGGTCTCGGGCCATATCAAAAAAAAAAACCTCCCCGTGATGCTAACTCTAAAAACCAAAGGGAAATTCACGGTCAATTTACCGGAGCGCCTATTATTTCTATCATCGAAAGATCGCCCCCCAGCACGGAAAGATAAGCGCAAATCCATCCCCCACCGCATTCGCTCCTCTCAACAAGCCTCGCCAACCCACTTCAAACTAGCCTGACCCTTGTAATGCTTCAATCTCACGTCTTCCAAAAAGGGATCCGCTACCCATTCAACCCCACCCTAAATCCTTTATAAAAGTACTCGTACAGTAGGTACGAGTACAGCACTGTACCGCACTCGGCCGTTGCAATTTTGCCATACCTTGCCTTGCGCAACTTCGGGACAAATAAGGCTTAAAACACCAAGCCACCAGACGGATAATTCCTTCAAGCATTCCCATCCCCTCCCCCACTGTACTCGAGTACGAGCACAGTGCCCTCAACAACCTCTCCGCTACACAAGATAACTGCCCGTCTCGCGACCCCAAGCCAATTAAGAAGGAGGGATGTTTGAATCGAGTTGAAACAAACACTGAAAGACGGCAGGACCACGAATTTTCTCCTCCAACGCAGACCACAGCGGTCATACAAATGCGCACGATGTAGCCAGAAAGAGTAAACCCATCCTTGCAACGGCGGTATTGGACGCGATTCACTTAATCTACGAACAAAAAGAAAAAAAGAAAAAAAAGAGCCACAGGTCTCCCAATTTCGTCGAGACCTTGTCAGTAATCCCTCACCTCATCCCGATTTCGAGGATTACTAGAAACATTTGTGCTGGTACTAGTACAAGTACATACACCCCCCTTCACGAGGCTGAACCGAACGTCGCAGCGACCCGAAATCTCATATCATGGGCAACAATCTAGAGGGGAACGTGGTGGTACTTGGTGCGCCAAACTGTATCGGACTGTCCTTGCACTCTTCTCGCGGTGCCCGCAGTATCGCACATATCACCACCCATTCTACACATCTTACTTACCAGCACTCGTACGATGGGCTCTTAGTGCCCTGTGTTCGTACAGCACTCGTACATACTACTTTAATCTAATTCCCACGTATCTCCACCTAGTCCATTTAATTCCACCACCCCTTGTAACCTTCCTCCAGATCCCCCACACTCGATCCGGAATAGGTACAACTTGGATGCGCTTCTCACGCTACCACTACAGCACAGCATCCGCTAAATATACATATATAAGATTTAAAAAATGAAGCGATTAAAAACGTGGTTGCCAAAGAATCCGTTTCTCTGGGCTCCCGCACACCCCGAAAAATCCGCTTATTTAAGCTAAGACGATGGGGTGTCATCACACGTGGTCACTCGACTTCTCTAGTTATCCCGTACCTCTGTAACTACTATGCATGATGGCCTCGCCGAGGGTTAAGCTCGGGCCCTAATGCTACCAGACCTCTGGGATGATTTCAAATTTGTCGGAATCTAGAAAAAAAGGTCCCACGGTACGCTTCTGCACGAACGAATGGGAGTGATTACACATAGTGAAAGCAAGAACAGCCCTATTCACGGAGCCTTATAGACCCTAGTACCAAGGCACTGTATCCATGGGCGGGGGGAGCGCTGCGGACCTATAGCTATGACGACTTCTGTGAACGTCACAATAACACGGGAGTTCTTTGCTATTATTCCATTAAAATTTCTCGGTCCCGACTCCCGACGCTCCGATACTTCACCTTTATGCAGCACCCCCTGTAACCTACTGTGGTTTGAAGTAAAACCCTACGATAGCCCCAGCCCCAACGACCAAATTTACAATCCCCATTTTATTTTTTGATAATACACCTCTGGTACGTAATAATCACCATACCACCCAAGGTAGCCTACGGCGGCTAATAGACGAAATTTGTGGCTAAACTGCAACGAGAAATGCACTACAAAGCCAAGCGAGGCTGGAACTTAGACTCCCTTATCGTACGGGAGCTTACCTCAATAAGACCGACCCGACCCGGAGGGGTTAAGTTACCGCTCAAAGAAAAAAAAGTAAAGGAAAAAGAAAGGAAAAAGAAAAGGAGAAATTTTGAAGACTGACCGACCCGTCGCACCTGTTGCTGTACCTTGCCATAATCGTTTCCAAGCTACGGTATGTACGAAGAAAAAAAACCCCTTGACTTTTTTCCTTCATGTAGGTTGCCGAATACCTTTCCCACCTTCCCTCTACTGGCACGAGAAAGAAAGGCTCATCGGGTCGCTGCGCTTGGCTACCTCTCCATTCAGTCAAAAGTTCTCATCATCTGATAGCACTCGGCGGTAATAGAGTTGGGTTGGTCAACGCCACAAACCGCCGTGTCACTGTTTTAGAGATCACGGTTGCATACACCAGCACTTGCGAGACAGCCGGCCAGAGGGGAGTTGATCGCTCCGTGGTCTCACTCGCACACTTCGTGCCTCCGCAACCTGAGACATTTACACCTGAGTTTTTATTTTTTCTTTCATTTCCTCCCTTTAGATCGTTGGTCCACCGGTACCTCTTTTATCCGTGTGAACACCGTATGGCAAGCTCGCCCATACTGCGACAGTGTAGATACAATCAGTTTTTTCATCCTGGTTTTTTGGTTTTTTCCCCCTTTCCTTCCCTTCCCCTCCCCCCCCCCTTTTCCAACCCCATTGGCCGGTCACTAACTTCTCATCTCTGTACTGTGTTCAATCAATCAATCAATTGATTGGATAGAGCACTGAGTACTGCCGGCACTGACCTGGTCTGACAGCTGTCAGAACCTGGATCAGGGACTACGGTAGCGGAGGAAGCGGACAGGAGAGGTTCTACAGCAGCACAAGTTTGAGTCCTCTCCAACCATATGATATAGGCTGGAAGAGGGAAAAGGTTCCTAGTACGAGCATAACAATAGCATTCGTCCAGCCCAGGGCTCCAAGTTTACTGAACAGCGGGCATGCAACGAGGGCACGATATAGTTAACAATAGCTACAACCACAATCTGGTACTACAGTACGGGTGCTCCCAAAAAAAAGTGGAACATCCAGAGCACAAGCGATTGGTCCCTTATATATATACTAATGCAATGCAGAAAATACCCTGTACCGCCGGTATTCCGTGAACGAACAATGAGCACGGCGAAAGAATGTTCGGGAAAACTTCCGGTCTCCCCCGCTTCATGGCTGCTCGGAATGTGAGATGTGGATACACGCCGGAGGGGGCCCGGGCAGGGCTGACACCCGCCGGCAATGGCAATCATATGGTAAGCGCAAAACTGAACGTTCGGCGGCCTAGCCTAGCTGCGACTAGTACATGCACCAAAACACTCGATACCCCTACTCGAGTACCGGCACTCGAGTGGGTGAGAAATCGGCAACACGCAGCCATCTGATACAAAAACCTCAGAGATAGTGCTAAGGATACAAATACCAGTAAAAGTAAAATCCAACCTCCGACCCCACAAACTAAACATGAAAGACTGTGTTTTTCTGTTGTTTTTTTCCCTCTTTCCTTTTTCCATTTTTCTCCATTATTTTTTTTTATAAAAAAAGTACAATTGTACTCCCTCTCTTTCCCTTGCTTTTCGTCCCGCCCTAAGCCTGAGTCCTTCCTCCCTTTATTCGCTGTGGCGGAAGAAGGAATGGTGATAAAAAAGAAAAAACGAGTTTTTTTTTATAAAAAGAAAAGAAAAGGAAGAAGAGCGGGCATTGACTTATATGCAAGACATGCTCCATAAGCCTTCTTCCACTTATCGCTACAAAAGCCCGCCCGTGTCGCTGAAAAGGAAAGGAGAAAATAGCTCTTCTTCGAAGGGCAAGAGATGTACAGTACAGCATGCATACTGTACCAAATGCACTGGTACCGGTGACCTTCTGTTCCAAATACCGTGAAACAGTGGGAAGGTTAGATTATCATTATCATTGTTATTATTGTTATCGTTGTTATTGGGGGGGGGGGGGGTAATAAATCAGAGGTACTATATAGAGTA
>Ga0307510_10004788_pt1 | contig 16014 bp, 16 predicted proteins | sample 12_EM_MG_FD_207224 | JGI IMG/M metagenome (GOLD analysis project Ga0307510, IMG submission 207224) | Populus trichocarpa ectomycorrhiza microbial communities from riparian zone in the Pacific Northwest, United States - 12_EM | ecosystem: Host-associated > Plants > Roots > Unclassified | place...
AGGCAGCACATGCTTAACGTTAACTGGATGAGGGAGAGCTCTCAATAGCAACTTTGTCGCTCAGCCGACATATCTCTGAGAATGCTTCCCTGAGAAGTTCTAGCTTCGAATCAAGGTCATCGGCCCGGGCCTTCATCTATGAAGCACATATGAACTGCTTGACCACCATGCGACTAATCGACTTACGGCAGAGATGGTATCAGTAGCATCAATGAGTTCGTGGTGATGATTATAGACCAGAGATTGGCGTTCGCCCTCCAGCTGCCTGATCTCTAGATCAGACGACATATGAGAACGGCTATATGCTATGATATTGCCCGACAACTTGCCTGTAAGTAGGTCATTCTCTTTCTTCAGCAGCGTCGTAAGCGGTGCCGTAGTAATGAGCTGGTCGTAATACACCTTCGCATCGAAGGCGGGTGAGTCTGCTGCCTTGTTAACCGGGCGCGGGATATTTCTCGAGGGACGCTGACCTAAATCCATTGGATCCATTGGTCGGCCAGACGGGGTTGGTGGAGTGACGCTCAACCCATAGTGCTTGCGTAGCAAGTCCATTGCCCTTGTTTTTGAGCGTTCTGGAGGGGGCGTCGCGGGTGAAGTAGCTGAACCGGCTGCTGGTCGTGGAGACGCAGTCGGTGTGATTGTAGGTCGCGGGGAGCTTGATGGCTGAGGTGCAGAGTTGGGACGAAGGGGAGATGGAAGGGCCTTGTTCGAAGATCTCGGCATAGGTGGTGTTGCTGGAGCGGGCGTAGGTGAATGCGAGTCTGGATGTGACATGGCGAGATATGGAGTCCTGCACTGTCGGCCTGGCTGGCTGGAGGTCTAATACCTGTGCACGTGAGTGTAGAGAGAATCTCGGTCACATGACACCTTCCGCGTGTCGTCGGCACGGGGTCAGAGACGTTTTCCCTCCCTCCCTCACCACTGATAGCCACTGTACCCTCTCATAATGGTCGGCGGGAAAAACGACTGGATAATCAAAGATAGCGAAGAGGAAGACGAGCTGTGTACCTCGGAACTTGACGGTCACCCTTCTCAAGGCCCTTCTATCTCGCCCGGTCCCGTCCCTCCAGGTGCGCATCATCGTAGCTAGGGTCGGCCCCGTGCCAGTGACGTACCCTCCTTCGCATCACTGTCAGAGGATGCCATCTCTAGCATACAGCCCTTCACATCGATACCTGCTGAGAACACTTCACATATTTCCACTGTTGGAACCGACCACCAGGCGAGGCCAACAATCTCGTCCTTCACACTGCCCCCTCAAATCGACTTATCTACCATTTCGGAAGCCTCGAGTAAGAGGAACTCAAAACCACGACCTAGGCCAATATTTGGTCGCACTGGTGATGACCCTTCAAGAAATGCGACCATCAGCGACCCAATCTTTCCTCATACTCCAACTTCCGACCCAAAGGATCGACTCAAGGTCATGGCCCATTCTGATTCTATGGTGGGCAAAGGCACTACGGCTGATATTGGCCTCGAATTGAACGATTTTCTCCCGGACATCGCTGAGCGTGCCAAGATGCGCACCCGCAAGGCCACAAAGCGGTCGCCACAGTATACGGAAGATGGAGACGTCATCGACATCACTGATGAAGAGCTCGCCACGACACCTGTCCGTAAGCCGAAAGGAAAGCCGAAACCACGCCCAATCATGCGTGCCACCCCAGTTGGAAAGCCTCCACAGCTGCCTTCCGATCCCGTGACAATCCCACTGCCCAGCTCGAGCCCATTATTACCACCCTCGGATCCTTTTCCTGCAAGTACAGTGATCAACTCTACACCTCCACGGCCATATCCCCCTCATGTGGCCATCGCACCCGACCCTCCGGATCAGCAAAGCCCTGTAAAACGAAAGAAGCGGAAACGTATTGATCATCTCCACTCACCCATAGATGACCCCCCTGATCCCGATTGGCCTACGACGGTGCAAACTAGTGTCACGTCACCTCGATTAGACCCCCTGCCACCTTCCAAGGGTAATTTTGATGCTTCACATGCGGTGGACCTCGGTCAAAATCTGGATTCCGATAAGGCGGAGATTGAACACGGACACGACGTGAAAAGGACGCCCAAGAAACCTAAAGGCTCGGAAAACACAAAGAAGGACGATGACAGCGCCAGTACTAGACCAGGGGGCAGCGGGGCCAATAAATCCAAGAAGAAAACCATCTTAGAGGTTGTCATCACGTCACCGCGCAGGCAAGGGAAAAAGAAGGCCAAGGCGAGCAAGAAAGATAACAGAAGTTCAGAGGGCAGCAGTTCCAAGTCCAGAAACGATCGTCCAGCTTCGCCTTTCACCTCGGCAGCCAACCCCCCCGAGGACGATGGACATATATCTCACCGGATGTCTGATGATGAGGACGAATTGATACTCGCACCGAAGAGGCAGACGTCATCTAGAGCCAAACCTCGCAAACGGGCAGCGGTGAGTGAAGAAGAGGGGGAGGAACCTGGAAAAGACGATCGGCCTGCCGAAGGCGCATCCACGTCTTGTACCAACATGGACCATAAGTCCAGGTCACGCCCAACCGAGCCCGAAGCACTGGCGCCCCACCAGGTCGGCTTGATGGCAGTTTCTACGGTTTCTATTGCTGACCCTACCCAGGAGAATCCGAAGCGTGGTGGCTCTGTCCAGGACGATCACCGACCAAAACCGGATCCCACAAATGAATCACCTGTCTCAGGGAAATTACATTATACTCTCAACCGTTTCGACCAAAAGACCCCTATGCGGGAGCTGATCAGGCGCGCCACCTCGCATCCAAACGCGCCGTTTTCAGCTTCCTCATCTCCAGTCGCGTCCCCGCTCACGAAAACGTCCAAGTCCGCACTTCGCCGCATCGCACCGCTGCATCTAACTCGACGTACCCCGCCACCACCTCCACCACGGCCCCCACCACCAAAGAAGAGTAAGAAGATGCTCGCATTGGAAGAGAAATGGGAGATGGAGCTGGAGGATGAGGTGGAGGGCTGGTGGGCACTGCCCGATGAGGAAAGGCAGGCCTGGAGAAGAGCTAAGCGGGACAAGGAGTTAGGTTATGATGATTGAGTACTTTCGTCGGGGAAGTGCTGTGTACTCGTAGAGACCTTGTAGGATTCGGTGAACTTGACACTGCCAGCCGAGAACGATCGACAGTCGATGCTTCACACGTGTGAGCGTTGACTGGCACACTCGTCAGTACGGACGCTTGATGCATCTCACGAGTCTATTCGCTATGCCATTCTAATTTCATGAGATTTGAATACCTGAAGCTCTTCTGATGGCCCGAATCTCGCTCGTAGGGTCCCCAGAATGCTCCGAAAAACACATCTCTTATGCTTAACGATGTGCGAGCAAGGAAACACCTTCAAGCCATGAGACCAGTAGCATTGCCACCTTACACGACCCTCCGAGGTCGGTAATGTATAGGCGCGGGACGAGTGGATAAAATGTCAAGCGCTCGCTTGTGAGCCTCTTCAGCAGGCACGTGGGGTTGACCGAGATGGCCGCGGTCATTATAACGCCCTGTTTCTCTGCACAGCAATAAACACTTATCACAGCACCGGCAGTTACGGTGAACCGTCATGGACTCCTTACCTCCCTCTCTTCACCACGCATTGGAGAATATCAAGTATCATGCAAAAGACATATTTACAGCCATCTCTGGCTGCCTATGCCAGCAACAATCCAGGCTAAAAATCAACGGTCGGATGTGTGCGTACGCGACCATTTCACACCAGACAGAAGCGAGAACTCAACAGAATTTACCCTTAGTCAAGATCGTGAAGGTCTTGGGAGAAGGTGGCTTTTCTTTCGTGTACCTTGCGCAGGATGAGGCTAGCGGGGTGAGCGAGTTTTTGCGTGCCTACGTCCGAGTTATGACTGCTGACTCGCGTTGGCTCAGAAAGAGTTTGCCCTGAAAAAAATTCGGTGTCCAACTGGAGCGGATGGTGTCGAAGCAGTCATGCACGAAGTCGCGGCATACCGGAGATTCAAGTGCGCCCACATGTTCACTGTATACGCCTAACAGTTAACCATCCGCTCGTCAGACACCCAAACATCATCCGTTTATACGTGAGCGAGATGCACCTTCATCGCGATAAGGGATAGTATTGACGCTCTGCAGGATTCGGCAGTGGTGCAAGACTCCAGCGGCGAAGGCAAAATCGTCTATCTCTTCCTTCCCATCTACAAGGCCCGCATTTCCCGCGTCTCGTTCGTTTTTGCCGCGTCTTTCTGACTTGAAATGCAGCGCGGAAACCTTCAAGATGCGATAAACACCTATACCCAAACAGGAGACCGTTTTTCTGAGCGACAGCTCTTACATCTCTTCAAGGGCACTTGCGAAGCTGTGCGCGCCATGCATCACTATCGCTCTGCAAAATCGTCTTCCCCCGGCTCCTCTTCTTCGCCTCAACCTCGACCCGCTCCAGGGAGCGATGACGACCATGAAGAGACCGATACGTTTCCGCACCCAGAGGGTGACGCAGAAGACGGGTACTCGTATATGCCCGGAGCGAGCAAGCGTGACGCTTCGCGCGTGCCACTTGTATCGAGCGAGCCGCTCGACGACGGCGATGTCATCTTCGAGGATGATCAAGATACTAGTGCACAAAATGGATCGGGCGAACTCGTACCTTATGCACATCGGGACTTGAAGCCTGGGTGAGTCGCGCGCCTCTCCTCCTTATCGACGCAGTAATCCCCGAGAAATTTAGGAATATTATGCTCGCGAATGATGGCGTGACACCGATCCTGATGGACCTCGGTAGCTGCATCAAAGCGCGGATACCGATCGAGAATCGTACACAGGCCTTGATACAACAGGACACTGCCGCCGAACACAGCACCATGGCGTATCGCGCTCCTGAGCTGTTCGATGTGAAAACAGGAACGGCTCTCGATGAGATGGTCGACATCTGGGTATGCCCGTCTCATTCCTGAATAATTCCATCGCTCACATGTTGGGCTCCATGTAGTCGTTGGGCTGCGTTCTGTTCGCCCTCGCGTACCTGCACTCTCCCTTCGAAAACACGCAGACGACGGAGCAAGGTGGCTCAATAGCCATGGCTGTGCTCAACGCGCAGTACAAGCACCCTCCCTCGGGTTATTCCCAGGGTCTGAAGACGCTCATTGACAGCATGTTGAAGACCAACCCACAGGAGCGACCCGACATTCTACAGGTCATTCTGCTCCCTGGTTCCATCCACGTTGTTGGTACTCATATCATTTCAGGTCCTCGATTCAACAGAGCAGCTCCTCCAGTCCACACAATCCTGAGGCATCTGATCGAAGAACTATCTATATCCCCTTGACTTTCGTGGGTTTTCTCAGTGATATTAGAGTATGGACTAGCGCGTGTAATACAACCCCTACACTGCCGCAGCGCCACTGTCTAGCTGCGGCTGTGCCTGTCATTACTTGTCCAGTTTATGTATTTTTCTGAGGGTCTCCCAGCATGTCATCGGCACGACGGGGCTCTTGGTGCTAGACCAGACCAAGATACTGTCCTCCTTCTCATAAGTCTGACTAGCAAAGATCAACTACCTACGTTATAGACGGGAAGTTACCTCAGAAATTGATTGTGGTCATCGGCCATGATGTTGTGCTAGGGATAGGAGGTCCACGTGGCGGAGGATGTTAAAGGGTACGCCAAGCCGTTCTTCACACGAGTGAGACAACAGGTAATATCTTGTCTGCGCTTCGCGTGCTGCTACTACTTTGAAGATCATGGTCAAGGCCAGGCAAGGGGGGGGGGTTACAGTATACAGTATACAAGTACGCTACGAGCCGCGAGTCCGATAGGAAGATGGAAAGGAAAAGATGAACTTGAACCAGAATCCGAAGAGGAACCGAAAGCAATGACAGCGGGTGCGAGGGAATGCGATGTGTGGCAATAAAATAGGCAGCGGTAAAGTGGAGAGGGAGAGCAAGGTAAGGTCGAAGGGGAAACAAGGAGGCCCGATTCCGACTCGGAGGCTGTGCACGGGGCGCTCCGTCCTTACAGCTCACAGCTCAACTTGTTCCGAACTAAAGTCAGCGCTTTGCGCTCATCTGTTTCAAGTAATCACCTTGCGTCTGTGTGCACATGATACTAATACACGCACACAGTGACAACGGTCTTCGCCCAAACCCTCGCCCTCACCATCTCCCACCGTCTCATCACCGTTTCATCACAGTGAATCGCCCCCCCCTCTCCGAAGACACCATTTCTTCCTTACTTGCGAGATGGCTGACCAGTCAGGATCCATTTCTTTTCAATGGCTTCTCGAATCTGCCTTGCTGCGATACGAGAAAATGACAGGCGTCGCTTTATCCAAACATCCTCTTGCCTTGCAACTCGAGAGTTGCAACTCGGTTGAGGACTTTAATAAGCTTCTGGGAGATAACGCAAAGGACGTCAGAGAAAGTGAAAGAATCACCAAATCGATGAAGACCATTGTATCAATTCTAACACCACTTTCTTCTATCGACCTGGTACGTTAGAAGGCGGTCATGGTCACTTCATATTCTGACATTTTTTTACAGGGGTTTCTACCTGCGAAGTCCATACAGGCTTGTCTCGGTGTCCTACTCGATGTATGTGCCGTTCTCTAGTCTATATGTAGATTTCCTCGTGACACCCAAGTGAACCAGTCAGCAAAGGGTGAGATATCCGACTTCAACGCACTCGTTAAGTGGCTCGCGTCGATCGAAAACTTCATCGTTCGTCTCGGTGTATATACGGGCAAAACTCTTCCGCCCGCAATGGTTGAGATAGTGGTTAAGATAATGGTTGAATTAATCTCCACGCTCGCTTTGGTGACCAAAAAGCTCAAGGAGCGAAAACGAGGTGAATTCGTCCTCGCTGACATGTTACCTTACTCATCGCGATGCAGACAAAGTTATGGGTCTTTTGGGGGGCAAGGCAGCAGACGGGGACATCAAGGAGGCCCTACAGAAGTTGGACCGGCTTACGCAAGATGAGCTTAGGAATGTTGCAGCTCAGACCCTAGGTGTCGTCAGCGGTGAGCAGACGCTCTCTACTTGTAATCCAACCTCTGCTGAATATCCCTCTTTAGACGTCCAAGCATCCGTTGACAGCGTCCGGAAAGTCACCAGTACGTTTTGTTGGCGACGACAAGGTGCTTCGTTGTCTGACTAAGTACCAGAAATCTTACCCAAAATGGCGAACGACGTGAATGAGTTGAAACGTCAGTAATCTCCTGACATTTCGTAGTGCTGCCTGGAAGTGCTAATATTGTCTGGCAGGTGCCCAGTTGCTGAGAGATATTCGAAGCTGGCTCTCCCCCCCGGATCCACGAAAAAATTATAATATAGCCCGTGGATCACGGCACAAAGAGACCGGGTCCTGGTTTATTGACAGCGCGACATTTGCAGAATGGAAAACCTCTGGACCAAGTTCCCTCTTATGGATTAATGGGAAACGTCAGTTACCACCCGGGGCCCACATACTTGCAAAGACTGATGGTCTTCCCTTTTGTAGCGGGCGCTGGGAAGAGCGTCCTTTGGTACGCTAATGTTAACCCGTCCGTATTTCATCTTTGGGACTTACATTGTTGGCCAGTTCTGCGATTATCGAAAACATCGAGACAATGCGGAAATCCGGTGATGCATCACTCGCCATGTATTTCTTCGACTTCAGGGACGACCTAAAGAAGGACCTCCGGGGGCTACTCTCCTCGATATTAATACAGCTTTTCGACCAGTCTGATTCCTACTACGGTATCCTTTCCACTTTCCATTCGGCACACCACGGCGCTGCACAAAGCCCCCGCGATGAAGAGCTTATCCGGTGTTTGGTGGACTTGGTGAAACTGCCGGGGCCACCACCAGTTTATCTGATTGTGGATGGGTTGGATGAAAGTCCAAACACATCTACTCAGTCGTTCTGTCGTGAACAGGTTCTATCGTTTTTGGACGACCTTGTCAAGGCACAGCTGCAAAACCTGCGCTTATGCATCACTAGCCGACCGGAGGTCGACATCAAAGCTATCCTCAAGCCTTTAGCTTTCTGTTCTGTTTCCCTAGAAGACGAAAGTGGACAAAAGAAGGACATCAAGGACTATATCGAGTCGATCGTTCACATGGACAAAAAGATAAAATGGGACCCCAAGCAGAAGCAGCTTGTGATTGATGTCTTGACAGAAAAAGCGGATGGGATGTAAGGCATTTATACCTTCAAGCTATGCCTTCACGACTCACACCCATGCGCTTGGTAGGTTTCGATGGGTGGATTGCCAGCTCAAATATCTTGCTAGATGCCTCCCAGTGAATCTCGAGGATGCGCTGAACAAATTGCCAGTGACACTCGATGAGACCTATGAACGTACCTTAGGGGAGATCGAAGATGCGAACTGGGAAGCTGCCCGGCGTCTCCTCCAATGCGTCGCTGTGGCTTCCCGTCCCCTCCAAGTTGAGGAACTGGCAGAAATTCTCGCATTTAATTTTAACGCGGGACCGATTCCGAAATTTCACATGGATTATCGCCTGGAAGATCCAGTGGAAGCAGTGCTATCCGTATGCTCCACATTGCTTTCCGTTGTCGATGTCGAGAATTCCCGAGTCGTACAATTTGGGCACTTCTCGGTGAGGGAGTTCTTGACGTCCACCCGCTTTGCCCAAAAACGGAACACATTTTCCAGCCGTTACCACATTTCTATGTCACCTGCTCATACTGTTATTGCCCAAGCATGTCTAGGTATTCTATTGCACCTGCCTGAAAATGTCACCAAAGACGGCCTGATGCAATATCATCTTGCTGGATATGCTAGCGAGCACTGGTTTGAGCATGCCCGTTTCGAGGGTGTGTCGCAAAATGTGATTGAGGGGATGAAACAACTCTTTGACCAGACGAAACCACACTTTGCGATTTGGCTCTGGATATGTAACCCAACAATACCCTCCTGGAAGCGGCGGAGGGCCGAACGAGCTGAAAAGCCTTTACCACCCCGTGGAATCCCTCTACATTATGCTGCATTTTGTGGCCTACGCGACGTTTTAGAGGTCTTAGCCATTGACCCAGAGGATGTAGATTCTCGAAACTTCGATAACGAGTTTACTCCTTTGCATCTGGCATGTCAAGGGGGTCATCTTGATATCGCATGGTTCCTCGTGGAGCATGGCGCCAACGTGGCAGCCCAGGACCAGCTTGGGTCGACTCCGCTCCATCAGGCGTCACAACAGGGTCCCCTTGATCTTGTACAGTTCCTTATCAAGAACGGCGCCAATACGACAGCCCAGGACCAGGATGGGTGGACCCCACTCCTTGAGGCGTCACAACAGGGTCACCTCGATGTCGCACGGTTCCTTGTTGAGCATGGCGCCAACGCGGCGCCCCAGGACCACGATGGGCCAACTCGGACTCCACTCCATCTGGCGTCAGGGTGGGGTCATCTCGATGTTGCACGGTTCCTCGTCGAGAACGGTGCCAACGCGTCAGTCCAAGACCAGCATGGGTCAACCCCGCTCCATCAGGCGTCACAACAGGGCCGCCTCGATCTTGCACGGTTTCTCATTGAGCACGGCGCCGATGCGGCAGCCCAGGATGAGGGCGGGTTGACTCCGCTCCATCTGGCGTCCGAACGGGGTGGTCTCGATGTCCCACGGTTCCTCGTCGAGAACGGTGCCAATGCGGCAGCCCAGGATCAGCGTGGGTGGACTCCGCTCCATCAAGCGTCACGATGGGGTCATCTCGATGTCGCATGGTTCCTCGTCGAGTACGGCGCCAATGTGGCAGCCCAGGGCCAGGGTGGGTCGACTCCGCTTCATCAGGCGTCAGAACACGGTCATTTCGATCTTGCATGGTTCCTCGTCGAGCAAGGTGCCGATGCGGGAGCCCGGGACGAGGGTGGGGTGACTCCGCTCCATCTGGCATCAGAACGGGGTCACCTTGATGTCGCACGGTTCCTCGTCGAGCATGGTGCCAATGCGGCAGCCCAGGATCAGCGTGGGTGGACTCCGCTCCATCAAGCGTCACGATGGGGTCATCTCGATGTCGCATGGTTCCTCGTCGAGTACGGCGCCAATGTGGCAGCCCAGGGCCAGGGTGGGTCGACTCCGCTTCATCAGGCGTCAGAACACGGTCATTTCGATCTTGCATGGTTCCTCGTCGAGCAAGGTGCCGATGCGGGAGCCCGGGACGAGGGTGGGGTGACTCCGCTCCATCTGGCATCAGAACGGGGTCACCTTGATGTCGCACGGTTCCTCGTCGAGCATGGTGCCAATGCGGCAGCCCAGGATCAGCGTGGGTGGACTCCGCTCCATCAAGCGTCACGATGGGGTCATCTCGATGTCGCATGGTTACTCGAGAACGGCGCCAATGTGGCAGCCCAGGGCAAGGGTGGATCGACCCCGCTCCATCTGGCGTCAGAACAAGGTCATTTCGACCTTGCATGGTCCCTCGTCGAGCAAGGTGCCGATGCGGCAGCCCAGGGCGAGGGTGGGTTGACTCCGCTCCATCTGGCGTCAGAACGGGGTCATCTCGATCTCGCATGGTTCCTCATCGAGCACGGCGCCAATGCAGCAGCCCAGGACCAGCGTGGGTCGACCCCTCTCCATCAGGCATCAGAACAGGGTCATCTCGATCTCGCGCGGTTCCTCGTCGGGAACGGCGCCAATGTGGCAGCCCAGGACCAGCATGGGTTGACCCCACTCCATCTGGCGTCAGGACAGGGTCATCTCGATGTCGCACAGTTCCTTGTCACGCACGGCGCCAATGTGGCAGCCCAGGACGAGGGTGAGTCGACTCCGCTCCATCTGGCGTCAGAACGGGGTCATCTCGATCTCGCACGGTTCCTTGTCGAGCACGACGCCAACGCGGCAGCCCAGGACTCCCCTCCGTCAGACCTCAGAAAGGGGTCACCTTGATCTTGCATCGTTGCACGGTTGCTTGTCGAGCAAGGTGTCAACACGGCTGCCCAGGCTACACTGCAGATCCAGGAGTCCACAACAACATGAATTGGGACTCCGTACCAAGAAGGATTCCTAGAAGGACATTGCTTTATTGTACAGTTATTATCATGTCGTCCATGCTGTAATACGTTCCGACGTTCCGAATGAAATGTATATTGAAAATGGTGCCGTAGGTGAAAAGGACAAAACCAATATGGTCATGATGTACTTTTGTCCACAGTTTAAATCGTTGAGCTACTAACCCCCTCGATGCGTGCATCACTGACACCAGCATCAGGATCTACTACTTACGGGTATGCATTCTCTTAATTGCAAATTGGCAAATTGCCAGTGGATCCCACGATCCACAACCACTGTATGACATTAGTCGCCTGGCCCGCTAACGGTGGGGTCTATCCCTCCAATGTCCTTCTACTCTCAGGCACCATCACATACATACCTGCACCTGCTTGGCCTTCCAGGCCTCCAAGTCCCGACATAACATTCGAACAAATTCGCGTCATTAGTCTTTCGACAAGTGAGAGTTTGGAGATGAGCTGTACCCAACTAGGATATTTCCAAGCATAAAAGCTAAGGAATGAGTTCTGGGCACGCGTCGGGCGTCAGCCTGAGAACGCGTGCGTCAACACGGGAACTGAGGGCAAAAAGTCAACCTAACTACGGTATTTAAACGAACAATTAAGATCTTGGGTAGCTGCTCCTATCATGGCTGGGTATATCTTATCGATCCGCTCCAATTCGCCACAACTTGCTCACCTCAACGCGTGGATGTTAACACGGGAGCAGACTCAGAAGGTATGAAGGTCTGTACGTAAAGAACTTCAGAAATCCAGGGTACTGTACTAAATGTGCGAACGTCATGGTCTGTACTCAATGTTCAACTAATATCCAGGGTATCTCGACGCAGATATCTAGATCCGCTGGACAGTCTGCACCGCGCGCTCCCATTTCAGCACTTCCACATCATAGGTTGGTATGGCATAATATTCAGTATAACCTAAACGGGTGTAGCCCTACGAATCTGTGGCTTCCTCTGGCTCTTGTGGGTATGAAGGTTTATGTGGTTCCTTTGTTCTTCCGACTCGTCTTGGTGAGCATCCTCCTCGGCTCTGTCTGGAGGGACGTGCGATCCATATTCTTGAAATTTCTGAGTGATTCACTCGACTCAACTTTGATGCGCTTTGAGGCTCGGGTAGTTTCCTCTCTGTCAGAGAGGCGTCCTGCCATGGACTCTTTCTCCGTCTTTTTCGTCGCCTTCTTAGCTTTCGCCGCGGCCATGACGGCCACTCTTCTCTCTTTGATCTTCTTACGTTTCTCCTTCAATTTCGCTTGCCTGGCTTTCTGCTTGGCCCGCATCAGAGTTCAGCATGAAAAAAAAAAAGGTATATAGCGTTTCGACGCACCCTCCGCTCCGCCCTGTGCGACGGAGTAACACCATCTGCATCGGGCTGCGTTTCTGTCGCTGATTTGGCAAGTACGCTCCGAATGTTTTCGTCCGGACTGAACCCTATCGCGAGTTCTTGTGTGCGTTTAAGCCGCGCCCGGTGAGTCTGGGACGTGTTCATAAGCGCGATAACCACTCCCAAGTTCGTAGCGTACGTACCCGTGAAGCTTCGTGAACTTTTACCATGGCCACATGCTTCAAAACCTTTCCCGGACAAAAGGCACACACCCATGCTTCGGGATCGGGATGGATGAGTCGAACAGGCTCTTTAAGGGCAGAAGCAATTGTCAATTGAGGTACGGCCGGGTGTTCACTGCTCCCCTCCTCGTCTTCTTCGTCTTCTGTCACGGGTTCGCCATCCTCGTCCTCGCTGCTCTCGCCATTAGAGTGTGAAGTCGCACCACGCTTCCGTTTGTTCTTCAGTTGTATACGATGCCCATGTGAAGATGTCGCCGATAAAGACGTCGAAGCAGAGTCGGACGCATCAGATTCGGATTCTGACGAGTCGGTGTCGTGCAACCCAAAGACTCCCCTCTCGTCGTCATCGAGGCCGAGGCTTTCTTCGATTTCCTTGCGCTTGCGCCTTCTATCGACGCGCTTAAACATTGTGGTAGTATAGTGGTCAGGTCGAAGTGTGTGTCATTTTAGGGAAGTTGTTCCTACGATCCGCGTGACTCGGACCAGCGGGAATGTATTTGACGCGGCGCGGGCCGCAACGCGCTCACATTTTCTAGGACCAGCGGATGCATCGTGCACGCGGAGGTCGACTTGTGCCATCCCTCACTCACCACTCTCTGACCCCATCCCCCGTATCAAGGCGTTATCGATCATCAAAGTCGACTCTGTCTTCGAGAAATGCTACCAAGGCCACGAAGCAGGCGTGGAACGACTCTGCATTTCACTTTTTGAGGCTCGCCCGACCCCACCGAGGTGGATCGGTTCCCCAAAAATCACGTCGTTCGACAGAGCTGAAGCTTGTCAACTCCATTCTGGAAGGGAGTTGTTTGCCCACGGCTGCTGGACGGGATATTCGAGATGTCGTTCAACCCATGGGCCCACACCTCGAAGAAGACATCTCTGAGCTGCCACCAGGTGTCGGCCCTGGTACACTAGTAGACGTTCGCTGGTGGGTGCATCTAAATCTTCTTCAATTAATCGTGAATGAAGCCCCTTTCGCCAGGAAGAGCTACCCCCTCCTTGGCGTCATAATCCGAGAGGTCCCCGAGAAAGGACGTAACGCGGTCCAGACACTATTCACGGATGGGCGTATGATAGTCCACCCTTCTCACGACGCCCTCTACGTCGTGCCCAAGTTCATGGATCCTTTCCACATTGAACGCTGCGGCACCGAAGAAAAACCGCTCGACTCTAGAGAACTCATGGCCCGAGTATCCATCGCGGAGAAATTGCGCGTATTCAAAAAGTCTGCTGAAGACCTTTGTAACGGGTACGCTATGCCGTTCAACGCAGTGTATCCGCAGGTCTGCGCTCCTGACGAGGACGCCTGGGCATCCATCACTGTCGCGGAGGCTGCCAAGCTTCTGAACGTCCAGCACCCGAACCGCAGCCTACTTCTGCACGCAGTGTACTCCCGCCTGATGAAGAATTCCCAAATGTTCGTTATGGATAGCCACGACTTCATTTCGTCCCAAATGTTCTACGTGAGACCTCGTTCTCACGTTGAGCGTTTCAACCAGGTCTCGCGCTTGATGCACAGCAACAGTCCATGCCTCAGAGAATTTGCGTTACGTTCCAAGGAGATCATTCTCGGGCTGCGGGGGATGACCAGGAATTCAAAAAATCACGCTCCATCTTATCAAGCTGCGGCGGACTTCTCTTTTACTGAAGACGACCAATTATTAATCCAATTTTTCATCGATTCCCTGGTCGACATGCGCTCGGCCCAAACTAACCAATACGCCCCCTTCATCTGCGATATAATAAAGACTCTTGGTTTGTACGACGGTGACGTCGACTCGGCGCAAGTGCGCCAGTTCCTTATTGACCTAGGCGTTCTCCCTCCTTGGCAAGACATTGCTTCGCTCAGGGAAGCCCAACCCGCTCTCATAACCGCCACTCCGGGTCCCGCACCTCACATGAAGCGCAAACAGTCCTCCACGTCTCCTGCGATCACCCAGTCACTCGGCCCTAATGACTTGTACCCCACTGATCCGCTGGAATCTATCCGTCATGACTTTGGGCAGCTTCCCGTCTATACGATTGACGATTATGGAGCCCAGGAACTTGACGATGGCCTATCTGTCGAACGCGACGTGACAGACCCTTCCAATCTCTGGGTTCATGTTCATGTTGCAGACCCCACATCCGTTCTACCCCCCACGCATTCATTAGCTCGCCATGCTCGTGACGCCATTCACACACTCTACTTTCACCATAGCTCACGGCCCATGCTCCCAGAATCATTCGTGAATGGCAAGCTTAATTTGGGTGACGTTGCAAAAACTGGCCAAGCGGAAAATGTCCTGACTTTCAGCGCCAAGGTCGACCCAAGTGGTGACATTGTTGATTACAGAGTCCGTGCGGGTATAGTCCGCAATGTCCGTACACTAAGATACGACGATGTCGACTCCGCAATGTCATTACAACCTCATGACACGGCATTCCCATTTGGTCGGCCTACGTTGTCAACCCCCACTCCCCTTCATTTATCGCCTGTCGAGAAGGAGAACCTCCATTTACTCGACTTATTCTACAAGCGAATGGTCGCGCGTCGACTCGGCATGTCTATCTTCGCCTACGGTTTAGGAAGTCCCGAATTGACCGTTTCGCCAACACCGCTCCCTGGTGGCATGATCAACTTGATGCAACCGGGATTGTTCCTGGGATATCCACAAATCTCCTACGCGGTCCAGAAACCGTTTCAGTCGGGGTCTCGTCAGATCGTCGGCGAGGCAGCGCAAGTCGCGAATCGTGTCGCGTCACGTTTTGGACGCGACAATGCTATTCCACTTGTGCGGCGATCCTTGGCGGCACCAGTGGGAAGCGACGAAGCGCTTGCTGACCTGCTGCATTTGCGGGACAAGAATGGTTGGGCTGACTTCTTTGACGTGCGACGCAAGGGGATACAATTTCCATTGAGTCGGTATACATTGGAGCCCGCAGAGCATTGGACGCTGGGCGTGGCGGAAGGCGAAGGGTATACCAGGGCAACGTCGCCACTGCGCCGTTACGGGGACCTCGTCACACATTGGCAAATCAAGCACGCGTTGCTTCACAACAAGCCTCTGTTCAGCAGCAAGGAGTTGCAGGGCACCTTCGACCACATCGGCGCGAAAGAGTACAGGTGCAAATGGATTGAGCACTCGCACAATAGGTGGTGGGCGTTGTCTTTTGTCAAAAATTGGCTGGAGAGTGGCGGAAAAGTTGACGGGAATAACCCTATTGAGAGCTTAGTTGGACGGGTGAGCGCGCCCGCACGGCGGGATATTGTCCGTGGGACATGGTTACAAGAAGTGCACGTCGAGAGCCTTGGGTTATTCGGGATCCTGGAGGTCGCAGAGACTGGGCAGGACATTGGAACGGAGGTGGCGGTGAGGATAGACAAGATAGTGCTAAGTACGCATCCCGTACTCAGACTTAAGTTGTCGCATAGCTAGCGTGGCAAGTGTGTGGCTTTCCTAGAATAGGCAACAACGTACAGTATATTATA
>Ga0307510_10004789_pt1 | contig 16012 bp, 12 predicted proteins | sample 12_EM_MG_FD_207224 | JGI IMG/M metagenome (GOLD analysis project Ga0307510, IMG submission 207224) | Populus trichocarpa ectomycorrhiza microbial communities from riparian zone in the Pacific Northwest, United States - 12_EM | ecosystem: Host-associated > Plants > Roots > Unclassified | place...
GGCTGGCCGGCCGCATCGAACGGCATCTCCTCATACAGCGCGGTGCCGATGCCCTGAGCCAGACCGCCATAGATCTGGCCGTCCACCACCATCGGATTGACGAGCACGCCGCCGTCCTCGACGATGACGTAATCGAGGATTTCGACCTCTCCGAGATCCGGATCGACGGCAACGACTACGGCATGCGCGGCATAGCTGAAGGTGCCGGAATCGCGCTGCGGCTTGTAACCGGACGTTACCTCGAGGCCGCCGGGATCGACATCAGCCGGCAGATCCTGCGGCCGGCGATACCAGGTGTGGGCGATTTCCTTCAGGGTGACGCTGCCGTTGACGCCGCGAACCTCGCCGTTCTGCAGCACCACCGCAGCCGGATCATGTTGCAACAGCTTGGCGCCAATGCGTCTGGCGCGTTCGCCCAACTCACGACATGCCGTTGCAACCGCGCCGCCTGCCATCACCATCGAACGCGATCCCCAGGTGCCGGTGGAGTACGGCGTCATCGCCGTGTCACCGAGGATGATGCGCACCTTGGCGACGTCGACGCCCAGCATCTCATGCGCGACCTGAGCCAGCGTCGTCTCCATGCCCTGCCCATGCGAATGCACCCCGACCCGCAGTTCGAGGCCGCCATCCGGCGTCAGGCGCGCAGAGGCCTGTTCGTGGCCGGGCACCATTGGAATGCCCCAGCCGGAATAGACCGAGGTCCCGTGCGCTGCCTGCTCGCAATAGATCGAGACGCCGACGCCGATCCGGCGTCCGTCGGCCTCGCCCTTGCGCTGGCGTGCCCGCACGCCCTCGACGTCGATGGACGCAAGCGCCCGCCGCATCGCTTCGGGATAATCGCCGCTGTCAAAGTGTTTGTTGGTGATATTGTCGAACGGCATCTGCTCCGGCTGCACCAGATTGCGCAGGCGCACTTCGCCCGGCTCCAGCCCGGCTTCCGCCGCGACCAGATCGAGCATCAGTTCAAGTGCAAAACAGACGCCGGTGCGGGCCACGCCGCGATAAGGCAAAATCGGACACTTGTTGGTGGCGACCGAAAACGTCCGGCAGCGATAGGCCGGCATCAAATAGGGTCCGGGCAGGATGCTGGCGACCTGCGCCGCCTCAAGGCATGCCGAGAACGGATAGGACGAGTAAGCACCGGAATCGACGGTCGCTTCGCAGTCGATGCCGCGCAGCCGGCCGTCGCGATCGGCATAGACGGTGATCTTGTAGTGGTGCTCGCGGCAGTTCGAGCTCGCCGTGAGGTGCTCGCGGCGATCCTCGGTCCAGCGCACCGGATGGCCGCGACGCATCGTCAGCCAGGAAAGGCAGACTTCCTCCGGCAGCAAGATTCCCTTGTGCCCGAAGCCGCCGCCGACGTCGGGCGAAATGATCCGAATTCGGCCCTGCTCCATGCCGAGGCACTCGGCAAGGCCGCTCCGTGTGATGTGCGGCATCTGGGCCGAGGAATGGAGCGTGAGCTGGTCGAGGCGGTGATCGAAGGTCGCGACCACGCCGCGCCCCTCGAGCGGCGACATGCACTGCCGCGCCGTCGATATCTCGCGTGACACCTTGATCGGCGCATCGAACGCCCCGGAGATGTCGACCTCGAAATTGGTTTCGAGAAAGACGTTGTCGCCCCAATGCTCATGCACCAGCGCCGAACCCGGCTCGCGCGCCTTTAGCATGTCATAGACCGCGGGAAGCTCCTCGAGATCGAGCGTCACCGCCGCCGCAATATCCTCGGCCTCGGCCCGCGTCGGCGCCACGCACATCGCGACGAGTTCGCCGACTTGGCGAACCTTGCCGGTGGCAAGCACCGGCTGCTCGGAAATCTTGAATCCCGGCAATCCTGAAACTGCGCGGATCGGATTGACGCTGGCGAGATCCGCCGCGGTAAAGACGCTGCCGCGATAACGTTCCGGCACATGGATGCCGCGGATCAGCGCATGCGCCAACGGGCTGCGCACAAAAGCGACGTCCTGCAGCCCGGCGAGGCGGATGTCGGCCACGAACTGGCCACGGCCCCGCATCAGCCGATCGTCTTCCTTTCGCGGCAGCCGTGCGCCGACGCCTTGTCCCGCGCCCGGCCCGCCTGCGGAAGGAAACTCGCGCTCATTGCGCACGGTGGCATTCTCCTCGAACGACCTGACGTAACCTCCCTAGGCCGCAACGGCCTGCGGCAGAATTGGCGCTACAGCGTCGTATCGCGTACCGGCGCGAAGGCAGAACGCGGGCTGCAGCAAACGCTCGGCGATGACTTCGTTGTTCTCATTGTCGCGAAGGACAAATCGTCCGATTCGTTCTCCGATCACCGAGACGTCGGCCTCCATGCCTACTTTGAGCGCGCCGATTTCGTCGGCACGGCCGAGCATCCTGGCCGGGTTGGACGTGACCATCGGCACGACCTGCTCAAGCGCGAGGCCGAGCGCCATCATCGAGCTCATTGCTTGGACCAGGCTGAATTTTGCCTGACCCGCGAACGGATGGTTCTCATCGTCCTCGTGCTGGTCCGGGGTGCCGGCAGGCGCAGGCACGTGGGTGTTGTAGCCGTGAATATCAGCGCCGAGTGTGGTGGGAACGATGCCGGCAGCGAGCGCCTTCTTGGCGAGACGATAGGAGAAATGGCTACCGTGACCGACGTCGACCTTCAGGCCGCGATCGAGCGCCGCTTGAATCACGGGATGCACTTCACCCTCGCGATTAACAAAACCGCCGGGGTGGCGCGTGAATGGATGCGCCAGCACGTCGCCTTCTCGCAGCAACGGGATCACGCGTTCCAGGATCGTATCGACGTCTTCGCCGTTGGTGCCGCTTTCGGGTAGGCCCCAGAGCTGACCGAAGTGCACATAGACCGGCAGATCGGCGCGGCGTCCGATCTCGGCCGCCATTTCGATGACGCGAATGCCCCAGCGGGCGAAACCACCGATCTCCGCATGGGCCTTGATACCGCGAACGATATCGAGATTGGCGGTCGCCGCCTTCACGGTGGCGTCGATGTCGACGCCGTCAGGACTATAGAGTTGCGGATAGTAATGCCCCTCCAGCCCGCCGACCAGGTAGGCCGACAGGAAGGCATAAACGCGCGACTTCGCAGGCTCGGCCACAAAATGCCGGAAACCGGGCAGCGTCATGCAGGACGGACCGCCCTGATCGACCAACGTCGTCACGCCGGACTGCACGCCCACCATGTCGGCATTCATGCCGAAGCGGCCGGTGACATACTGATAGACATGCGCGTGGGTATCGATCAGGCCCGGCAATACCAGCTTGCCGGTGACGTCGATCACCTCTCTGGCGCTGGTCGGCAAAATGTTGCTCTGCACCGCCGCAATCTTGCCGTTGCGGATGGCGACGTCCCTGATCCCGTCGATGCCGGAGGCCGGACAGATCACGCGGCCGCCGCGCAGAAGCTGGTCGAAGGTGGCGCTGATCGACATGAACAATCTCCCCTGTCTTCGCCGGCGGCGTTACCCCGCCCTTGCCAGAATACGAAGCATACTTCGTATTTTACAAGAGCAAACTTCATGCCATGATCTAGCCGTGGCGAAGCCGATCGAATCGAGCTATTCGCGCTAACGTTCCGAGGCTGGGAGAGTGTGTTGCGGAAGGCAAAAAAGCGTCCTGGCGAGACCAGACATCGCCCGTGGCCGCTGTCAGAACGACCGGGCTTTCTGATCCGGCGGCTGCATCAGATTCACGTCGCGCTATTCCAGGAAGCGTGCGGAGAATTCGAGGTGACGCCGCTGCAATACAGCCTGCTTTCAGCGCTTGCGGTACGGAAAACCGCCGATCAGACCACGTTGGCGGCTGATATTGCCCTGGACAGGACGACGACGACCGGCGCGCTGAAGCGGCTGGCCGCTCGCAACTTTGTCGAGAGGGCAGTAGATGACGAGGACCGCCGCGCGCGGCTCTGTAAATTGACGCCGGCGGGAGGAGCGCTTCTGGCAAAAATCGAGGCCTCGGCGCGGGCCGCGCACCGCGCCACGCTCGATAATTTAAGCGAAAAGGAGCAAGCCGTATTCGTCGACATGATGCAGCGCATCGTCGCGTCGCACTCCAATCGCGACAACGCTACTGCCCTATTCGATTGAGCGCCATGGTGCCCTCTGCCACCTTTTTAACTCGGTCTGCATAATTTGTAATCATACGCAGACGCTGTATTGCAGCGGACGCAGCGGAACGCCACTGTAACCGACCGGCCGAGCTCCTCGCGGGCGTCGTCCCGGTCAATGATATGTCAATGATATCAGGTCGCGAACGCCGCCAGTTGCGGCTCGATATGCGGCACCGCATCGACCAATTCGCGTGTGTAAGCGGTTTTCGGATTGTCGAACATCGCCCGGCTCTCGCCCTGTTCGACGATACGACCGTTTTGCAGCACGATGGTCCGATCACACATCATGCGAACGACGTTGAGGTCGTGGCTCACAAACAGGAAGGCCAAATCATCCTCGCGCCGCAACCGGTCGAGCAGTTGCAGTACCACCGCCTGCACCGAGACATCGAGCGCCGCCGTCGGCTCATCCAGCACCAACAGGCGCGGCCGACATGCAATGGCGCGGGCGATGCCGACGCGGGCCTTCTGGCCACCTGAAAGCTGATGCGGAAAGCGCGTCAGTAATTCGATCCCAAGTCCCACGCGCTGCGCGCACTCCTCCACCCGCTGCCGCAACGCATCGCCCGGACGCATGCCGCCCAGCCGCAGCAGCGGATGGGCGATACAGTCAAAGGCGGTGAAGCGCGGGTTGAGGCTGTCGTTCGGATCCTGAAAGACGATCTGGATATCCTTGCGAAACGGCGACCGGTGAAAATCGCGTGCCGGAATGTGGCCGATTGACTGTCCCTCGAACACGATCTCTCCCTCGCTCGGGTCGATCAAGCGGCAGATGATGCGCGACGTCGTGCTCTTGCCGGAGCCGGATTCGCCGACCAGACCGACGCTCTCGCCGGCGCTGATCGTCATGGAAAAGTCAGCCACCGCCGCGGCGCCCTCATCGAACCGCTTGGCGAGCTTCTGCACCTCCAGCAGCGGCGGCGTACCCGGCGCTGGCTGCGGCCGGGGCGCGACGGGCACCGCAATTTGCCGCCCCCTCTCCTCTTCCGGCACCAGGTCCGCGATCCGCGAACTCGCGGTGGGCGAAGCCGCCACCAGACGTTTGGTGTAAGGATGCTGTGGCGCGTGGAAGAGCGTCTTCGGTTCGGCCTCCTCGACCAGCCGGCCCTGTTCCATCACCACGACGCGGCGACAGTAGCGGGCGGCGAGACCGAGGTCATGGGTGATCAGGATCGTCGCCATGCCGCGCTCGGCCGCGATCCCGGTCAGAAGGTCCATCACCACCTTTTGCGTCGTGACGTCGAGGCCGGTGGTCGGCTCGTCGGCGATCAAGAGCGCCGGATTGCAGGAAATCGCCATGGCGATCATCACGCGCTGGCACATGCCGCCGGAGAGTTCGTGCGGGTAAGCCGCCATCCGCTTTTCAGGATCGCGAATTTGCACCGCGCGCAGCAACTCGAGCGCCTGCGCGCGCGCTTGATCGCGGGGCATTCGCTTATGGGCCGTAATCGCATCGGCGATCTGGTCCCCGACGGCGCGGATCGGATTGAGCGCGGCACGCGGGTTCTGGAAGATCATCGCCATCGCCGCGCCGTGCAGATGGCGGAAATCGCCTGCCGATATTCGCGTGATGTCCTGCCCGCGAAACCGGATGTTGCCCGCCGTGACCCGTCCGGCCGCATCGAGCAGCCGCGTGATCGCAAAGCCGGTGACGGACTTGCCAGAGCCGCTCTCGCCGACGAGGCCGAGCATCTCGCCCTCGCCGAGCGACAGCGTGACACCCCGCATTGCCTCGACAAGGCCACGCCGCGTCGAGAAGGTGACGTGCAAGTCGTTCAGTGCCAGCAGCGATGGGGTCATGTTCGCATGCGGGGATCGAGAATATCGCGCACCCCGTCGCCAAGCAGGTTGAAGCACAGCACCGTCAACATCAGCGCCAGGCCCGGAAACGCGACCAGCCACCATTTGCCGGTGGAAATGAAGCGCGCGCCTTCCGCAACCATGATTCCCCATTCCGGCGTCGGCGGTTTGACGCCGAGGCCGATAAAGGACAATCCGGCCGCATTGAGGATCGCCCAGCCGAGATTGAGCGATATTTGCACCGCCATGGCTGGCAGCACGTTCGGCAGCAGGAAGCGCAACACGACCGAGAGGTGGCTGTCGCCGCAGGCGCGCGCCGCTTCGACCCAGCCGACATTGCGACGGACATTCACCTCTGCCCGCGCAAAGCGGATATAGAACGGCAGATTGATGATGGCGGTCGCGATGACGATGTTCTCGACCCGGTTGCCGAGTGCGGCGACCATCGCCATGGCCAGCACAAACAGCGGAAATGCCATCACGACATCGACAAAGCGGCCGACGCCGCGGTCGAGCTTTCCGCCGGTATAGCCGCAGATCGCGCCGATCACGGCACCGATGGCAAAGGAGATTCCCACCGCCGAGATGGCGATGGCGAGATCGAGCCGCGCCGCGACGATAAGGCGGCTGAACACGTCGCGTCCAAGCTGGTCGGTGCCGGCAATATGCGCCGCGCTCGGCGGCATCAGAGCCTGCGACACGTTCGAGACGATCGGATCATACGGCACAATCCACGGCCCGAAAATCGCGATCAGCGTGAGCAGGAAGACGCCGGCAGCGGCAACCGCGGTGAGCGGGTTGCCGCGCAGAATCCAGCCGGCATGGCGAAGCGTCGCTGCGGTCATCCGATGGTCACCCGTGGATCGGCAATGCCATACAGGATATCCACCAACAGATTGACGATCACAAACACGGTGGCCATCAGCAGCACAAAACCCTGCACCGGCGCATAATCGGAAGAGAGCAGCGCATCGAGCGCGTAGGAGGCGACGCCCGGCCAGGAGAACACCTTCTCAACCAGGACATTGGCGCCGAGCATGGTCGAAAACACGATGCCTGCGATGGTGATCACCGGCAGGATGGCATTCCTTAGCGCATAAGTGACGACCACCCGCCACCAGGGAAGGCCCACGGAACGCGCGGTGCGCACGAAATCGCTGCCCAGCGAAACCAGCATCGAGGCGCGCGTGATGCGTGCCAGCGGCGCGACCACGAACAGCGCCATGCTCAGCGCCGGCAGGATCAGTTGCCTGAAGGCAGCCCACCACCCGTCGAAATCGCCTGCGAGCAGGAAGTCGATCAACAGGAAGCCGCTTCGCCTTGGCGGCAGCGACGCAAAGATATCGACCCGGCCGGTCGGATCGGGCGCAAGCCCGAGCAGGTAATAGAAGACATAGATCAGCAGCAAGCCCGAAACGAATGTCGGTACGCAGACGCCGAGCGCGCAGAAAAACCGCACGCCATGGTCGATGATGGAGCCCGGTCTCAGAGCCGCCAGCACACCGAGCGGCACCGCCGACAACAGTGCGATCAGCAGCGCCGTGAAGGTGAGCTCCAGCGAGGCCGGCAGCCGCTCGCGGAGATCTTTCGTGACCAGCTGACCGGTCATCATCGATCTGCCGAGATTGCCGCTGCCGACATCGTAGAGATAGAGCATCAATTGTTCAGGCACCGGCTTGTTGAGGCCCATCTGCTTGCGGATGACCTCGATCTCCTCCTTGCCGGCATTCGGCCCGGAAGCGAAGAACACCGCCGGATCGCCCGGCAGCACCCGCATCAAGAGGAAGGTGAAGACGAGCACGCCAAAGAGCGCCGGCAGCGAGGACAGGAAGCGCCTGCCCGCCCGTATCACCGTTGCTCCAAAGGCAGCCATCATACCGTCCAGTTATTTGCGATTGAGATCGCGATAATCGACCTGGCGGTGGAATTGATAGGTGTAGCCCTCGACAGAAGACGCCATCACGGCATCCTGGCTGGGCTGCCAGAGCGGTATCTGCGGTAGCTCGCTGAAATGGATGGCGTTGAGCTTCACGCCGTCTTCCTCATACTTCGCCGCATCGGGTTCGAAACGGGCTTTCTGCGCGATCTCCGCCAATTCCGGATTGTTGATCGATGAGTAGTTCCAGCGCTGATTGCCGGTGTAGAAGTTGCGATAGAAATAATCGGTCGACGGCAACCAGGCGACGATGCCCTCGGTGAAGAACGGCAGCTTCTTCTCATTGATCTGCGTCGACATCTGGGCGTCCGGCAGCTTCTGGATATCGACCTTGACGCCGATCTTGGCCAGCGATTCCTTCACCAGGGCAGCCATCGGTTCGGCGGTCGAGGCCTGGCCGACATTGAAGCTGAACGTGGTCGAGAAGCCGTCAGGCATGCCCGCCGCCTTCAGATATTCCTTGGCCTTTTCGAGGTCGAGTTTCACGGGCTGCGGGATCGGATAGGCGCCGCTCGTCGGCTTGCCATCCGCCCATGTCGCGCCGAACAACGGCGAGCCGCGGCCGAACAACGCCGCCTTGAACATGTCGTCATAGGGCAACGCAAAGGCGATGGCGCGGCGCACATTGACGTTGTCGAACGGCGGGATCTGGTTGTTCATCGAGACGAAAGTGACAGAATTATATTGGGGCGTCGAGATCACCTTCAGCTTGCCCTTTGCCTCGAGCGATTGCACGTCACTGGCCTGCAGATCGACGACGATATCGGCATCGCCGCGCTCGACCAGGTTGGCGCGCGTCGCCGGTTCCGGCACCGACTGCACGATGACGCGCTTGAAGAATGCCGACTTGTCGGCGGTACCGCGATTCCAGGCCTCGTTACGCGCCATGATGACCTGTTCACCCGGCTTGAAGGTCTCGATTTTGTAGGCGCCGCTGCCGGCCGTGTTCTCCTTCAACCATGCCAATGCCCAGGGATCGTCCGCCGTCGCATGTTCCTTGGCGACCTTGGAGTTGAAGATGATCGGATAGACGGTGGCGAGATTGGGCAGCGCCAGCTTGTCTGGCTTCGGCAGCGTCACCTCGATGGTCAGGGGATCGATCACCTTGAACTGATCGGCTGACGTCATGGAGCCCGTGAGAAGCTGTGCCTTGCCGAGAACCGGCGCCGTGACGACCCGGTCAAGCGACCATTTGACGTCTTCCGCCGTGACCGGCGAGCCGTCCTGGAATTTGGCGTCCTTGCGCAGGCGAAACGTCATCTTCAACCCGTCCGGGCTGACCTCGTAGGATTCCGCCAGCTCCCCCCTGATCTTGCCGAGATCAAACACCCATTTGCCGTTGAGCTGTTTGCGGCCGAAGGAAACCAGTCGGTCGTAGGTGCTCAGACTCACCGCAAACGCTTCGCGGGTCGACCCCGGAATGTTCGGATCGAGCGTATTGACCGATGCGCCGGTCACATAGCGCAACGTTTCGGAGCGCGTTTGCGCCTGCACCGATCCGGCGGCCAGTGAAGCCGCGATAAAGGCAACCACCGAAAGCAGACGCCTGGACCCTGTAACGCTCATCGGACTTATTCCCTGTTTTGCCACGTTTATTTTCTGAATGAGATCATCAACTTAAAGCAAGGGATATGCCAACCGGACCCCTCGGAGACACAAGCATAGTAGGTATGAGTCCAGCTTCCCGGCAACATCGAAAACCGTTCACAGGTTCTCGCCTGTAGCCGGCATTTGCCGCGCGACGACCGCCTGCGGCACGTCATATGCCTGGAACGAAGCCCAATGGCGCTCGATGTCCGCGCGAAACAAGCCGCGTGTCAACCCGTGCACGAGTTTCGGCACGGCCGTGGTCATCGCATTGATCGATGAGCCCGAAGCGCCGAAGCTCATGGTGGAAGCAATCGCGAAGACATGGATGTCCGCAATCCAGGGTGTTTCGCCGGTGATGCGCTCCATCAGCGCGTAGTCGTCAGCGAGATAGGGGAAACGCCCAAGCCGCGGGCTGCATTCGTCCGGCAGCGGCTGATAGCGGTCGGCCCAGGTTGCGATGTTGGCGGCGCAATTTCGTAGTTCAGGGCGGCCAGCAAAATTCATGTCGATCCCGGTGCCGCAAATCATGAAGTCGGCTGCGAACGCGCCCCGCGGTGTCTGCAATTCGACGCCATCAGCCGTTTCCCTGGCAGCTTCGATCGGCGCGCCCTCTTGCAGATGAAAATTAGGATGGCGGGCACAGCGATCATAGGTCGCCTGCGGAAAGCCTTCTCTCATCTCCAGAACGGCACGCATGAAGCGCCAGCGCCAGGCATCATCCAGATCGCAAAAATGGCGAAGGAAGCCACGGAAGGTGAGCCAGCGGTAGGGCTGGATCACCTGGATCTCCGCCCTGCGGCAGAACAGATGTACCTCGGCCGCACCGGCTTCCAGCGCGGTCGCGGCATTGTCGAAGGCCGAGGCGCCGGCGCCGATCACCGCAACCCGTTTGCCGCGCAGGCGGGCGAAGTCGATCGGCTGCGCCGCATGCGCGCAAACCGACGGCGGCAGATGACGCAGCGGCTCCGGAACGGTCCAGTCGCCCATGCCCTCCTGCCCGGTCGCCAGCACGATCTTCCGCGCAAAGAGCGTGTTGACTCCATCGGCGGTCTTCACCTTGGCTGCGAGCAATCCATTCGATGCAGGCGAAATCTCAGCGACCTCGCAGCCGTTGCGCACCGGTACGTCCACGATCCGCCTGAACCAGAGCAGATATTCCGCCCAAAGCTCGCGCGAAATCAGGTCGAGATTTCGCCAATCCTCCTCGCCGAAGCGCGCCTCGTGCCAGGACTGATAGGTCAGGCTCGGTATATCGAGATCGGGCCCGGTGAAATGCTTTGGACTGCGCAGCGTGTGCATGCGGGCATAGGTGAGCCACGGCCCCTCCTGTCCCTCCTCGGATTTGTCGAGCACGAGGATGTTGCTCACTTGCGAGCGCAACAGCCCAAACGCCGTCGCAAGGCCCGATTGCCCGGCGCCTACCACGAGCACGTCCAGCACCGGGCTATCATCCGGCCCGAGTCTGGGCGTAAGCCACGCAGCATTCGGATGCGCGGTCTTGGCAAGATCGGCGTGAACCTGGGCTTCGAGAGCGGTAAGGGGGTTGTTCATGCCACGAGCCAACCGCCATCGACCACCATCACGGTGCCGGTCGTAAAGGAAGATGCATCGCTGGCAAGATGAAGCGCGGCCTCGGCCACCTCCTCCGCCTTGCCAAACCGTTTCATGGCGTGGCGGTTGCGCGACGCTTCTCGCACCGGCTCGGGATCGGCGTGACGGGCAAAGCTACGCCGTAGCATCGGCGTGTCGATGGCCCCCGGCGCGATCGCATTGACGCGGATGCCATCGGTTGCGAAGTCGAGCGCCATCGTCCGGGTCAGACTGATAATCGCGCCCTTCGCGGCGATGTAGGCGCTGTTGCCCTTGCCGCCGGCGATTGCAAGCTGCGATGCCAGCGTGATGATCGAGCCGTTGCCCTGCCGCTGCATCTCCGGCACCGCCGCGCGCGACCAAAGCCAGGTGCCGCCGACATTGGTGCGGAACACCGCGTCCCAATCGTCGGGATCGGTGGTCAGCACCGTGCCGCCGCAAGAAAAACCGGCGGCAGCCATCAGCACATCCAGCCGGCCGCGCCGCGCCATGACATCGCCCACGGTCGCTTTCGCGAAATCGGCCTCGCTGACATCACCGACATGCACCGATGCTTCGCCTTTGGCAGCCTCGATCACCGTCAACGTCTCCTGCAAGCCCGCGCGGTCGCGATCGACCAGCGCAACAAAGGCGCCTTCCTTCGCGAAAAGCGCCGCGCTGGCCCGGCCGATGCCGGAGCCGGCGCCGGTCACGATCGCGGTCCGTCCTTCCAGTCTCATGTCAGGTTCTCCCTCGATGCGCCGTCCACCAACGGCTCAGATCGGCAGCCGAGTCCGTGCAGCCGAAGCGCGCGCGCCAGCCGAACTCTTCCGTCATGCGTGCGGTCGACAGCGGCGCCCGGTCGGCTGGACTATGCAGGTCGACCGTTGCGACCTCACCGGCATCCGTCAGCCGGCAAATGAAGCCGGGGTGCAAGGCCGCTAGCTCCTCGCCCCATTGCAACGCGGACCATTCCGCGCCGGATGAAATGTTGTAGAGCTGATGCTGCGGCTTCGCAGCCTCGATCAGCAATGTCACGGCCTCCGCGACATCCACGGCATAGATCCAGTCCCTGACGCCCGGACGCGACAGAACGGCCTGGTACCCCTCCTGCATCGCCGAGAGAATCTGCGCCTGCGGGCTCGGCGTGTCGCGCACATCGTTGCTCCGTTCCCAGGGCCCGAACACGGCGCTCAGCCGCACGCTGATGATTTCCTGTTGCCAGAGACCGGCTAGACGCGCCGCAACTTTCTCGGAAGCGAATTTGGTGATGGCATAGAGCGAGGCCGGATCGCAGGGCGTTTCTTCATCGAGCAACACATTCCGGAATGCGCTCGCGCCGTACGCTGCCGCAGACGACAGATTGATGATGCGCTTGACGCCGCTCTTTCGCGCCGCGATCAGGATCGGCGCCTGAGCCAGCAGGTTGACCCGCAAAATGGTCTCGGGATCGCTCGCCTCACGCGCAGGTCCGGCGGTGATCGCGACCCCCAGAATGATGGCGTCATAACCCGTGGCAATTGCCTTCCCCACGGCCTGACTATCCGTGACATCGCCCTGGATAGCCGTCAGCCGATCGCCGTGAAGGGCAAACTCCTTCCTCGCGTCAGGCGGCAAGCCCGCGCGGTCGAACAATGTCACCGCATGACCGCACGCCAGCAGTGCCGCAGCGATATTGAGCCCGACGAAACCGGCGCCACCGAAAACAAGAATTCTCATCGCTCAACCCGAACGCGTCGCGGCGGACGGATCACAGCAGCCTCGCACCGAAATTCTGCTCGGGATCCATGTCCGGCATCAGGCGCCCGGTCGGTTTCGCCGCCTCACCTCCCGTGCGCGGAAGGAAGCGGCCCGAGCCTGCTTCAACCGAACGTTTGCCGTCCGCCACGATGACGCGCCCGCGCGACAGCACCGTGACCGGCCAGCCGCGCAGCTTGCGGCCGGCGAACGGCGTATAGCCCGTCAGATCGTGCATCATGGCGTCGCTCAGCGTGACCTCCCGCGCCGGGTCCCAGATCGTGATGTCCGCATCGGCGCCAACCGCGATCGAGCCCTTGCGCGGATGCAGATTGTAGATCTTTGCCGGTGCGGTCGCGGTCAGTTCGACGAACTTTTCGAGCCCTAGGCGCCCCCCGGAAACCATGGCGTCGAACAGCAGCGGCAAGCGGACTTCCAACCCCGGCAGTCCGTTCGCCACCTGCTTGAAATTGGGATTGGGACCGGCGCGCAGTTTACCGGTCTCATCGAACCGGTAGGGCGCGTGATCCGACGACACCGTCTGGAGATCGCCGAGGGCCAGCGCCTGCCACAGCGCTTCCTGGTCCGCGGCGCGGCGCGGCGGCGGGCTGCACATCCATTTGGCGCCTTCCACGCCGGGCTTGTCGAGATCGGCGGCGGTAAGAAAGAGATATTGCGGGCAGGTCTCCGCGAACACCTTCAGCCCCTGCCCGCGCGCATCGCGGATCACCTTGGCACCTTCGGCCGTCGAGACGTGAAAGATCATGATCGGCTGGTCGATCAGCGCGGCCATGCCGATCAGCCGATTGAAGGCCTCCGCTTCCGAAACGCGGGCATGGCTGATCGCGTGATATTTGGGGTCGGTATAACCGCGCGCCAGCAGCCGCTTCACCATCCAGGAGATGATGCCGTGGTTCTCGGCGTGGGCGCAGAGCATCGCGCCACCGTCGCGCGCCGCAAGCAGAATGTCGAGCAGCGGCTCGTCGTCGATCTTCAGGCGATCATAGGTCATGAAGATCTTGATCGAGCCGTGGCCCTGCTTGATCAGCGCCGGTAAATCGTTTTCCAGCGTTTCCCTGGTCGGATCGGCGATGATCATGTGGAAGGCGTAGTCGATCACTGCGCCCTTTTTTGCAAGCGCGTGATACTCCTCCAGCACCTGGGGCAGCTTCATGCCGACGTGCTGAGCTGCGAACGGGATCACGGTGGTGGTGCCGCCGAAGGCCGCCGAGACGGTCGCGCTCTCGAACGTATCGGCGTTCACGATGCCTGCGGCCGACAGCTGCTCGATATGGGCGTGGCTGTCGACACCGCCGGGCAGAACCAGCTTGCCCCGCGCGTCGATCTCCCGCCGCGCGCCCGACAGCCCGCGGCCGATAGCCGCGATCGTCTCACCGGAAATAGCGACGTCGGCCTCGAACACATCGCTTACGGTCGCGACGCGTCCACCTCGAATGAGAAGATCGTAGGCGGGTTCGGTCATGACAAACTCCCAAGTATTTTGGTCTTGAATGCTAAGTCTTGCATTCGCCGGATGAAAGCACAGATCGTGCCGTCACACTCCCTTGCGCTTTCGCAGCTGACAGTGGACCATGCATCGCTGGATGGCATGGTCATTGCTTCCATTGCCGTCTTGTTGCGCGCCGGTCTCGCTGTATCATCCGACGCCTCGTCCCGCAGGAAAACACCATGTCACGACCGCGCATTCTCGTCATCAATCCCAATTCCAACCAGCTCGTGACCCAAGGGCTGGAGCAAGCCTTGAAGCCGCTCGACTTTGAAGGCGGACCGGAGATTGTCTGCGAGACGCTGACCGAGGGCCCCTACGGGATCGAGAGCCAGGCCGATGTCGATGGCGTGGCGATGCCGCTGCGCCGCCTCGTTGAAGGCGACAACCATTCGGCCGCCTTCGTCATTGCCTGCTACAGCGATCCGGGGCTGCATGTCTGTCGCGAAGCAACCGACCGACCGGTATTCGGCATCGCCGAATGCGGCGTGCTGACCGCGCTGGCGCGCGCTGAAACCTTCGGCGTCATTGCGATCGCGCAGCGCTCGATCCGCCGCCATGTCCGTTATCTCAGGCAGATGGGCCTGATGGATCGCCTGACCAGGGAACGGCCGCTCAACATGAGCGTGGCGGAAACAGCATCGGGCGAAGGAACGCTGGCGAAGATGATCGAGGTCGGACGCGCGCTCAAGGACGAAGACGGATCCGGCGCCATCGTGATGGGCTGCGCCGGAATGGCGCGTCACCGCCAGCCGCTGGAGCAGGCGCTCGGGATTCCCGTGATCGACCCGACCCAGGCAGCCGTGACCATGGCGCTGGGCACCGTGCAGTTCTCGCATCACTGACTTTGGTCGGACGGTTCGGCCGCTCCGCTGCGCGCGCGCCATTGCGCGTGGCTTTCGCGCGTCAACGCAAAGGTGTCGCGCTGGGCGGCGTAGAGATTGCCGAACAAGCGCCCGATCGGCCGGTAGACGTCGAAATCGACATACATCTTTTCCGGGTCGATCAGTCCCTCGCGCGCATGCAGGCGCAGCACCTCGCCGACAAGGAGCTCACGGCCGGGCCCGAAGGCAAGCGCGACGTGCTGCCGGCATTCCAGCGCGAAAGGTGCCGCAGCCAATCGCGGCACCGCGATATCGACCGACGGCAATGTCTTTAGCCCTGTCGCCTCTACTTCGCTGTCACCGGAGGGAAAGTCGATCGCGCAGTCGTTCATGGTTGCCGCCAGCGCCTCGTCCACCAGATGCACGACGAACTGACCGCTGCGGTGAATGTTGCGCGTGGTGTCCTTGGGACTGAAATCGGCCTTGTGCTGCAGGCCGAGCACCAAAAGGGGTGGATCTTCGGAGAAGACGTTGAAGAAGCTGAACGGCGCCGCGTTGACGCTGCCGTTCTCGTCGAGCGTCGTGACCAGCGCGATCGGCCGCGGCACGACGACCCCACACAGCAGCTTGTAGCGGTCGTGCGGATCAAGTTCGCGGAAGGAGATACCGGACATCTAGTTTTCCGGAGGCGGCACCGCGCCGGTACGGCTCGTGATCAGGCCGTAATGCTCAATGCGGCGATGGAGGGCGAAATTGAAGATCGTGTTCTTGCCGAAGATGGTGGCGTCGAGATCGCAGGGGTGAACCAGGAGTTCATCCTCTTCGGTCCTGGCCTCGACAACGATCTCGCCGTCCGGATCGACAATCAGGCTGCCGCCGATCAAGGGGTGGCCATCCTCGATGCCAGCCTTCGCAACGCATACCACCCAGGTCGAGTTCTGGTA
>Ga0307510_10004790_pt1 | contig 16012 bp, 6 predicted proteins | sample 12_EM_MG_FD_207224 | JGI IMG/M metagenome (GOLD analysis project Ga0307510, IMG submission 207224) | Populus trichocarpa ectomycorrhiza microbial communities from riparian zone in the Pacific Northwest, United States - 12_EM | ecosystem: Host-associated > Plants > Roots > Unclassified | place...
TAATATATTTATGTTAAAAAATAAAAAAAATATTATTTTATTATATTTTCAAATAAAAAACACTTTACATCAAAGTGTTATACACTCTAATAAAAATATGTTTGGTATTGTGGTAACGATTGTTTTTCAAAGTGTTTTTTATTTGAAAACATATCGAAATCATATTTTTATTAAAAAAAAATTATTTTTAACATTAATATATTAAAATAATTTTAAAACACTAAAAATTTAATTTAAAATTAAAAAAATAATTGTTTTTAAAAACAGTTTTAAAATACAAAGTCTACGCTACGGCTTCATGTTAACCATGCATGTTAATAGTGTTGAAATTAAATGCTTTTTATCGCGAGATGACTTTTATATTCATATGGGGTCTGAACCTTCAATTAGCTATGGAGCCAATTGAACATAAAAAAAAAAATTAAATAAATTGATTCAAGGAATAAAAAATGAAAAAGAAAATAATTTTATATTACGAAACACACGCATGATATTTCATTGTCTCGAAGAAAAAAATAAAGAGACAGACTGGCGGCTATGAGAAATCCAGAGTGAGAGGAAAGAGAGGAGAAACTGCATTGCTTTGCACTTTGCAGAGTTGATCATCCCAGGATTGGACACGCAACCAATGGCAGTCAATGCCATGATTGCCGCGAAGAAATGACAGAGAGCCAAAAAAATGTTAGAACGTAGAGGACCAGATTATAATTAATAAGTATTCTTGTCGAAAAAAATGTTATTTGTAACAATGTTTTATATTTACCGGAAAGTAATTTTTTTAGAGAGTGATTTCTTTTAGAAAATAGATTTTTCAACAAAAATTATTTTTTAATATTTAATAGGATCATAAAAAAATAAGTTGGAAAATATTTTTAGTATTTGGTTATGTAATGAAAAATAAGTTGGAAAACATCTTATTAATAAATGTTTTTTAAGTTTATTAAAATAATAAGAAATAAATCTTACAAATAAAAAATTTGAATAAGAATAAAATTTTAAAAAATATATCTAATTTCATAAATTATTTTACATAAAATAAATAATAATTAAAATAATAAAGATCAAGTGTAATAGATAAAAAATTAAAAAATAATAAAATTAAAAAAAATACAATGAAAAAAAGTTAAAGCTGTTGATGATTTATCCCATTATATTTATCCAATTATTAAGATTTTATAAATTATTTTAAATAAAATAAATAACAATCAAAAGAATAAAGATCAAATCTGATAGATAAAAAGTTTCAATTAAAAATATATATAATAATCAAAAGTTAGAGAACTAAATTTGATATAGTCAGTAAATAACATGACATTTCTAAATTTTTTACAACTTCTGAAAAATATTTTTCCGTCTAAAATAGAAAGAAGATATTTTTTCCGAAAACAAAGCTAATTTTTTTTTAAAAAAATATTTTTTATTTATTAACTTTTTTAATAATAAATACACACATAAAAGTTTTAAAAAATAATTTTAAAAAACCACTTTCTATGAAAGTAACCTTGACAGTGAAATCATCGTTATTAAATAACTGCCTTTATTATAGAAAAATATCATATGAAATTTTATTGTCTCGGATCTGTAAATAAACGTCATTTTATGTTTATTTTTTCATTTTTTTTTATCACCACATCCTTAAAAATTAAAAATTTATGTGTCATGTTTTTACATCATGAATTTTTTGTTATGTATATCTTGATTAGAAATGAGAAAAAAACTGAAAAACCGATTAAACCTAGATAACCAGAAAAAAAATAATTAAAAAACCAAATTATGAAAAAAAATCATTTAAATCAATTAAAATTTTATAAAAATTTTGAAAACCAGAAATTTTTATTATGTATATCTTGATCTCTTGTTTTTTTTTTAGAAATTCTCTTCAGTTCCTGTATTTTATTTTTCCTGCAAAAAAAATTTCTTAGCTTAAAGTTTTTAGTCCATGTTTTTTTACAATGAATACAGTTACAAACTAGTCCCCAATAATTTTATTTTTTCAATTTAGTTCTTAAATATCAAATCATAAACTTTGTCGAGATTCTTCAAATAGATATAAATTATTATAGGAAACAAAAGTAAACAAAATCACAATAATATCAATCACAGTCATGAAAAGTAATCACATCCATGACCAATTGAACCAATAAAAAATTATCAAGAAATTCAAGTACCGTTACGAGACAAATTCGTTCTTATAATATCATATATTTATTATACTATTTTTCTGCTTTTATTTTTCATCTCAACTTCTTTGGACTAAAAGCAGGAAATAATTTTTTGCAGGAGGAAGGAAATTCTTAGAGTAAATATCGATATTACATTAAATAAAATCTATTTTTTAAACGAGCACATCTATTTAAATTTATCTAACCCTTACTTTATTCATCAATTCATTTAAATTATTTGATAAATTCTGAATGTTAGATGTCATCATCTAGATTGATGAAAATACAAGAAATTCAAACCTAACCTAGTTTATTAAAAAAAAATCATGTAAAAAATAAATTTGAACATAACAAGACATTTCTTTAATAAATAAGGTGGGATTTGAGTTTTTTAAGTAAGTGTTTGCAAGAAAATATATATTAGAAGAATATATTGGAGAATAACTTAATAAATATAAATTAAGAACAATTAGACTTGTAAAGATAGATTTGAGATGGATCTAAAATATAAAAATAAACTGAAATAATTTTTATAAAAAAAGAAAATCCTATTTGTTTGGTTTATAAATATGACACGAAATCCAACCCAGTCCATGTTATCGGGATGGGAATTAGTCAAATATCCTTACTTCTTTTCCGAGGGACTGGAAACACATGCTAGATATGATAATTTTTCTAGTGAGAGTAATTCCTTTGCATTTTATATTCTATTTCTCACTACTTTGACAAGAATCCTGTGGTTAAAACATCACAAGTTCCTTTTTTATTATTATTATTATTATTAGTGGTTAAAAAGCAAGGATGATACTAGTGATCTAAAAAGGAGAAGTAGCCAAGAAATAATGGCATGAGGTTGTCAATGGTGCGAATATGAAATGGACTAGCCCAAGACTTATCCCTGTGCTCAGTTTGAACCCGGCGACAGAAATTGTGGTGAGATTAATGAGTGAATATGAATGAATGGCTTAACTGAAGGGGAAAGACTCATTCAACACAGCTTGCCTGATCCGTAAGGAGTTCAGTGTTCACAACTTCCCATTAGCACAAAGAAATTGTTTTGATGTGACTTTATTAGAGGAGAGGTCATGACTCATGCCTGGCCAAGCCCATCGTGCAAGCAACCAGAGAAAGTAGGGCTGTGTGTGTGTGTGTGTGTGTGTGTGTGTTATTACAAGATGGTTTGTTTTCATGTCGAACAGTCAATTCATTACCACTACCCGACTCATCAGTTTTCCACAGATTAGAACAGTTCTGCGCGTCATTGGTCCGAATTTTCAAACCAAAGACTTTTCTCCATTCACTTTTTTCACTTTGGACCCTTGTGTGTGCTTCGGGTTGTTGGAAAGCAAGAAGACTTGTACATTAAAGTCTTCTTTGAAGGGGAAAAAAAAATGATGTTTCCTACCTCTTTCTCTTGTTAAAATCAAATCAACTCAACCCCATCTCCACGTTTTCAGTGTTATAATAACTGTGTTCTTTCTCTTCATTTTTTTCCTCATTCTCCTTGCAGCATTCTTCTTGCTTGGTGACTTCTTATATGCTCCACACTTCCATTTCATCATCATCATCATCTTCATCTGGGTATGTCTCAAATCTTGTTTTCTTTCAGTGAATCTCTGAGATAAGTGAATTGGGATTTTAGTGGATTGTTTAAGATTCGAGGTTGTTTGTTTGTTGACTTCTCTTTTGCTTTTTCCAAATTACATATTGTTCTGGTGGATCACTAGTAAAATTGGATTGTGTTTTTGGTGGAGTAGTTAGACCTTCTTTCTTGGATATATAGAGATGGGTTTGAGTGTTTTATTTAGTAGTACAACTTAGCGAGAACCCTTCACTTTGTAGATTCCGTTTTGGGCCAGGGACAGAAAGTTTGAGGATTTTTTTCCCCTTGCTAATGGCATTGAGCGAGAAAAATCCTATGGTTGTTGCCCATATTTTGATTGGGATGGTTTTGGTTTTGCTGAGTAGTAGAATATCTGTGAGTAATGCTACTGAGACTGATTTAGCGTGCTTGAAATCCATCAAAGCTTCTCTGGTGGACCCTAATAACTACTTGAACACTACATGGAATTTCAACAACAATACTGAAGGCTTCATATGTAGATTTATGGGCATTGATTGCTGGCACCCTGACGAGAACAGAGTTCTAAATATCCGCCTTTCAGACTTGGGTCTTGAGGGCCAGTTCCCCCTTGGAATCAAGAATTGCACAAGCTTGACTGGCTTGGATCTTTCGCACAACAAGCTATCTGGCTCAATCCCTGATAATATCTCAGATCTTATCCACTATATTACAAACCTTGATCTTTCATTCAACAATTTTTCGGGTGGAATTCCAAAAAATCTTGCAAATTGTAGTTTCTTGAATGATCTCAAACTTGACAACAACCGGCTAACAGGCAAGATTCCGCTGGAACTTGGCCTTCTTGATCGGATCAAGGAATTTACGGTTACCAACAATCTTCTATCAGGGCAGATCCCCTCATTTGTCCATAATAACATCCCAGCTGATAGCTTTGCAAATAATCTGGACCTCTGTGGAAAGCCATTGAGTACCTGTCCAGCTGTCGCGAGGAAATCCCATGTTGGAGTAATTGCTGCATCAGCCGCTGGCGGGATAACATTTACATCAATTATTGTTGGTGTCTTTCTGTTCTACTTGTCTCGCGGAGCGGCTAAGAAGAAGGCGGAGGATCCTGAAGGTAACAGATGGGCAAAGAGCATCAAGGGAACCAAAGGCATCAAGGCAAGCTATCTAGCTCATCATGTTCAATGGATATACTGTGTTTTTTTCTGGCACAGGAATTGAATTTCTGTTCTTTTTTTCTGGCCATGTTAACCCATCAATGATTTCATTTTTTTATTTGACGCAACAAAATATCTAACAGCAAAGATTCTGTTATCAACAGGTTTCCATGTTTGAGAAATCGGTTTCAAAAATGAGATTGAGTGATCTCATGAAGGCAACCAACGACTTCAGTAATAACAACATCATTGGAGCCGGAAGAACAGGACCAATGTACAAGGCAGTGATTTCTGATGGTTGCTTCCTTATGGTTAAGAGATTGCAAGACTCTCAGCGTTTAGAGAAAGAGTTTGTATCAGAGATGAAGACACTTGGGAATGTGAAACACCGTAATTTGGTCCCGCTGCTGGGCTTTTGTGTAGCAAAGAGGGAGAGATTTTTGGTGTATAAATTCATGGAAAATGGGACCCTTTATGATAAACTGCACCCAGTGGAACCTGAGATCAGGAACATGGATTGGTCCCTGAGGCTCAAAATTGCAATTGGAGCGGCTAGAGGTTTGGCATGGCTTCATCATAACTGCAATCCACGAATTATCCACAGGAACATAAGCTCCAAATGCATACTCTTGGATAACGATTTTGAGCCAAAGTTATCTGATTTTGGCCTTGCCAGACTTATGAACCCAATCGACACACATTTGAGCACTTTCGTCAATGGGGAGTTTGGGGACATGGGTTATGTTGCTCCTGAATATCTACGGACACTTGTTGCAACGCCCAAGGGGGATGTTTATAGCTTTGGTGTGGTTCTCCTGGAGTTGATCACTGGTGAAAAGCCCACTCATGTTGCTAATGCCCCTGAAAGCTTCAAGGGAAGTTTAGTGGAGTGGATCAGACAACTGACAGATGGTCCGCTTCTTCATACTTCCATTGACAAGCCTTTGCTTGGAAATGGATTCGATCACGAACTCAACCAATTTCTTAAAGTTGCTTGTAACTGTGTGGTTGAGAATGCTAAGGAGAGACCAACAATGTTTGAGGTGCATCAGCTCCTCAGAGCTATTGGGGAGAGATACCATTTCACAACTGAAGATGATATTGTGTTGCCAACTGATACAGGTGACACTGATTTCCCGGATGAACTTATTGTTGCCGATGCAACAAAGGAAGTTTAATGAAGAACAGAGGTGTTAAGATTGATAGAAAAGAGTCTGAGGCCATCAATTGGCACTCGCGAAAATATATTCTACGTTGTAGCTGTGATCATATAGGCATAGTGTGAGTGTTTGTAACTATATTTGTAGCATTTCAAGCACCTGCTTTGGTTGAAACACCAACTTTATATATACCGCTGTCCTATGCTATTATCATAAAATCTTGCTCATTGCTCCTCGTACATAGACAATTTCCTCGTTGGATATTGAGAATCGGTAAATAAACTTGCTTACGTAGTTGAGGAGTTTGTCTGTAAGCCTTTCGGTTTCCTCGTCTTTTTTCTTTTCTTTTTCCAAGTGATATTGTATCATAAGCAACTTTATTACTCAGTAATTTCAAGCATCCGAGTATTGTTGCCTGGCCTGGACCAAAAAATGCAGAATATGGAGATCTTCTGTCACCATGAGGAAGAGTAATATCGTCATTTGCAAACCATCTAGGTGGTGGTCTAGTAGTAAGAGTTTGGGACCAAGAGGTTTGCTTCCTCTGTGGTCTCAGGTTCGAGCCTCATGGTTGCTTATATGATGGCCACTAGAGGCTTACATGGTCGTTAACTTCAGGACCCGTGGGATTAGTCGAGATGCACGCAAACTGACCCAGACATCCACGTTAAACTTAAAAAAAAATATATATATCGTCATTTGCATATGTATCAAGTTTTAATTGAAAAATTACCAACATGAGATTTGAAAAACAATGAGACAACAACTGAATTCATTGGCTGTATGGGATCAGTAATCAATAGACTGATGATAGGAGATCAGACTGATTAGAGAAAAGCCTTTCAATAAAAGAAATTTCTTCGAATAGCCGAAACAAGAGGGGAAAAAGAAAAGGAAGACAGAATTGAAAGAATGTTCTAAATTGTCATCGTTACATTTTCCACCGAGGTTCATCTTGGAGGCAAACATCAATTTCCTTGACATTAACTTGTCTGCAGGTTCATTTTACCATATTTGCCTCAACCTTCTCTCTTGAAATTCCCGTTCTTAGACAGGAAGATTCAACTTCTTTTAGTATAGTTCCAACAATTTAGGGGCTTCCTCGTAACAAATTCACATACATCTGCAAAACGAGACTTCAAAGGAACAAAACCCTTTTCTTCTACTCCCTCAACAGTCTGTTTAAACGCATCCAGATTTGAACGAGTGATTGAGGCATGAGGCAGGGAGCCAAAACAGTATTTGATCAGGCACTCCATTATCTAGCAAAATCTTGATGTTGGGTGCCTTGGTATATTGACGGTTCCTATGTAAAATATCGGTACCAGGTTTAAGAGCAGCAATGGTCTTCTCATCATATTGAAGCGAGTCTCTAATGAATTTGTAATTAGGAATTGTATGCTTCTTTAAGCTTCTAATGACCAGGTGAGGGTTCTTATAGAACACGGTGGCAAGATCTGGTCCTAAAGCACCCTGAGAGTAGAAAACCTGAAACTTGGCAAAAGGTTCTTATCGGGAGTGTACGAAAGAATTTTTGGCCATCTGATGATTTTTGATATCTGGGTTTGACAGAAACCACGGGACTTGAACAAGTTAAAGACAAAGTCAGGTTTCCCAGGGCAATCAAAATGGAGATATTTAGAAGCTGATTAAGCTGATTTTAATGGGAATCCACAGGTGATTAGACCAAGTGACATGTATTTTTATAAAAATACATTTGGATTGAGAAAATTTCAGATATATATTCAGCATCAACGTATTAAAGTCATATAAAATCAACTAAAGAACATCAAATTAATGATTTTACAATTCAAACTTATTTTAAAAGGCACTTCTAAACACAGCGTAAAAGCAATACCAAATACTTTAGTCACTACAGTTCAAAACTCAAACCAGGTTAGGTTATGAGAAGTAAAATTCTCATAAATACCTTAATTTCTGAGTGCGGGCCATCTGTTTTTCACTGAAACCTGGAGATGGCTTGATTGCATTTTACAGAGGCTAGCTAGTTGGCAGCCATCACGCAACCATAATCACGCAGGATAATAGGAATGCTTGAGTTGTGATATATAATTATAGGAGGCATCTGCTTTCACCTATATTTGAAATACCAATAATATATGAATGGTTTCCCTATTTTATCTATAAAAAAAGGGACCGTTGCTCCCATGGAACGTGCAATAGCCTCTTGGAATGTTGAGAGAATAAGTTGCTTTACATTACATGTAGTTCCCGGAAATAAGGAAATGTATATAGAGTTTAATGTAAAAGGGCCATGAAGATGCATAACATTTTCCAGCTGCAATGATTTTGTATTTAGCAGGCACAAATATGCATCTGCTCTCTGTATCTGTCTGCGCCTATTTCCTATTTGCACCTTTTTATTTTTATTTATTTATTTTGTAAATCCCTTTTTAATTGTTAACCGAACCGATTACTCTTCACTGCATTGTAATTGCTAATCAAGGCGTTGACAAAAGGTATATTACTCTAACTCGATGGTACAATGGATCAACAGTACGAATGTACGATGAACACGCCATTCTTTTTCCTTGAGGTAAAATAAGAACCATGATATTATTAGTTCCTCTAGCTAAAGCAACCTCTCTACCTGAGCCCCGACATGCATGTTGATCAGCTCTCCAACAGCCCCGGGACGCGGGAAGATTTGGTTTAATTTTCTTCCTTCCATTCCCTGTCTGGAAAAGGGGACAGTAGGAAAGGAAACTGCATAACAAAGTGGGAAAGAAACTCTAGTTGAGATGATCTAGATTGACAAGAACCTACTAAGAGTCTTAAATATTATAATGGAAGAGGAAATCCACGGAGGTGTGAGGAATCCACGCCTGACTCTCGCACCAATGCTACCCTCCCAGTCCGTGCCACCTTCAACAAAGAAAAGAAGTTCTCTAAATGATAAGATGGAAACAAGATAAGAAATTCCATTTCATGAATGAAACTGAATTCTGGCAAGAAGTTAAATTGTATCACTAGTGTCTTCAAATCCGACACAATTGCAGACTAAACCACCCTCAATGAAACAACTGTTAGAAACAAAATCAGCTCCAAACACTCCTGAGACAACATAGTTGTTACTATGTTGAACTAGTGGTAACTTAAAATCAACAGATTGAAAAGATTTAGTCTAGATAATTATGAAGAGGCCAGTCCACATGGAACTACCAGATGGATCTTGAAAAAAAAAATCTGAAAACTTCAGCGACTGATGAAATTAACCAGGTTCAGCAAGAATCAGAAGACATACCTCACATATTCCATATGGCTCCAATATTCTCTGCAGAGCAACCATCTTATTAAGATCTCCTGTAAGCTGAAATGGATTCGAATGGCTAGAGCATTAGTAACAACAAGGACAAATAACGGGAGCTTGGAATAAACCACGGAGAGAGGCTAATACTGTCATAAAAATAAATGCGAAACTCCTGAATAGTGTGCAATAACAGGCATCCTTAAAGCAATACTCTAACTTGATTTTAATGCAAAAAGAAATGGACTTTCAGTTGCCAGATTAACTTTCGGGAAAGTGCAAGTAACCAGTAATGTGTTATATCAAGTTGATAACTGATTGATTTTAGCAGATTGTTCAAGTAACAAGACTAATGCCGACATTTATCTTGGCATCCCCAGTTCACATTCCTTCAGAGCTCTTTAACTACAAAAAGTTGAGACAAACAGCCAACCAATTTGAACTCCAGCATTCAAGAATTGATTTTAGCATTACGGTGCTTCTGGTGGACTTGATAACTATGTTGTGCAGGTATTGCTCCACTAGTCAAATCCAGGAAGACAAGAACTACGAAATGTCATGTTTTTCATGCCACAAACCCCAGAGATCTTACATTTTTTCTATGACAAGGAAACTTGACCTGCGCCGTTCGAACAAGGAGCGGGTAAACCCTGGGTAACTATGTAGCCAGGTAAGCCTCATGTACCAGAAATACAAAATAGTCTAAGTCTCCATGGAAATAAATAGATTTTCAAAACAAAAATCTTCGGCACAGATACCTCGATTTGCTCCAATACTAGGATGATGTGAGATGGTATTTGAGGATGCAATACTCTCACAAATTTGCAAGTCAGGACACCATTAAATAAAACCCCAAACACCAGTCTAATTAAATCTCCGCTGCGCCATCCTTATCCTTTCAAGCACCACGCATTCACCAATTCCTTGTCATCCCTAGACCTTCATCAGAAGACCTTAAGCGACCAACCAACTGATTCTTCAGTTTGCCAGCCCTTAAAAATAATGCTTGTCTAAACCCTTCGCCACAATAACCAAATTGTAAAAATAAGTTGAGAAGCTAGGAAGAGTACATTCGATCAATATATCAACCTAAGTTGACGCAGACTGTAAATAATCTTAGTTTTACTAGACAACAGGTAGGACCAGCCAAGTCCTATCCTGATATTGATTAATGTCTTAATCATCATCACAGTAAGATTGAGGTTTGTCTTGCAAAAAGAAAAGGCAATTAAGTGTCAGTGTATAAAAATGCTAGATGAGAGATTCGGTTGGTAAATGGGAAAGAAATTTACCTCAAGAGTAATTGTGTGATCAGAGAAGTCAACAGCTTTTGCCCGAAATATTCTAGCAATATCAAGAACATCCCTCCTAGCAGCACTATTTGCAGCTATCTTTATCAGAGTCAATTCTCGTTCTGCAAATGGCGAGTGAGTAATATCGCGAACCTGAATTAAATACCAACTTCTTTGTCATCCATTATGTAATTTAGACTGAAATTTCATTCAAAAGATAACAAAAACCATTGCAAGAACAGATCATTACTGCAAAGTTTAACAATTGAAAGAAATCAATTATTCAACAATGTCACAAATTTTTTTACAGAATCTGTAAAAAAAGAAATCTGTTGGGATCTTATATTTCACTATATTTAGTGAATCTCTCTCTAGGGGTAAAAGGGAAATTAATATTAAGTGTAAATATAGACTAAGGGTAGGACGGTTAACAGTGCTTATAAAACTTTGTTCTTCAAGATTATAAAATTGTTCAAAAAAAGATTTATTGAAGTGAACTAATTTTTTTAACAAAAACAAGATTCCTCCCGTAGACCATCGCATCCCTCTAGAAATATGATATAATTGATTTAGATTCTAGATTTAGTTATCCAGGTCCTCGACATATATAACCTGATATTGTTTCATATATAAGATTGGAGTGCATCTGACTCTCATGTTTTTACCAAACACTTTTGCAGAAAAAACTTATTGCCACATAAAATAATAGCAATTCCGACTTCCATGTGATTTCGAGGCCACTTGGTGTTCATTTTCATTTTCTTCCCTTTTTATTGAGATCATGTAGTTACTGAAATGAGATGCTCAAAAGTAGGGTTTTTATCACATGTTAAGGTCACCACCCCTTACCTCATGAAAATCTATTGACTTGTGAAGTTGCTGAACCAACTTGTCAATTGACTCGTCTGTTCCAGGAATAACCGTAGTAATGCGAGAAAGTCCCTCTTTTTCAGCATGCCCCACAGCAAGACTCTGAGAGGTTTAAGTTCAAAGAACTATACAACACATGTAAATAATCAAAATTAGGATGAACAGAATGATAAATATGATCATACTTACCTGAATGTTATAGCCTCTTCGAGATATAACCCCGGTGAGAATATTGAGAACTCCGGGACAGTTATTCACAAGCATAGACAAAGTGTGAGACCGAAGACCATTCGACTGAAACATTGAATCAAACAAACAATCAAAATTCTGTAATATATGAGAATGAAAGGTGAGGCAGCTACTCAAATATAGCTACCATTTACCATCTTCGCCAATTATAGTATATCAATTAAAACCACTGTTAACAAGTTACCAGTCCAGAAGGACAATTGAGTTTCTCATTTTAAATGCCAAATCAGGTGAATGTTAGCTCATATATCTAGTGATACAGAAAATGGAACCAAAGGAAAAAAATAACTTTCCCTGTTGACTATGATAAGAACTTGAAAATAAAGGTATAGGGTAAAAAATCTGAATCATAATTAAGTTCTGTGTCAAGATAACCTTTCAAAAAATTTGCAACACATTTGAACTGAATATTTTGATCATCATCATCATCATCACTTTAGTTATCCACATACCTCATAACTCTTAACTAAATAAATTTAAGTTTACTGATTAAAAATAAAGTTTAAGGTTTTGAAAGGCAAACGAGTGTCTTAGTCTTACATCTTCGTCATAAAGTACACCCCAGTGAGCATCAAGAACTTGATTTGCCAAGAAATCATCGTAAGGCTCCACGGCATAGACATCACCCTTCAATTAAAAAGAAAAAAAAATCAACAAATATCCAGTCTAGCATACTGATGATCCAATCCGAAACTCACAGCATACATGAACCAGAGGAATACGGGAAAAATTGTGATGTGGAAAACAAGTAAACTACATAGAATTTTGCTCGTCTACTACCTCGTAAACTTAAAAAACAAGTAAACATGGTATTTCGTCTAACCCACACAGGCTACCAAACCTACATGTGAGCATCATCATGGTCATTTAAAAAGAAATCCAAAGGACAATCTTGTTGGAACACAAGTAGGTAAAGTGTGAAAAGAGTAGATTAAAAAAGACGTTTTCTTCAAGCAATATGTAATCATGCACAAGTTTAGTGGGCTCTGATGATATCAGATATCACTTGTTTGAAATTTAAGAACCCATTAAATAAATAATTTTGTCTTCAGATTAACAACATATTTACCATCAATCTTACATCAACAACAACTGTTTTGAGTTCAGTAACATAATTAACATCCCAAAAATGGCAGTAAAATGAAGAAGTTATACCTTCGAGGATGAAGTGTTGCTGCCATTAAGTGATAGGTCTCCATTCCCTGCAAAGGTGTTAGTAGAATTCCTATCAAGAGCAACGCCAGATGGAATCCTGTCAAGGTCAGGATATGAAGCTGCAGAAAAACCCCAAAATGGAGCTGTCTCGCCCATTGTTTCCCGTTTCAGAGCAATCTAGAAATAGAGTGAAATTCAAACCACATTACTGAAAAAAATCATCTTAATATAATCAATGTTAAACTTGAATCTCTATTTCTTGTACGTGTGAAATAACATTGCAGACATTTACACATGTAAAATATTGTTTTGAGAAAGGAATTCCAGAGTTTGAATATGCTTGGAGACAATTTTAGATTTGAAGTTGTGCAGGAAAGAGCTGCATGTTTTAAGTAGACATTAACTTAATATGTTAGGTGAGGTTCCAAGAATAGTTTTATATTACTCTCTAACACAAAGAAACAGGCTGTACCTTTCCAGTTCTAGCAAGTTCTTTGATTCCAAACTTGCTTAAATTCCTTTGAACAGCAGCCATCTTCCCAGGGTCACCAGTGACCTGAGACATGAAGATAATATAAGCAGACCACAATCTCAGCCCTAAAAAGTATAAACAAGAACATATTTTAAGTAGACATTAGCTTGCCCTCAGGCAAACCGCATAAAGTAATTGTTCTGTGATTTGCAGTTCTATATAATTAGTTTACACCGACCAGTCAAACCACAATTTCATGTGGCTAATAAGAGGATGCAAAATACATGGAAACAAGCTAAACAGGTTTGGACTCCAGAGTAGCTATAGAACAGCAAGAAGTTTTTCTTAACATTGTTTCTAACTTTGATCTTTTAAGTTTCTTGCACAGAAGGCTTCTGCCCCACAAAATCTTTGACAAATTTATAGTGCCCGTCTAAAATGCCTAGAATTTTATATCAGACAGGTTTCTCAAATTAGATACGATACGACATAAATCCCCAACAAAGCTGTTAGAGAATAATATAAATCATATCTTAAGACCTCACCTAACAGCTTAAGCTATTGGATTGAGATGGTTCTTTAACATGATATCAGAGCCTTGATGACAAAGTGGTCACGAGTTCGAATCTCACCACCCCCATTCATTTGATAAAAATCAAGCACAAGATAATGTGGGCCTGTGCAAGTTTCAAGCCCAAAGGGCTTTCACTTGAGGTGGTGTGTCAGAAAATAATATAAATCATATCTTGGGACCTCACCTAACAGCTTAAGCTATTGAGTTGAGATTGTTCTTTAACAAAAGCCTTGACAAAATTTACCCTCCAGGCATCTACCTAGACCAACACCATCTGATCTCCAACTCTAATCACTAGTTCAAATCAACATTAAGCATCGTAGCCATGGGATGTAAAACAAGGAAAAAATTGCAAAATGGCAAAGCATCCTATCAAAGTCACCTCGATAGTAAGTGAATGTTCTGAGATATCAACAATTTTGGCTCTGAAGATGTCCACTAACCACATGATCTGAAGTTCGAAGCAAATAAAAAGAGATCAGCTACCTGAAAGCGCGGTGACTAATAAAATAAATGATCTTTGAACTGTAACACAATGGAGAACTACATGCTCAAAGAGAACTAGTTAAATCAATTGCTTAGCTTGTTTGCATTGGAGTAGTCATCAAAGAAATAAAACATCAAACAGATTTTGAGTAGTGTACAATTTGTGTACATAGCTAAAACTAAATACCACATTATTACCTCAGCACGAGTACTTGGATTAGCATTGAGTTTTATGAGCATCAGTTCACGTTCTACTTGAGGGTCCCTGGAGATATCTTCCACCTGATAAATCCAATCAGAATTATCAGTGTGCTAGGCAAAAAAGTAGAACGTGTTTGTAAGGGAAGAACAAATGCAAGGAACAGGCAATAAAAATTCTTTGTAGGTTTTTGCCAAATTTTGTGACGTAGGTGGGTCCGAAGAATTTGATAGTTGAATCGTTAGCCCGGGGATTTGTCGCAATTTTAACGTGCTAGTCAGGTATAGTTAAATTCAAGAAAAGGCATATTCATTTAAAATAAATAATCTAACAATAAAAGCTTTATTAAATTAGCTCAAATTTGATCAGATAATTTTAGAGGCTCGGTTTTACATGAGTTCGGCTTACTATTACCAATCAGAGTTCCAGAAAAGCCTCGAATTAGATTTGAAAAATGCTCTTTCAACCAATTTCGATATTTTTTCTTTTTCTTTTTAAATTTTAAGTTTTATATTGTCTTTCCTTTTTTCAATTAAGATTATGATTTTTTTACAAGGTGGCTTATTTAAAAAACTATAAACCTCGTTAGAAAAAATATATTCACTAATAAAGTGCGAAATTTAGCTAATTTTGCCCTTCTTCGTGATATGATTGTTGTTTCCTGTTTCCGTCTGCGTGAGTTTGCCTTGTTAAGCAGAGATACTTGGAAGTTCATATGGATGAGTCTTAACCTTTATGACATTCACAAGCTTGTTAAGCTGTTCTACAACTTGCCGCAAGACTTTTTCAGTTCCACAGACAACTATGGTAAAGAGAGCCTTATCCTTGTTCAAACCAACAGCAAGGGATTCGATGCTGTAACCTCTTCTAGCAAAGACCCCTGCAATCCGGTTTATTATACCAATTTCATCACCCACGAACACTGAAATTGTGTGCCGTTGCATCCTGAAAATAGACTTGTTAATTCATGATTTAAGGTTCCATCGATCTTGGATTATCTAACCTATATTATCAAATAGCTGCCAAGCCTTCGAGCTTCTAATTTCTTAGTATAAAAAGAAATGAAGAACTGGATTGGTCTAGTGATCAGCAGCTACTACTCACCGACCAAAATAAGCAAATCAAATCCCAATAATAAAGTATAGTGCCAGGAAAGCAAGAATGAACGACTTAAACACTTAAAGCACAAAGGAGATTAATATTTTGATTAAATTACCATTTTTAACCAGATAGAGAACATGAACCCCACTAAATTCAACAAATGAAGAGACAAAACAAGGGAAAAACGACAGCCCTTTCAATTTCAACTGAAACCCAATTGAAAAGGAAACTTCTTTATATATATAACCACAGTAACACAAACCTAGACGCGCGCGGCGG
>Ga0307510_10004792_pt1 | contig 16009 bp, 16 predicted proteins | sample 12_EM_MG_FD_207224 | JGI IMG/M metagenome (GOLD analysis project Ga0307510, IMG submission 207224) | Populus trichocarpa ectomycorrhiza microbial communities from riparian zone in the Pacific Northwest, United States - 12_EM | ecosystem: Host-associated > Plants > Roots > Unclassified | place...
GTGACCGGTGGTGCTGTCGAACACATTTTGGCTGACCTGCGCTGTGATGCGTCCGGGAAGATCGGAGTTGATGCCGGTGATGAGGGTGGCGGGGATGACCGATCCGCGCTTCAGCTCATAGGGTGAAAGCTGGGGGACGACACTCTTTGGAAGATAGCCGAGATCCTTGATATCCTGATTGAAGAAGTCGCTCTTCTTCACCTGTCCGTTTGGATCGACATTCTGCCCACCGAGACCTGCCCTCAGCGCCGCGGCATAAAGATCGGGCACACTATTCGACGACGTCTCCCGTGCGCTTCTGTTGGCGGAAGGGTCGGCGCCCGTGGTGCTCGCACTGGCATTGCGCACATCCACCGTCAGCGGTGAATCGAGCGCCGCACTTCTTGCCTGCAATCGCGCCATCCGTTGGCGCTGCTGTTCGCGCAAATACTGCTCTCTTTCTTCGCGCTCGAGCCGTGCTAGCCATTCTTCCTCGGGTTCGAGCCTGCTCGTCGTGTTCTCCCCTGCCGGTCGGTCGATCGCCGGACGCTTGTCGGATCGAGCGACCTCTTCCTGAACGACCGGAGTTGGCTGAAACGCCTGGGATTGGGCAGGTTCGCCGATGATGCCGTCGGAGATCCCCCGTTTCAGCTGCTCGGCATAGCTGGACGCCGAAGAGTTCGATGCGGCATCGACCCCCTGACCTCCCCGAAAGTACAAACCGCGCGAGGAAAGCCCGTAGATGATCACCGCGAAGAACAGGATCGTGAGGATAATCACGATGATGATCGGCAGGCGATTGAGCCGCCGGATGCCACGTTGTTGTTCATCCGGCGAAGGCGCTCCGCCAAGTTGCAAGGATTGCACCATGTTTCCCCTCCCCTAGTCGCGCTGCATGACGGAGAGCGGACTGGTGGGCGCGGCGCCGGCGGCAGTCGTGCTGTAAGCCCGGGCGAGTTCCAGCTTATCGGTTGAAAGACGCGCGAGTGTTTGTCCTTCGAAGCTATCGACCACATAGGCAAGTTGGATCGATCGCCCTTTTTCATCGATCTTTTGGTCTGTGGCGACGGCATAACCCCAGGCCTTGAGGGCCGCTGCAAGGGCCTGACCGAAGGGCGAGACATCTGTCCTGAGGATGATTGTGCCGGTTCGCTGCCCCACATGCTCGGCAAACCGGCTGACCATATCACCGGCAATTGCGCCGGATGCAGCCGCTGAAATCTCCGGCGGGGCGGTGCTCGTGGGCAGGGCGTCCGTGCCCGTCTGACAACCGGCCAAAGCCCCTATTAGGGCAACGATGAGCAGGCGCATCATTGCCCTCCCCTGCGAATGGTGATCTTCTCTTGTCGCCAGCCGACGCCGGAAACGAGAACACCGCGATCAATGTTGTAATCGACCACCATCATGTTGTTCTTCATGCGGTAGTTGACTATGCGGTTCTGGCCGCCCGAGACGACGAAGAGGACCGGCGCGTCTTGGCCCGAAATCGATCGCGGAAACTGGATGTAGGTCTTCTGTCCGTCGGAGTAGACGCGCGTCGGCCGCCATGACGCGTGCCCGCTCACCGAATAGGAAAAGTTCAATCTTTCGGCCGGAACGCCCACACCTGGGATTGTACTCGCCTCCAGACGGGCGTTGATGTCGGCAAGCTTTGCGGAAACGTCTTCCGGATACTCGAATCCGACCCGCGCCATGTATTGGCTCGGATGCGATTTCAGCTGGATATGATAGGTCCGGCGCGACGTGGTCACCACCATCGATGTGACGAGGCTGGGCTCGGACGGCTTGACGATCAGATGGATCGCTTGGCCGCCCGCTGCCCCCGATGTCGCGGGTTCGACTTTCCAGCGAACCGTGTCGCCGACAAGAACGTCGCGCACGACCTCACCGCCTTGCAGCTCGATGTCGCAGACCTGCAGGGGCGAACAGACGACCGACGGCTGGATCTCTCCAAACAGGAAGATCACCTTTCCGTCCGTCCCCTTTGTGACGAGGCCGGTGCCGCCGCGCCATTTGTCGGAAATGCCCGTGCCTTTGGCTTCGTTGGTGGTCATGTTTTGCGCGATTGCGTATCCGCTCGGGAACGCTGTCGTGACAGCCAAGATGGTGCATAGGACAACGCAGATTGGCCGACCCGGATTGATTGTGTTCTTCATATTGTCTTTCAGTCCCCTCAAAGCTGTGCCGTCCAGTCGAAGTCGCGAAGGTAGAGACCGATCGGATTGAGGCGGATGACGCCCTCATCCTGGGGGGCGGTCAAAGTGACAGTCGCAATCCCCCGGAAACGCCGCAGGCCGGTTTCTTTGCCCTTGCGGTCGCGCTCGAACTCGGTCCAGTCGATCTGATAGGATTGGTTGGACAGAGCGACGATGTTGTTGACCTCGATCGCGATAGTTGCCTGCTTCGCCTTGTCGAAGGGGGAATTTCCGCGGAACCAGGCGTTGATCTTCTCAGTCGATGGATCCGAGGTTCTAAGCAGCGCATAGGTCCGATCGATGTACTGCTTCTGCACGACGGCATCCGGACTGACGGACCGAAAGCTTGTTACAAAGCTCCCGAGCGTCGCGCGCACGACGCGCGGATCGGCATATTCGATCTGCTGGGGGAAACCGGCACTGACCGACGTGCCGAGTTTGTCGACCTCGACGATATAGGGGACCAGTTTCACCTGCGAACTCTGGTATAGCGCGTAGGAAAAGCCGATGACAGCCATGCTGAGGCCGGTAATGCCGACGATCCGCCAGGCGGCGGCCGCCCTCACATACGAACCGTAGCGCTCGTTCCATTCCTGCCGTGCGGCAAGATAAGGGTTTTCAGGCGGAGGTCGTACAGCCATCTGTCAAATCCTTCGATGTCATTTGTTCTCGTCGCGGAGCGGTGCCGGTGCCTTTGGGCTGCCACCCCCGGCCGCCTGATCGAGCTTTGCGTTTGCAAGACCCATGATCGAGCCTGCATAGGCGCCCGGCGAGCCGATCGCCTTGTCCTTGGCGGCCGATCCTGCCGCCCTTCCAGCTGCACCGGCGCCCGACGCCATTCCCTTCAACGCTGCACCGGCCGCCGAAGAACCCGCCGCCCGTGCAGCACTTGCCGCAGCCATGCCGGCAGCGGCGCCACCGGCGGCAAGGAACCCGACACCCGCGGCAAAAGATGCCGCCTGCCCGCCATGGCGAATGGCTTCCATCCCGCCGCTGACCGAAGCACCCTGGACGACGCCCTGAATGATGTTGGGCACGTACATGGCGACGATGAAGACCACGACCGAGATCCCGGCGATCGCAAGAGAGGTGATGAACTGTTCCGATTCCGCGGTGGGTGCCGATGCGAGGCCCAGCAGGACATCCGAACCGATCCGGGCGATCATCACCAGGGCCATCAGTTTCATGCCGACCGAGAAGGCGTAGACCAGATATCGAACGGCAAAATCCTTGGTGAAGGATGAACCGCCGAGTCCGAGCATGATCATGCCGGCAAGAAGCCCGACATACATCTCGACCATGACGGCAACGAAAATCGCCGCGACCAGAGAAAACGCGATGACAACCACCACCATCGCGAAGACCGCCGCAATCGCCAGCGCATTGTCCTCGAACAGTCCGAACTGCGCCTGCGTCGACATCTTGGCGGCAACCTGGATGCCTGCGTCAAAGACTGCGGCGGGTGACGCCGTTCCGCCGCCGGCGCCAATCTGGAAGAGACTGTCCACCACGGCCTTTGCAAAGGCCGGTCCGCGATCGAGGATCAGGGCGAACAGGCCGACAAACATGATCCGGCGCACCAATTCGGCAAACCAGCTGTCGAGCGATGCCGCCTGAAGTGCAAGCCACACTGCGGCAATACCGATCTCGATGCCCGCAAGGATCCAGAACAGCGACCGCGCCGCGGTCATCACGGTAGACTCCCAGCCCCGCGCGGCGGTGACGACCTGGTTTTCCAGCTCGCTCAGGATGTGGCCTTCCTGAGCAAGTGCTGGCGACGAGACAAAGATCATGAGTGCCGCCAGCAACGATGCGCGCCAGCATTGGCTGAGATTGATCACCATCGCAGCCGCATCTCCTGTCCCACAAGGGGTTTCTCTGGCGTTGCCTTAAAGAACCTCTCGCGATGGCGGCGCTGCTCATCCCTCGAGACGACACCGGTCTCGCTGGTCGGTGCGACAAACCAACAGGCTGCTGCCGCGGTGATGCCGATTGTACCGACAACCAAAACCGTGATCGTTAAACGGCTCACCAACGCGGTTCCATCTTCTGGCCTTCGGGAATGGATTTGACGTCAGCCGCGAAAAACCTCTCGCGGCGCGCCTGCGCCAGATCCTTGTCCGTCTGTTCCGACTGGTACCAGGTTCCCATCATCGTCATCTGCTGCGAGACGAGGCCACGAAGCTTCTGAATTTGCGCGACCTGTTGCGCCGCAATCTGGTGACCGACCTGCAGCGCTTTCATTTGGCCGTCGGCGGTTTCGGACATCGAGCGAAGGGAGCCCATCGTTTGCTCCTCGCTTGTAAACTGATCGGCGGTGAGATTGGCCGCCTTCAGCGTCCCGGCAATCGTGTCGCGATTGGTGTCCGACCATGTCTGATAGCTCGAGGAAAAGCTCTCGCCGCTCGGAAGGTTCGACTTGAGATCGGCGAAGCTTTTGAAGCGTTGTTTCAACACGTCATCGACATTGCCCATCGAGAAGGCGATCCCCTGTCCTTGCGAGACTACGCTTTGAAGTTTCTTCAAATCGCCTTCCACCTGCCCCCAGATCTGGCTGGGAAGCCGCGCAGTGTTCTGTAGCATGTTGCTATATATGTTGAGCTGGTTCTGGATCTGCTCGGCAAGCTGGCTGATTTGCTTGACCTGGTTCTCAATTTGAGTGCCTGAGCTCTCCAGGAGCTTGATCAGCTCGGCATTGTTGGCAAGCTGTGTGAATTCAGTCGCCTCGCCGGTGACGCCGCCTGCGATCGAAGTATCGGGCAGCGTGATCGCCGTCGTGAACAGTGCCGCTGCGAACAGCTTAGTCTTGGCTGAGAAGCGATGCGGCATCGTGGAATCCTCTTGTCTGGAGCCAATGGATGGGCCATTCGGGACCATGTTCTGATTGAAGTGAGCGGATGCGCTTCAGATCCTCCTTGCCGGACGCTCCGACGAAAGAGAGGGCCAGAGGCCCAAGCGCCATGTCGAACAGGCGCCGGCCTTCGGGCGAGACGACGTAATAGTCCCGCTTGGGAATAGCGGTTGCGACGATCTCGATCTGGCGTTCGTTGAATCCGATCCGCTCGTAGAATTCCCGGGTGCCCGGCTCGCGTGCTGCGCCGTTCGCCAAGCAGATTTTCGTCGGGCAGCTTTCCTTGAGCACGTCGATGATGCCGGAGCGCTCGGCATCGGATATAGACTGCGTTGCCAACACCACCGCACAATTGAGTTTGCGAAGCACCTTCAACCATTCTCGGATCTTGTCGCGAAATTTGGGATGCCCAAGCGGCACCCATGCTTCGTCGAGAATGATCAGGCTCGGCGCTCCGCTCAGCCGCTTTTCGATGCGCCGGAAGAGGTAGGTGAGGACCGGCACGAGATTGCGGTCACCCATGTTCATCAGTTGCTCGATTTCGAAGGTCTGAAACGAGCCGAGTGCCAGCCCGTCCGTCTCGGCATCGAGCAACTGCCCCATTGGCCCGTCGACGGTATAGTGGTGGAGCGCGTCCTTGATTTCGCGAAGTTGCACGCCGCTAACGAAATCGGAAAGCGACCGGCCGCGGGCGCTTGCCATCAGGCCGATCTGGCGGGAAATCGCATTGCGATGGTCCGGCGTGATGGTGACGCCCTGCAGAGCGACAAGCGTCTCGATCCAGTCTGACGCCCAGGCGCGATCGCCATCCGTCGAAAGATCCGCCAGCGGGCAGAAGGAAAGCCGTGCCCCCTCTCCTTCTTCTCCTCCGACATTGTAGTGATCGCCGCCGGCGCCAAGCGTCAGCGGCAGCATCGACAGCCCCTTGTCGAATGCGAAGATCTGAGCGCCTTCATACCGTCTGAACTGCGCGGCGATCAACGCGATCAGGGTCGATTTGCCGGATCCCGTCGGACCGAACACCAGCGTGTGCCCGACGTCGTCGACATGCAGGTTCAACCGGAAAGGGGTCGATCCGGATGCCACTTGCATCAGCGGCGGCGACGCCGGCGGATAGAAGGGACACGGTGCATTGAGGCTCCCCGACCAGACGGAATTCAGCGGAACCAGATCCGAAAGGTTGCGGGTGTTGATCAGCGGCTCACGGATATTGCAGTACCAGTTGCCAGGAAGGCTGCCGAGATAGGCGTCCGTCGAGTTGAGGGTCTCGATGCGTGCGCCGAACCCTTCGGCCTGGATCAGCCTTCGGATCGCCTCGGCTTTCTCTTTCAGCCGTTCACTGTCCTCGTCGAACAGCACCACGACCGGCGTATAGTAGCCGTAGGCGACGAGTTGCGATGACGCCCCAGCGATGGCGTCCTCGGTCTCAGCGACCATGGTCATCGCATCCTGATCGACGGAGTGGCTCTGGGTCTGGAACAACTGATCGAAGAATGGCCGCACCTTCTGCTGCCATTTCTTGCGTGTGCGCTCAAGACGTGCCCTTGCCTCCTCGGCGTCGAGAAAGATGAACCGGGACGACCAGCGATAGCTCATTGGCAACAGATCAAGGCCGTTCAAAATTCCGGGCCAGCTTTCCGCCGGCAGCCCATCGATGGCGACCACGCCGAGGAACTTGTTTTCAACCATCGGCGTTATGCCGTGCTGCAGCTCGGCCGTCGCCACCCAATCCAGATACATCGGGATATCCGGCAGCCGGACCGGATGGTTGTCGCCGGTCACGCAGAAGCGGATGAATTGCATCAGCTCGTCATACCGAGCGACCCTCGTGCCGCCGCGCTCCGGCACCTCGCGTGTCACCATCCGGCGGATGGAGATGGTATTGCCGAGATACTGCTCGACCTCCCGGATCGCATTGCGGAAGATGAACAGTACGGTGTCGGCATAGGATTGCGTCCGGCTCTTCTCGTCCGAGTAAATATACTTGCTGAGGCTGGACCGGCGCTGCTCGAGCGGCCGGTAGGTGAGAATTATCGCATGGCGGCTTTCGAAATGCCCCTGCTCCCGCCCGAAATGCGCTCGACGCTCAAGATCAATGGCCCGCGTGACTTTATCGGGGAAGTGCGACGCGCCGGCCGACGTATAGTCGACGGTCGCAACTCGCACGGCTTCGACCTGGATCATCCAGCCCGATCCAAGACGTGAGAGGATCGCATTGATCTGGCGAGAGACTTCGTTGCGCTCGACATCGGTCGAACTTTCGGAGTCGGGACCAGCGAAGTACCAGCCGGCCATCAACGATCCGTCCTTGAGGAGAATGACGCCATTGTCGACGAGACCGGCATAGGGGACCAGATCCGCAAAGGATGGTCCAGACTGCCTGAATTTGCTGAGTGCTGCCATCCGAACCTCCTCAATACCTGCGCCATGGGGTGGAGGTTGCCCGGTAGGTAGGCCTGTAGGAGATGTGGCGGATATAGACGCGCCGCATCATCGGATCGGCCTTTGCCATCGTGCGCAGCGCTGCGACGACAACGATCCATACTGCGATCCCGAACAGCGCCGAATAGACGGTGAGCACTACGAAGACGAGGATAATCGCCGCAAGGCCGGTGATCAGCACCAGCTCGCGATCGGCCCCCATCAAGAGGTTGGGCCGTGACAGCGCCCGGTGTATGCGATTGCGTTGCAGGTTGGAGACAGGATGATCAGCCAAATGTCGCCTCCCCTCCCCCGATGGGCACAGATTCTGTCGGGCTTTCTGCGATGGATCCGATAGAGGCCCCGGTGGCGCCGAACAGCCCGACGATTTGCGTGGCACCCAGCAGGATGCCGGCGACCAAAACGACATACATGAGACGCCGCGCGAAATCGTTGAGTTCGCCGCCGAAGATCAGCATGCCGCCGGCAATCGCGACTGCTGCCAACGCGATGAAGCCGGCTACCGGTCCGGTGATTGATTCCTGAATTTGCTGGAGCGGTGCTTCCCAGGGAAGACCGCCGCCGGAACTGGCGAGCGTTGGCGAGGCTGATACCCAGACCGACAGAAGGGCTAGGAAGACGATCGTTCGACGGTGATCATGCGGCATCTCGCTCCCCCTCCCCCGAATAGGACTCGGTCAAGTAGCGACCTGCGCTGAAGTTCTCGACATGCACGATATCGCTCACCCGCCGCCCCTTCCCTGTTCGTTCGACGGAGACGATGAGATCGACAGCATCGCCGATGACAGTCTGCATCGGCTGCTGGCTGACTTCCGCGGTGAGCTGCTCGAGGCGCTGCAGGGCTGACGTTGCAGAATTGGAATGGATGGTCGTCACCCCGCCCGGATGGCCGGTGTTCCAGGCTTTCAGAAGTGTCAAAGCCGCACCGTCACGCACCTCGCCGACGATGATGCGATCCGGGCGCAGACGCATCGTGCTCTTTAGGAGCCTCGCCATATCGACGCTGTCGCTGGTGTGCAGCGCCACCGCGTTTTCCGCCACGCACTGGATCTCGGCCGTGTCTTCGAGGATCACCAATCGATCGTCCGGAGCCGTTTCGACGATCTCGGCAATCACGGCATTGGCAAGCGTGGTCTTTCCCGAGCCGGTACCGCCCGACACGACGATGTTGAGGCGCGATTTGATTGCATTGCGGATGACCGAGGCTTGGTGAGATGTCATCATCTTGCCCGTGACGTAATCATCGAGCGGTATCAGCCGCGAGGCGCGACGTCGTATCGAAAAGGATGGGGCGGAGACGACCGGGGGAAGAAGGCCCTCGAAGCGATGCCCACCAATCGGGATCTCGCCGGAGACAATCGGCCTGGTGTCGTCGACCTCGGAGTTGAGAACATGCGCCACGCTTCCTATGACGATTTCGGCGGCGCCCTTGCTCATCTCGCCTGCGGGCGCGATCCCGTGCCCGAGCCGCTCGATGAAGAGCCGGCCGTCGGGATTGAGCATGATCTCGACGACTGTGGGATCGTCGAGTGCAATACAAAGCCGATCGCCGAGCGCGTCCTGGAGCTTTCGGATGAGGCGTGGAAGGGAGCGCAACTGGTTCATGCTGGCCCCTGGGTGACGTGTTGCTTGGCGAAGTTGAAATAGCCAGCCGAAAGGGCGTCATCGTTAACGCTGCCCCGGGCTCGCCTTTCCGTCGAGTGCCGAACACGCAAAGCGCGCAGGGCGTCGGTGAGACGCATCCACCTAGCGCAAACCGAATTGTTGAGTATCGTGAAGTGCACGTGCTGCCTCCGTTTCGATGGTCACGAAGGCAGGTGTGCGGGAGGAGACCCGCCTTTTCTACTCGTCAAAGTGCTAGTGAGTGATTCTGGCCGGCGCCAGGATTGTTGAGTGCGCGAGACGCTTAAATGGGCTGGTGCTCGCTTTGTCGGGCGCGAATTCACTGGTAAAAGTGCGAGTACCGAAAGGTGAGTCCTCCGCCGATTGTTCGATGTAAGACACTGAAAACACGTCGGTAATGCCAGGCTCTAGCGTCGCTTTCGCCTCTCGATCAGAGTAGGTGTTAACCAAGCGTTAACCAAAAACATCTTGCCGAGCGCAGAGAATCGCCCATAGTAATCACGCTTTGGAGGCGAAGTGTCTCGGAAAAGCGTTATTCTCAAGATGGCGGCGAAATTGAACGTGATTGCGAACCTGAACATCAACGAAGACAAGGACTTCGATGAGGAGATCCTTGAGCAGGGCGAGCTTATCTCGGATAACCTCAACATGCTTCGCCTCAAGCAGTATCCGCCGAATGCCGAGAAGGGCCTTCGCCTCTTCTCTTCGGCCGAAGTTGCCGAGTATATTGGTGTAACGCAGAACCATATTAAGAAGCTCCACCTTGAAGGCAAGGGCCCCGTGCCGGAGGTGACGGGATCGGGCCGCAGATCCTATACTGCCGAGCAAATGCTTGAGTTGCGCCAGTTCCTCGACAAGCACGGCAGATCCGATTTCAAGCGATATGTTCCCCGTCGCCGCGAGGGTGAGGCGCTGCAGGTCATTTCGGTCGTCAACTTCAAGGGCGGTAGCGGAAAGACCACGACCACGGCGCATCTGGCACAATACCTTGCTTTGACGGGCCACCGTGTTCTTGCCATCGATCTCGATCCCCAGGCATCGCTCACCGCCCTGCACGGCATACAGCCCGAGCTTGATAAAAACCCGTCTCTCTTTGAAGCGCTGCGCTACGACGACCAGCGCAAGTCGATCAAGGACGTGATCCGTCCCACCAATTTCCCAGGCCTGGACATTGTGCCGGCCAATCTCGAACTCCAGGAATATGAGTACGAAACTCCCCTCGCCGCTTCCAACAAGAGCTCGCCAGAAGGACGGATGTTCTTCACGCGTATCTCAAAAGCTCTGAAGGAAGTGGATGACAGATACGACGTCGTCGTGATCGATTGTCCGCCGCAATTGGGCTATCTCACCTTGACCGCCCTCACCGCATCGACCTCCGTGTTGATCACCGTTCACCCACAGATGCTGGACATTATGTCGATGAGCCAGTTCCTGCTGATGCTTGGCGGGATTCTGCAGTCGATCAAAAGTGCCGGTGCGACGGTTCGGCTGAAATGGTTCCGCTATCTTGTGACGCGCTATGAGCCTACCGACGGTCCGCAGGCGGAGATGGTCGGGTTTATGCAAGCCATGTTCAACAAGCGGATGCTTCGGACCCAGATGGTGAAGTCGACCGCAATCTCGGATGCGGGTATTACCAAGCAAACGCTTTATGAAGTGGAGCGCAGCCTGTTCACGCGCACGACCTATGACCGTGCGATGGAGTGCCTGAATGCTGTGAATAAGGAAATTGCCTCTCTCATGCATCAAGCTTGGGGGCGAAAGTGATCAAAGTTGTGACAGCCGTGCAGAATGCCGATTTCGTCATAAAATTCAGTATGATGGAGCCGGAATTAGGAGGTGACGATGGCTAGGAAGCATTTGCTGGCGGATATTAGCGCATCACCGACACAAAAGGCGAGCGACGGTCCTTCGGAAACGCGCGCCGATTATGCCCGCCGTGGCGCATCGCGTTCGATGATGCAGTCTCTCGATGAGATGGCAGAGAACTCGATGCGCGTCCTCGAAGGCGAGACCGTAGTTTTTCTGGAGCCTGATCTGCTCGATGCCTCTGCGTTCGTCGACAGGATCAGCGACGACGGAGACGAGTTTGAGGCACTGGTCGAAGCGATAAGGCAAGCCGGTCAGTCGTCGCCTATTTTGGTGCGCCCTCACCCGGATGAAATTGACCGGTACATGATTGTGTACGGGCATCGAAGGGCGCGTGCGGCAAGGGAACTCGGTATCAAAGTTCGTGCCGTCATAAAGCCACTTGAGGATATTGCCCACGTCATCGCCCAGGGCCAGGAAAATACCGCCCGAGCCGATCTGACGTTTATCGAGAAATCGCTATTCGCCAAAAAACTCGTGACTAGCGGTATGACCAAGGACACCATAAAGACGGCCTTGACGGTGGACGACACTCTCCTGTCCCGAATGCTGTCGGTTGCGGACAATGTCCCTGAAGCCATTCTGGATGCCGTCGGATCGGCGAAAGGTGTCGGCCGGGACCGGTGGGAAGAAGTCAAAAAGCTCGTCGCGGATCCAACCCGCTCCAGCTGGGCGATCGCCTATGTCGGTAGCGATGCCTTCAGAGCGGTGTCGGCCGGCGGGCGTTTCAACGCACTCCTTGAGCACTTGAAGAAGTTCAAAAGCCCCAAAAGGCCACCCAGCAAGCCCGTGGAAAAATCCTGGGCGCTTGCAGAAAAGGCCGTTGCGGTTTCGACAAGGGATGCAGGCAGAGCGTTCACGCTCTCTTTGAAGTCGAAGGACGCGTCGCGATTTGGCGCGTTCCTATCCGAGCAGTTGGAAAGCCTCTACCAGGACTTCCAGCGAACTGAAACTGAGCGAACAGGAGACTGAACCGCAAAAGAAAAAGGCCCCCAAACGTTGCCGTCGTGGAAGCCTTCCTCATCGTGTAGCAACATGAGAATCGCATTTCCCCGAATCACTGTCAAGAGTCATTGGCGCCGTTTGAGCGAGCAGATTTCTTTTGCCTTCTGAAAGGTGAAGAAAAATGCAGTTGGGAAGTGTGACGACGCCCTTTGGGCGGCGGGCGATGAGTCTTGCCTTGATAAAAGGTCAGATGCAGTCGGCCGAAATCAAACCAGGAAAATCCGTCGACAAGTGGAAGGTCTATCGCGACATCTGTGATGCCAGATCGTTGCTTGGACTTCGGGATCGGGCCCTCTCAGTGCTCAACGCGCTTCTTTCGTTCTACCCCGAAGTATGCCTGGCGGAAGGAAGCAACTTGGTGGTTTTCCCGTCGAATGCGCAACTCGCGACGCGGGCCAACGGGATTGCCGGAACGACGCTTCGCGAGAATCTTGCGCTTCTCGTGGACGCAGGGATGATCCATCGAAAGGATAGCCCGAACGGCAAGAGATATGCGCGAAAAGATCGCGCTGGCGCAGTCGAAGAAGCGTTCGGCTTCAGTCTGGCGCCGCTCCTCGCCCGCTCTGAAGAACTGGCTCGCTTGGCTCAGCAGGCCGCGTTCGAGCGGAACCAACTGAAGATCGTGAAAGAGAAGATCTCCCTCTGCCGGCGGGATATTCGCAAGATACTGACGGCGGCCATGGAAGAAGGCGCATCTGGCGATTGGGGTAAGTTTGAGGCCCATTTTGTGGGCACGGTTTCTCAGATCGCCAAAGCGAAAACCCCGGAAGCCCTGGGCGACATCCTCGATGAAATGACGATGCTGCTTGAAGAGCTTCTCAACACGCTGGAAATGCAGTTAATTTCCAAGAATTCCGACAGCAATGATGACGAATACCGTCAGCACATACAGAATTCAAATACCGACTCCATCATTGAATCTGAACCTCGCTCCGAAAAAGAGCAGGGAGAAAAATCGAGCCCAGCCATCAGGCGGCAGGACGAGCCGATCAAGGCGTTCCCGTTGGGGCTGGTATTGAGGGCATGCCCTGAAATAGCGATGTATGGACCAAATGGGATGATCGGGAATTGGCGCGAATTGATGTCGGCGGCGATTACAGTCCGATCGATGCTCGGTGTCAGCCCATCAGCTTACCAGGATGCGTGCGACATCATGGGACCTGAGATGGCGGCCGCGGTGATTGCCTGCATCTTCGAGCGAGGAGGGTTTATCAATTCGCCCGGCGGCTATTTGCGTGATCTGACCCGCCGAGCCGAAGAGGGGAAATTCTCGCTCGGGCCAATGCTGATGGCACTGATGCGCGCCAATGCGCCTGCCGGGCGAAAGGCAAGTTAAGGGAGGGTGCGAAGAAGCAAAATGCTTGAAGTGTGCCTGTTTTCGCCGATCGATTCTCTCCTTCGGCGGCTAGCTCTTCCCAGAAGGAAGAGACAAGCCGGGCCGGCTCGCAGCAGTGCAAAAGGTAGTTTCTGTGTTGCCCGGTGTTTGACCGTTTTCTATTCTACAGCCTGATCATCACGCTCCGAAAGCTGGCATGGACTCTCAACTCGACATGTTTGCAAAACCGGTGGTCGACATGCGACCGCAACGGAGTGACGCGCCTTCCCGATCGAAGAGCCGGACAGCGCCCACCTCTCTCACGGACGATGAAATGGTGCGCAAACTCGAGGATAGCGGTCAGTACCGTATTCTGCGCAAGCTCATGCCAAGACAGCTCTCGACGATCAGACGTGCGGAATTCGAACGGACTGGTGTGGTCCTTGATACCGAGACAACCGGTCTCAATTGGCGTACCGACGAGATCATTGAGATCGGCCTGGTCGCTTTTTCATTCGATGAGCTCGGTAAGATCGGCGATGTCATCGGTGTCTATGGCGGCTTGCATCAGCCAACCACGTCAATCCCGCCTGAAATCACGAAGCTCACCGGTATTTCCGATGAGATGGTTGAGGGGCAGGTGATCGACATGCGGCGGGTTCGCAGCATGGTCGCGCCAGCGGATCTGGTGATAGCACACAATGCCGGCTTCGATCGGCCGTTCTGCGAAGCGTTTTCAAATGTCTTTGCCAATAAGGCCTGGGCCTGTTCGGTTTCCGAAATTGACTGGAGCTCTCGCGGTTTCGAGGGTACGAAGCTCGGATATCTGATCGGACAGGCTGGCTATTTCCATGAGGGCCATCGCGCCGTCGATGACTGTTTCGCACTACTCGAGGTGCTTGATCGAAGTGCTGGGGAGGGGAAGACACCATTTGCAGAGTTAGTTCGCAACAGCGGGCAATCGCGTGTGCGTATTTTCGCTGAGCACAGTCCGTTTGAGATGAAGGATCACCTGAAGGCGAGGGGATATCGCTGGTCCGATGGCAGCGACGGCCGCCCGAAATCCTGGTGGATAGAAGTCGATGAGGATGCCTTACGCGATGAGCTGCACTATTTGCGCTCAGAGATCTACCGCTGGGAGGAGGCCGATCCGCCGATCCAACACCTGACCGCTTTCGATCGTTTCAGGGTATAATTAGGTTCAGGAGTTTGAAGGGGCTCACGGCGTCAATCTCATTGACTTAAGCGGTTTTAAGCGCGGACCCTCCCCGGCAAATGGTTCGTCGCCAAATTTTGTGCCATCATATTGAATTTTATGAAAAAATTGCCATTCTGCACGGCTGTCAAAACTTCGATCACTTTCGTCTCGACGCTTTATGCGCAAGAGAGAGACTAGGTCGCGAACTCATAAATGTTGGTATGGACTTGGGCTGGCGTGCTAGGCTTCGATTGGCGAGAGGGTCAACATGACAGCAGATGAAGTTCACGACAAACATGCGTTTATTGCACTCCTGGCGCAAATGCGTGAGGAACTGAGAATGGATCCCGGCGGTTGGCAAAATATCAAACTGGGTGATTTTTTAGAGGCAATGTCTGCGTGGGCAACCGACTGGCAGATGCCTGCTGACACCAACCCGTGGACCCACGCCGCCCAACTGATTGTTGCTGCCTCAATGTATGAGTAGCAATCTGCAGCTCCATCGCACGCACGCTGGAAAGCCGATATGGGCCATGCCCTTATGGAAGACCGGGTTCACATGCAGGCATCATTCTGGTTCAGTGAGCCTTCATTTGGAGGCCGACAGATGACCCGTCGTCGATTTGACCTGACCGATTTTGAATGGAGCATTATCCAGCCGCTTCTTCCCAACAAGCCTCGTGGCGTCCCGCGCGTTGACGATCGACGCGTGATCAACGGCATCTTGTGGCGATTTCGCACCGGCTCCCCCTGGGCAGATGTCCCTGATCGCTACGGCCCCTACACAACCTGCTACAATCGTTTTGTCCGTTGGCGAAAGGCAGGTGTCTGGGACCATGTGCTAAAGGAGGTCTCAAAGGCCTTCGACGGCGATATCGTCATGATCGACAGCTCCTGTATCCGCGTTCATCAGCATGCGGCCACGGGAAAAAGGGGGATCAAAACGATGGCTGCATGGGACGTTCCCGCGGCGGCCTGACCACGAAGATCCACGCGCTTGTCGATGCAGACGGCCGTCCAATCGGGATCGATCTAACCCCAGGGCAAGCGCACGACAGTAAGATGGCGGAGCCGATGCTGAGCGATATCGGAAAAGGCACCATTCTGCTGGCTGACAGGGCTTACGATACGAACGCCCTTCGAGACTTCGCAAAGAAAAAGCGGGCCTGGGCCAATATCCCGGCAAAGCAAAACCGCAAGGAAAGCTTTCCGTTCAGCTCGTGGGTCTATCGCCAGCGTAACCTTGTCGAGCGGTTCTTCAACAAGCTCAAGCACTTCAGAGGAAGTGCAACCCGGTATGACAAGGACCCACAAAACTTCCTTGCAGCCGTGAAACTTCTCGCCACCCGTATCTGGATAAGGTCTTTATGAGTCCACGCCCTAGAACGGACGCTTGGAACGTCGGAGTGAACAGAAGCTCACGTGGCGACAAGCGTATCGAGGTCAGGACGTGCAGTTAATATCGCATTGCGAAGCACTTTAGCGCCCTCCTCACCAAGGCGTCGCTGCGACACCCCAATGTATTGAAGATT
>Ga0307510_10004793_pt1 | contig 16008 bp, 17 predicted proteins | sample 12_EM_MG_FD_207224 | JGI IMG/M metagenome (GOLD analysis project Ga0307510, IMG submission 207224) | Populus trichocarpa ectomycorrhiza microbial communities from riparian zone in the Pacific Northwest, United States - 12_EM | ecosystem: Host-associated > Plants > Roots > Unclassified | place...
GAGCCATCAGCAACTGACCGTTTTGATTGAACGTGGACCGTTGGTGCTTTCACCATCACAATTGGACAAGTTCCGCGGACAATTGTCAAGCTTTTCGCCATGAACCTCGTCCATGCTGCCGTCCTCTGTATCGGAGATAAAAATGTCAGGTTCTGGAGCTTCGATCCCTTCCTGACGGTTGCGTTTGACATTTGACTGATGGCGCTTCGACTTGGGTTCAGGGCCCAAGTGGCGTCGTGCGAATGCCGCTGTGGCAGCGTTCGCGACTGCGTCAGTCGGGAGCGCGAACTTTTCTGGTCCTTGGATCGGGTTATCTGGAATCACAAGCAGGGCAGCATTGGTAAAGGAAGCGAATTTAGTATGCGTGTCGACGGGTGGGGCTCACGCTCGGAGGACCCAAGTGTCCGCTGAGTGAGGGGTGAAGATTTCAAGAGACCCATAAGCCGGGTTTTGAGAATTGCTTGTTTGGCAGAGCCACCTTCAGGCATCTTCGGGGTGGTCTCACTACCACTCTCCCCAACTTCCTTGTCCGCTCCGTGAACGCCTTTCACGCCAACAATGTCGATAGATGGTTGATTAGTGCGTATGTGCCCGTCACAGTCGCCGACGGTGCCTTCTGGCAGGTGAGAAATGCGAGGGGAGGGGATTGCAATTGGGTCCTCACTGGCTGCGAAATCTATGTCTTCTCGCCCCTGCTCCTGTACCTCGTCTTCGTCAATTTCATCACCGATTACTGGTTTCATATCGAGAAAGGCTTTTTCAAAGTTCTGGGTATCGCATGGGTTTGAGGGGTCCATAACAGGGATACCTGGAGCTATGCAAGCAATCGATATCAAATGTTACAAGAGGCGTATAAAACACACGAACGTTTATACCACCGGTAATGCACATCAGGCCAGGAACTGCGTGCATATAGGATGTACTTTAGCGAAGTCTTCGAAAAAGTCAGTCAGGCGCAACATACACCATCGAGAAATAATCATGAAGCTTTATCTGCGGCTCGCGGAGGCGCAAAGCTGGGTCACGCCTTAGGAGCTGGGAGCCAATCTGTCAACGATGCGATATTGAGACGTGACAGACACGTACCCCCTGAATAAAACTCTCCGCGTGTGGGTCTATAACAGGGTCTTCTGGGAACAGCAACTCGTCCTGGAGTATTCTGTCACACATCTTAGATAAATTGTCCGCGTCAAATGGTCTCTACTCGAGGAACGCCGAGACTTTTGGTGAGTTCTTTTACAGAGAAAAAGCGAAAAGAAGTGCTTACAATCCCCGTCAACATTTCGTACAGAATCGTGCCAAGGCTCCACCAATCAACCTCGTAGCTATAAGGCAAGCCTTTGATAACCTCTGGTGCAAAGTACTCCGCTGTTCCACAAAGCGTGTTCGTCGTCTCCGCACCAGTCGACTCGGGTTGTGGCGATACAGTGGGCCCTGCACTGCCGTCAATCCGGTCTGGCGCAATTCCCGCTGATGGAATACCCGCTGTGATATGTTGAGCTGCTGACCGCCGGAGTTCCTTGGACTTCCCAAAGCCACAAATTACTATATGACCATCCCTATCAATAAGAATGTGCTCCGGCTTGAGGTTGCGATGGATGACACCCGCCGCGTGTAAGCCCTCAATACCGTGGACGAGCTCAGCAGCGTAGAAGCGGGAGCAGTCATTGCTCAAGCTCCCCCGGCGCTCTATCTGCGTCCGAAGGTCGCCGCCAGGATGGAAGTCCTAGCGCAGCACGGAAAGTCGTCAAGGAGGGGACACGTATACACACGCCACGCCAGACGCACCATGACCAAGTATAGGTAATCTTCATCATGAAAGCTCCTCCAGAGCTTGACCACGAACGGGTTCGTTCGCTTGTCAGCCATGCGGCGTAACACGGCCAGCTCGGCAAGCGTTCTCTGCATTTCTTGAAGCGCAAGCACGCGTCGCTTGGCCATTGCTTTGAGGGCATAAATGTTCGAGCTGCTTTTGTGACGAGCGAGGAGCACCTTGCCCTTCGATCCTCTGCCAAGCACGCACACCATCTCAAAGTCCGACACTTGCATCTCGGGAACGACGCTCTCGTTAGGGTGTGCTGCCCAGTTAGAGTGCGCCTCGGGCATGTGGTATTCGTAGGAGATGTTGATAGACTGTCCATGCTCCTGAGAGACTTCTCCCTGCGATGCTGGATGCATTCCATCGGATATCACACAGTCCCAGATATCCGCCTCCTAAGGAGCAGTAATAACGGTACTTGAGAATCGTACAGACATGAAGCGCTTAGGACTTACGTCACTGGTGGCACCCTCGACGAATGTGCTTTCAAGATCCGTTGTGCGCACACGAACGAAATCTTTCCAAGGAAGCACATAGCGGAAGAACGGATCATTCGATAGAGCAGTAAGGTACCACTCCAGAGCCATGATCGTCGTATTTTCGGAGGGTGATACCTCGACTGGGACTTGGCCGTGGGCGCGAGCGCGAGCGCTTATCGCGACTGACTCGGAGCTCTGGGAATTGCTGGGGCTCCCTGACGAGTCGCCAGAAAGAGAAGCGAGACGCAGGATCGGGTCCTGAGTGGTAGGGGTTTGCTGAGTTGGTTGCGCCAATGCGGAGGAGTAGATCGGGAATGCGGGACACGGGACGCTGGGATAGGCGTCACAAAGCTGGCGATGGAGTTCGACAATCTCGCTTTCGGAGCGGCCGAGCATAAGGTTGCGTGTCGGCGCTGGTTAAGGGGAATGAAATAAGAGCAATCAGTTCGATCTTCCGTCAAAAACGAGTTCAGGAGATGAAACTACAAGGAATATGAGGATTTGAGATAAATAAAATGAATGAAAATGCCAAATAGTACAAATCACCAAACTCCAGGATGAGGCGACAAGAGCCAAGGTTTCGCCGATCCGAATAGTGAAACGAGACGTACTCTGGACATTGAGGATGTAGGAAAATGGTTCATAAGGGCTTTCAGCTACGATTACCGTCCATGGGCCGTCTTCCGCGTCCACGCAGGACTTGGGTCTGCGCATAGACGAGGCCTGAAGCCTCCGCGCAGCGGTGGTGGTCATGCGAGTGGGTGGGGCTGAGGGCGTTGCTTTGGAGGTAAGCTGCAAGATGAAAGAGCCGAAACACGAGGTTTTTCGCCGGGCGTGGGTTCAGAACTGACATTTGGGACCCCCATCGGAATGTCCAGACGCTCATACGTAGCAGGACCCTGGTCCTGTCGCTATTATTGGGTGCTGTCTATTATTGAGGTCCGCTAGTGGTCCACTGCACCAAATAGGGGAACATTAAGAAGAGAGATAAGCCTTGTGGCTGTCACGTGCAGACTGATAGGTGGGCAAGTGGCCCCTGAAAGTTGTGCCTCGTGTTCAGCATCGACTTGATACGGAAACCAACCAACAGGAGATACCCAGGTTGTCAGATAGTCTAGTGTCGTAGGCGGGTTATTATGGATCATGGGAGAGGCACGGTATCGCGAGCGGAAATACTTGTTTTACCTTCCCCGAGTTTGGTAGTTCTTGTTCGGGTGAAGTCAGCGCGGGGTGTGTAATTTTAAAGCCGCGACGTGCGCCCTTCACCATGCCAGCCATATAATTTCATCCCCCATCTTTCACGCCTGGAAAAATATACAACTCCCCGTACCAGCTATCCTTCATAGTGAACGGATTCTTGCACTCGTAGGGCAATGGGACCATGGACGCAGCAATGCAGTGTCGTATTGTTGCGTTTGATGTGCGGTGCGCGTTTGTCATACGCTGTCCCTTCCTAATAAAAGGATAAGGACAAGTGACGCGACTCCCACTAGTACTCTGCCTCTTGTCGATGAGCTCCCACCAGTGCGTTCCCATCTTTTTTTCTCGCTCAATTGTGGAAGGGTCAAAGCTGACTGACTGATAGGGGCCAACACTGTTTTTCGCTAAATAATTGCGCTCGAGGGATCATCGCTGGTCGACATTTCTCCCCGCGCGCTATGATGAACACGGTCAATGCGACTATCTCCCGGATATTCTACAAAGCACAAAGGATGTGGGACGAGTTTTCCGTGGGGAGGAGGAGGACGAGACAGCGCCGCGCTCTTCACCATGACGACCCAGCCGACGTCTCCGGCGCCGCGCGCGGTAAGCACAAAAGAACCACGTAACATTGACGCGCGAGCTGACGCCCTTGTTGCGGAGCAGACAGCCTTGGCCGACGCATGGGAATCGAAAGGCTCCCAGATGATATCCTTTTGGAGATTTTCGACCACCATCGACTTGCAGCCCCGGATTACTCGTTGTTAGGGCCATGGGAATGGCCAAGGCTTGCGCACGTCTGCAAAAGGTGGCGAAGCGTCATATTTGGGTCCCCACGCCGTCTGCATTTACGGCTTGTCTATACGTACAGAAAGCCAGTCAGGAATACGCTCGATTGCTGGCCGGCATTACCCCTCTCCATATGGTACCCCCGATCAGTTCTACATGACACTTTGAACCCTGCAGATGAGGAGAATGTCATTGCAGCCCTCGAATACCCCGGTCGAATATGCGAAATCAATCTCACGCTGACCCGCCCACTATCCGAAAGACTGGCCCCATTGATGCAGCATCCCTTCCCAGTGCTTGAGGATCTTCAACTCGGGTCACGAGATATGGTGGAATCCCTGGCCCTTCCCAGCGGGTTTTTGGGCGAATCAACCCCTCGATTACACCGCATCAACTTGGATGGCACCCCCTTTCCCTCATTGCCGCGGCTTCTTGTGTCCGCCATTGACCTCGTCTCTCTTCGGCTCTATGAGATCCCAGACACGGGATATTTCTCACCGGAGTCCCTGGTCACTGGCCTAGACGCAACGCCTAGACTCAGATTCCTTGAGATTTGTTTCGTTCATCCTACTCCCCTTTCAGGCCAAATAATTACAGACACATACCCACAAACCCGTGTCGCCCTCCCTGACCTCACTGAATTCCAGTTCAGAGGCGACAACGAGTACTTAGAAGACCTCATTGCCAGGATCGACGCTCCCAACGTAGAGCAGTTCAACGCAACGTTGTTCGACAGGCTTACGTTCGAACTCCCACAATTGGCCGAGTTTATCGGTCGCACGGAAGAGTTGACGTCGTCCCCTCAACGGATGTCCATCTGGCTTTGCGCGCCCCGTTTCTCCATCACCCACTATTTCGGATTCCTCCCTTTCCCCAGAGCCACATTTCGGCTGCAAATGCTGTGTTCTGAGTTTGCCCGGCAGCTGACGTTATTGAGTCGCATCTGCAGACAACTTTCCCTGCTCGTGGCCGGCGTGGAGCGACTCGACATAGAGGCAAACTGGACACTGTCGGATTGGGAGGGAGAGATTGATCCCACACAGTGGTTGGAGTTATTGGCCCCGTTCAGCGGGGTCTGGAGACTCGAATTGATCGGCTCCCTGATACCTCACGTCGCCTCCGCTCTGGATCAGTCTGCTGGCAACACGCCGGTAGGCCATGGCGGGGAGGTGTTGCCGTCGCTGCGGGACCTTCACCTCAGGGGTACACTCTTCTCTCCATCGGTTGAGTCGTTTGTAGCCACCCGACACCACTCCGGTAAGGTTGTATCCGTTAGCTATACGGAAGACGAGGACCATGATCCTTGACGTGGTGACCAACCATCATCGCGCCCTTCCTTGGTTTTCTGTATTAGACGCCCTCTCCTTATTTGCTATTACTTTACCCTACTTTTCTTATTTCATTTAACTGAAATGTCACGAACATCACGTCTCGGGAAGATCACTCTATGTAAGTTACTAGTCGACCAGCTGTGTGCACCAGTACGAATACAATACAAGACATTCCCTATCCTCGGAAGTACATGAGAGTATGGTTCAGGCCAACCATCTGGGCAAAGACACACTGATGCAGACACCTGTCTAATTAAGCTAAGGAGGGCAGTGCTGCGACTAGTCCCTCGTCTCGGTGAACATCGCCTCACCTTTGGAGCGGTGGCGCTACTACTGTACTGTTAGTGGGGGCCCCTGTTAGAGCCACCAAATGATGCCCCACCGAACAATACCATCACGGTCACGATCCCACGCTCCCGACCAACCATCACTGTATTTCACTGCACCATTATGTAGTACTTGTACTGACACGGCTTTTCAGCGCTTCAGCGCTTGGAATTCATATGCGTGATGTTGTCCTTTTGGCCAACATTTTCTCAAGACGAGCAACTGCGATTCCTGAAGACATAGAGAGACGGCGATATCCTGTAACGAAGTCAGAAACACGCTAAGGTCAACAAGGGACCAACTCGCACTACGAGGTTCAAGTCCATGTACGTTCTTCCTCCTGTGCGATTTTCAGCATGTTTAGCGCTGATCTCAATATTGAGTCAGCAATCGGGGCGGCCACTTGCCAATCAGATACAATTAATACATGGCTAATTGAAACACGACCTTTCTCCTGACGACACTGTCATACGTTCTGACCATCCTGCAACACCAATTGTTTCACTTGGAGGCGCGGTATACTGTATACCGTTACCCAAAGCCCTGTTCGCTAACGGAGTGTCAGAGGTCTTACGTCATAATAGGTATTCAATCGCCATGGCCGGAGCGAATATTTTTACGGGGCAACCTGCCTGAAAACGAGCTTCCCAAGGCTAGCGGTGTAACCCAACGTCCAATGGGAGGTGTAAAGGGGGAGCAAGATACGCATTTCATGGATCCACAAGATGAAATCATCCGGTTCCCTTCTGTGGATACATGAAGCTGGGTTCTTTCCAACCAGGACGACGCTGCTCGTCCTCGCTGGTGAGCATTGTAGTAATTCGCAGTTGGTATTGACAGGGGAGTATTCCCTCGAGTCTTATGAAACAGAACCTCTGGTCAAAAAGTTATGTTCAACAGGACGCGCGGTGAGAATTCTGAGCCCGTACGTGTAACGAGGTATCAGCACGAAATCATGAATGGTTCATACAGTATATGTCGCCCTATCTCCCCAACACACTATATTATGAGTGAGATATCCGAATATTGTAAGATAGCTATATTTGCCCACCAACAATAGTCTGCTGCAGTCGCCGCCACTTCTACATGTGTCAGCCTGTTAGGCATCCGCGACCTAGGCCCAAACTCCCTAATTCCTTGGAAACGCTTATAAAGGAAGGTAAGGTGAGGAGGGGTCTATCGCCAAATACGTTTGCAAAATGGGATGACAAGGAAAACAGCCAGGGGGAGGATACCTGAACCACCCCCGGAGACTCACCACGCTAACTAACCCCACCAATGGCTGCAGAAAACGCATAGAGGACACAACCCGCCAGAGGACTCTACGCATTCTCTACAACCACATGGTTGAATATAGACATTCCGTCAATCTGTCAATCGTCACCTTATCCACATGGGGATCAACCAGAGCCGAGCACGTGGAGTTACGGAGATAAAGCCCTGCACTGTTCAGTCTGTTCGAAGCATTCTTGGAAACGGATTGATAGTTCGATAATAGTGTGGTCGTAGGCGTAAGAATCACCTGGGAGGTAATTGCAGTGTAATTGCCTGAGGTCTTGGGCAGGGAAAGACGACAAGACGACACGTGTCTCCAATTTTCAGATTTAATTTGGCGTTGCTTGGCCACTACATCACGTGGCCTTGCACGTGGCGTGCACCTGTGCGTATTGCGCATGCGGGCTCCGTAGTTCGTCTGTACTACGGTATAGTACTGTATTGCCAGTGTTATTAATCCTCAACCCTCCAGGTCTGGCCTTCTTGATCCCCACAATGCCTCAACGAGCTCCCTTAACGTCACTACACAGGCTTTCTTATCGTCCCATAATTCCGGTCCGGATCAACCGGCGAGGCGAGTCGATACATTCGAATTCCCGCACAAGATGAAGTAATCTTCATGGTAGAGATAAAATACTCTCGCCATATTGACGTGCCTTCTAAGCGTGCGGCCGTCGGACTGGCGGATCCGAGAACGAACGTATCATGGAGGTAACTGGTATGTGCGTCATGCTCATCACGTTGCACCCGTTTGTGATGTCTTGTGCCTACAAAGACTCCCCCCTCCCCACCTTCCACGCTGTCAGCGCGATGGTAACCAGGCTCCACGTCTACGGCCGTTCTCGATGGGCGGTTGACCTCCCCGTCGCCTTCTGAATTCGGACCCTGAGCTGACATCGGATGTAGCACCGAGGTGACTTTCAGGACTAGCTCCCTTGGAAAGGACGGAGCACAAAGGTATCAAGATATTGTACAAGAGATCAAGCAAGCTTTTGCAATCATAAAGTAGGTGCTGTACGTTGTTATCAATGAGAAGTAGTCTCTATATAACCGAACGCCAAAACTCACGACTCCCACACCGACCAGGGTGGACAGACCGACCGAGTATTCCGATATGGGCACGGCATGTGATTCGTGTGATTGTGATCGTGATTGTACCACATTCTGACCCAGCATTTCCTGCCTGGGTCAACTCCGCACCATGGGTAGACGCATATCACTAAGTTTCCGGGGTTTGGTGGCGTTGTGCGGGGTGACAACATCACCTGTTGGAGTTGTGCTGGAAACCTACTTTTACTCTTTTAGAATAGTCTGAACGCTCACTTCGTGTTGCAGTGCACTGTCGAGCATCGCGTCTGATCTGGAACCATCTACTGAGAAAAATGTGGATATATGGATACGTCATTATCCCTCTGGATGAGGTTGGGCAGCACTGAAAGTACCTCGTGGCTCGGTACCATCCTTGTTCACCATCCTTCATCTATGCACTATACGTATGGTGGCCACGGGAAGTATGATGCCGAACCAAGGGGAAGGTAGACAGGGAAAGAGAAGGGAGGAAGGAGAAAGGGGAACAGGGGACGAGTGCGCATACGAAAGACTCTAAAACGAAAGACTAATACTTCTTGTTGGTTGTCCTCTACCATGAGGTGATATACTGTCACGACCTACGGGTGTCTTGGTTGAGGTGTAAGTACCCAATAGGGGCAGTGAGAGGAGCATAGGAAGGGAAGGGAGAGTAAATGTGAACACATTGGTCTTGCACCGGTGCCAGATGCACGGGAAAGGAAGGAGAGTAAGGAACGAGGCTATGACGCAGGGAGGGTGACAGGAAGACCTGTGGCGTTGACAGGCGCTTCGTCTTGGTCGTTCACGCGTCGCTGCAAGGCTTGCCTTACATTTTCCTCCTGGTGTATATCCAAGCATATATCGGTGAGGTTGAGGTGGACACCGGAGCATTTTCCTGTTGGTCCTGACTGGAGGGAAGATTTACGACAGGAGAGACATAGGCGCTGAGATCGGTTGGAGATGGTGAGCGCTAGTGAGCCATAATGTTGGGTTCTCCGTGCCGTAATTACCAAGGCAATCATGCTAACCCTCTCAGTCGTTCACCTGCATCAGGTGTCCGAAGCTCCCCAAGGACACCTATACTCGTATCTCGTCAATCCACTTGTAAGGGCTATCGCTCCTGTTTGTAAAAAGACTACGTCCTGCATTCTAAGCAACTCTGATCCTTGTTAACCTCGCTCCGCTCTGGCTCAGGGGCCCTGCCACTTTGATGCCTTCCATGGCCACATCATCATCCCCCAACTTTCAATCTATCCTAAATGCCGCGTTAGACGGCTATCACAAGCAGACTGGAATCGACCTCACCAACCATCCATCTGCAGAGCAACTCCAGAATTGCCATTCCCCCGATGACGTCGTCAAACTACTTCTAGAAAGAGAAACTGCATTCAAAGACCACAGAGACAGATACCGGAAGTTGATCGACTGCCTTCGCCCCGTAATAAAAGTCATCTATGCGTGTTCATCCATCCTCGGCAGTGCATCAGGCCTCGTAAGCAATCAGCACTGAATTTCCTTATCAGGTCATACCTTTACACGTCCGTACAGTTTCAACCAATGAATGCGGTATTCGCCGGCATTGATGTTCTCCTCTCAGTACGTATCACCCTTCCCTCTATCATTAATTTGTTCGATATAAATCCATATCAGACGGCTACCGGCGTCGGTGCAAGCTATGATGCCCTTGGCGATCTTTTCGAATGCGTTGCAAATCTTCTTAGACGCCTCCATACCTATACTGAGAAGATCCCGCCATTCCCTGAAATTTCCGATATCATGGTGAAAATCATGATTGAAGTCGTCAACGTAGTTGCGCTGGCCACAGAGCAGATAAAAAATGGACGCTTTAGTGAGCCGTCCACTACCCACCACTCTTCACTGGCTCATCGTAGTACAGAGAAATTCGCAAAGAGATTACTCGGAGAGAGCGACGTCGAGGCCATCCTCCGGCGATTAGACAGACTCACCCAGGAAGAGGCTCAGATGACTGGTGTCCACACACTGGAAGTCGTCCATGGAATGTTCGACAATTTGAAGTTAGTCATGAACGGTGAGATTCCTTACTCTGGTTGCCATAAAACGACTGAAAAGACTCAACTGAGTAGACGGGAAGGCATCATACGTTGCCATACAACAAACTCTGGGTATTTTTAGCCTGTGTGTAACCCCAATTTCCTTAAATTGATAGCACATGTTAGTTTCTATTCAAGAGACGGCAGATGGAATAAACACATTGCAAAGTCAGTCCTGGCAATTACACCTATATCGGTTATCGAAGTCGAATATAATTTGCAGGGAACCAGTTCCAAATGCATGTTCGAAGTTGGCTTACCCCCCCGGATCCCTCGATCAATCACAACATTGCCCGCAATGACTATCTCGAAGGAACTGCATCATGGTTCCTTCAAAGTGACAGTTATAAGGAATGGACAACGACAGGGTCACTTCTTTGGATTCATGGTAAACGTATGCGCTTCTCCCACTTCTTTCTCGCACGCCCTGATAGTCCCTGGCGGATGATATCACAGCGGGGTCGGGCAAAAGTATATTTTGGTAAGTGATTATCGAAATGGTTTGTCCAGCACATTCAAACTATCGAACAGCTCCAGCATTATTCAACAAGTGGAGCACCTTCAAGCTATGGGATTGGCTTGGATAGCCTACTTCTACTGTGATTTCAGAGGTCGCAAGAAGCAGGAGGTCACCGGGTTACTAACTTCACTTGTTATGCAGCTTTCTGCCAAATCAAATCCCTACTACAATATTCTCTCCGCTCTATATTTTGAGTATGATGGAGGATCCCGTCGGCCTGGTGACGACACGCTACTGGGTTCTTTGGAAGCGATGCTCAACACTGAAGGACAGCCAACAGTTTATATCATCATCGATGCCCTTGATGAATGCCCCTCAGACTCTGGCGTGAAGTCCCATAGGGAACGGGTCCTTGACTTGGTGAACAAACTAGTTGGGTTACACCTCCCAAATGTTCGCATTTGCGTGACCAGTCGCCTTGAGGCAGATATCCAGGCTGCCATCGCGTCTTCGGCATCTCACACCGTTTCTCTTCATGGCGAAGTCGGGCAAAAGAAGGATATCGCTGACTATATCAGGTCTGTCGTCTACTCCGATTGGAAGATGCGAAGATGGAGGGAGGAGGACAAGGAAATGGTTATCAGTACTCTCCATCAGAAGGCTGACGGAATGTGAGTCGTCGCTACAATGTCAAGTCATGATGGTTCTCATGCCACCACTCAGGTTTCGATGGGTCACTTGCCAACTGGAAGCCCTGAGGCGCAGTCTTCCCTCGGTGATTCGTCGTACTCTTGATAACTTGCCAGAGAGTTTGAATGAGACTTATGATCGGGTACTAGAAGGCATCGCTCAGGAGAGAGAGGAATTCGCGCAATGTCTCTTCCAATGCCTTGCGGAGTCTATTCGACCGCTTCGCGTGGAGGAGCTTGCGGACATCCTTGCTGTTGAATTCGAAGCAGGAGCAACTCCAAAGTATCATGTGAATTGGCATCCGGAAAACCCAGAAGAGGAGGTGTTATCCATATGCTCAAGTTTCATCACAATTGACGACATGGATGGGGCGCGAGTAGTACGATTCTCTCACTTTTCGGTCAAGGAGTATTTGACATCACAGCGCCTTGCCAACGCTGGTAGGGGCCTCCACAAGTACCACATTATTTCCCATTCAGCGCACACGATCCTTGCAAAAGCTTCCCTGGGCATCCTTCTTGCCTTGGACGACCAGGTCGATAAGGACGGAATGAAGAACTTTCCTCTTGCTATCTATGCGGCTCGACACTGGGTCGACCATGCTCAGCTCCACAACATATCTTCTAGGATCAAATGCGCAATGGAGCATCTTTTCGATCCCGACAAACCACACTTTGCGACATGGGTGTGGGTACACGACATTGACTATTCATTCCGGGAGACCATGTGCACGGTGCACCCACTGCCACTGACAGCTGCTCCTTTATACTATGCCACGCTATGTGATTTCCATGACCTTGTAGAACACCTGATTGTCACCCATCCAGGGGACATCAACGCCAGGGGTGGATACCACGGTACCCCACTACATGCCGCTGTCATCAAGGGAAATATCGATGTTGTGGGGTTGCTTCTAGAACATGGGGCGGATTTGGCCGCCTTGAATAACGAGAATTTCGACCCACTGTTCGAAGCATCACGAAGAGGGCGTATAGATGTGATAGGGCTGTTACTCGACCACCATGCGGATGTCAACTCTCGGAACGCAAAAGAGAGAACACCGTTGTTTATGGCGTCGCAAGAGGGAGAGCTGGAGGTTTCGCGGGTATTGTTACAGCATGGCGCAGCTACAAACTGCCGTGACAAGGATGGCTGGATGCCATTGATGTCAGCATCGAAACATGGACACCTGGCTGTCGTACGTTTGCTGCTCCAGAACGGCGCGACTGTGGACTCGCATGACAACAATGGTTCGACCTCATTGATGGCTGCATCCCAAGGTGGACATCCGGATATCGTGCATTTATTACTCGAGAACAGCGCAGCCGTGAACTCCCTTACTAACGATGGTTGGACCTCATTGATGTTCGCATCGTACAATGGACATCTCGATATTGTGCGTCTGTTGCTCCAGAACAGCACAAGTGTGGATTCCCGTAGCAACGATGGCGCGAACTCATTGATAGCCGCATCGCAAAATGGACATTTGGATGTCGTGCGTCTGTTACTGCAGAATGGTGCGACAGTGGATTCCCGTCATAACTATGGCTGGACCCCATTGATGTATGCATCTCACAATGGACATCTGGATGTTGTGCTTTTGTTACTCCAGAACGGCGCGCTCGTGGACTCCTGTGACGACTATAGCTGGACCTCATTGATACTCGCATCATGTAATGGACACCTCGATGTTGCCCGCCTGTTACTCCAGAGGAAGGCAACTGTGGGTTCCCGCAGTAGCGATGGTCGCACCCCATTGACATTCGCATCGCAAAATGGACATTTGGATATCGCGCACTTGTTACTCCAGAACGGCGCGCCCGTGGATTCCTGTGACAACTTTGGCTGGACCTCATTGATGCTCGCATCGCAAAATGGCCACTTTCCTGTTGTGCGTCTGTTACTCCAGAACAGCGCAAGTGTGGACTCCTGTAGCAGTGATGGTTGGACCTCGTTGATGTTTGCGTCGCAAAGCGAACACCCAGATGTCGTGCGTTTGCTACTCCAGAACGGCGCGGCAGTGGAATCCCGTCATGATGACAGGCAGATCCCATCGAGAGGTACCTCACCATATTTATTTACATCCTGTGCAGCAGTTCAAAACGGCCATCGTGCAGATTCAAATCTGGATGGCACGTGCTTTGGTACTGCCCTCCATCTGGCATCCACAAATGGCAGTCCCACCATTGCTGAATTACTCATCCAGTATGGCGCAGATGTTAATTCGCAGGACTACGGCAAAGCAACCCCCCTACACCTAGCATCAGGTCACGGGCAACCCAGGACTACGCATATACTGCTCGCATCCGGCTCAGATGTCAATTCTAGAGATAGCGAGGATTCCACTCCTCTGCACAAAGCAGCTCAAAGTGGGTATCTCGGGGTCGTCACACTGTTACTTGAATCCGGTGCGGATATAAATGCTCGCAACACCAATGATGCGATCCCATTAGACATAGCATGTCATTATGGGAGGACTGAGGTCGCAAGGCTTTTAGCAGAGCGCATGGGAGTCACGGATTCCCAGGTCCTTACCGACGTGACCCATTCGCCACATGACTCCCTTCCTAAAGCCGCACACCCTTCAATCGTCCACGGGGAAGGTGCAAATAGTTCCAACGAGAGGACTACATTGTATGCTGCATCAAAAGCAGGGGATGTTGAGACCGTGCGGTCAATCCTTGACAATGGAGCGGATGTCAACAGACGGGACGCAATTCACCGGGCTCCAGTGTTTTATGCATCTCAGAGTGGAACGATTGAAGTTACCAAGTTACTGATCAAGCATGGTGCGGACGTGAACTCCCAGGACGGGACTGGCCGGGCGCCGTTGCACGTGGCGTCATGTGAGGGACACTTGGACGTTGTCCAGTTATTACTCGATCATGGCGCTGATGTGAATGCAATGACGCAGGACAACTGGACTGCATTGCACTTCGCTTCAACGTTTGGATGCTTTGATATCGTCGAAGTGCTCCTCGGCCAAGGAGCGAACGTTGGGATGCGGAATGACTCAGGCCGGACACCATATCAAGTAGCATCGCGGTATGGAGAACGGAAGATTATGTCTTTATTGTCGGAATATGATGGAGGGCGTTGTTGAGACAAATGGATCACTGTACAGACCGAATACACTTTTTCTTGGCGGCTCAAAGTAAACAATTGACGGTTTAATGGAATCCAATACCGAGACTCCCGAATACAGTACCGTTCTGGTTGCGCAGGTAGAGCACTCTGCGCGACGCATGAGAGATCGAACGTAGGATCAAGACGAAACTTGCGATAACTTCCTGGAGGGTTGCACAGCTGTCTTTTCGTCCAAATCGATCACATAGAGGTAAAGCAGCCTGGCTGTTCGTCCTGCCAATCACTAAGACCTCTCCGCTACCGTCGCTGAAACTTCCTCACTGGAGAAAAAAGAGGAAGAGGAGCTGCCGTCGAGTCCGGTGAGGAGCCAAGGACTCAGGGGCCGACGTTTGGTGCCCGCTGAAATGCCCGCTGGAAGTTCGCTTCAGCCTTTCGGATGCAGGTGTCTAGTAATTCAGGGACCTGGAAGGAAAAGAAAGGCAAGTGATCGTGTCACAACTACCTTGATGAGGAATTCCTTAACGGGGAGCACAGCAGGATCCCTGCAGCGGGTCAAATATTCGGGGTGACTTGTGAAAACGAGCTGTTTGAAAGGAAGGGCCGGTGTCAACGTCAGAAAGGGAGGGATGTGAGGATTTGTACCAGTAGCGTGATAATGCGAGGCTTGAAACACGTCGTTGACAACCTGAAGTATGGAAGCCACAGACCGTCGGCGTGGTGGGGCAGCGGTAGATAGATACAAGTCGAGGTCCGATGGCAAATTGTGGCCAAATCCGCGCCAAACACTATCACAGTCACGGGACCATCTTTTCCTTGACGGCAAAACTGGCTTATTCATGGCCATGATCAGGGGTCAGGAGACGTATCTCTATTTTATGGTCCACCAACAAAGATGGTCGACAGACTCGTCACAATCAATGCTCTCCCTGACGATACCCTTTTTCTCATCTTCTCCTTCCATCGACGAATATTCGCTCCGTGCTATCCTATCCACATAACAGATTGGAAATGGCACAGGCTTGCGCACGTCTGCAGGAAATGGCGACAGGCCATATTCGCATCGCCATGCCACCTGAAACTGCGACTAGTCGTAACCGGAGAGCGGCATAGGACGACCTTGGAATGCTGGCCGCCTTTGCCTATTTCCTTATGGTCTCTATCTGACTCAGCCATCGACCTGTCTCTTGAGGTCGTTACCGCGCTCAAACGATCTGATTGTATACACGAGATCAGTCTCCACGTCACAAACTCGATGTTTGCAGAATCAACGGCCTGGGTCGAGAATTCTTTCCCGGCGTTGGAGGACCTTTCCTTCACATCACCTCATAATCCGACCGTCCTGCCCGTCGGGTTCTTGATGGGCGGATCCGATGGGCCCCCCCGCAGGTTACGCAATATCAGTTTGAGAAAC
>Ga0307510_10004794_pt1 | contig 16006 bp, 21 predicted proteins | sample 12_EM_MG_FD_207224 | JGI IMG/M metagenome (GOLD analysis project Ga0307510, IMG submission 207224) | Populus trichocarpa ectomycorrhiza microbial communities from riparian zone in the Pacific Northwest, United States - 12_EM | ecosystem: Host-associated > Plants > Roots > Unclassified | place...
CAAAACCAGCTACCGCCAATCTCCGGATCGTCCCTTCTCGCCCTCTCGAGCTGTCAAGACAACAGCGTACGCGACGCCTCGCCAGTCGAGCCCTCGCTCGAGACCACAAATCCCCGGACACGTAGATCACTGTTTTTAGGACATTCCGCCTCATTTATGTATGTTACTTGCCATCCTTTTGTTGAATTCCCACTCCCCTCTTTTACCTTCCTTTTCTATTTGGCATCAGACACAGGACGACACCATCCACTCTACTCGTGTAGCGTACTTGTATATAATACTCTCGCCTGGCCCGGCGAAGGTCATCATTGAACCCACGGAATAACAGCCCCGCTTGCCCCCCTCTTCCCGTCTGCGTTCTTTGCATCAGGCTTTCCGTTACGCCCGTCACAACTCCCCTCGCGCGCTCTCAGTTTTCCGGGAATGCGATCTCTCCCGCGCCTTCGCCTTCCCTTCGGGTCGCTTTCCCTTCGGGAACGTGGACCCGCTTTAACGGGACGTAGGACATAACCATTTGGGAGATAAAGGGGACAAGTAGAGACTTCTTGTAGTGTAACAAATACACGAGAGGTCTCCATCTGCCAAAGTTATATGACCGCTAAGCGGTACGCGGCGGTTTCTTTCTCCACGCATCTCTATCCCAACCCCTGGTGTATTTGGAATCGACAACTATAACTTCAATTGGGATCGAATCGAATGACGTCCTTCGGGGGCGACACGGACCCATACCTGCAATCCGCGCACATCCGACTGACCGCACTGACGCGTGACGCGCAAGAACCCAGAGCTTTTGCCGCTACCGCTGCCAGAGCAGATCGCAGCCGAGACGCTCGCGGAGCAACCGGCCGCGCGCGAGATCGCGTCTTTGCTGGGCACGCACCCGGATGTTGTGCGGACGGCGCTGCGCACGCACGAGCCGAGCGGGGTGGTCACGTTCGCGTTCCGGCTCGCGCATGCGATCTCGAGCGCGTGGGAGACAGTCGTGGTCAAGGGCGAGGCGGACGTCGAGCGGGCTTGTGCGCGGATGTGGCTTTATTCGTGTGCTCGGGACGTGCTCGGGGCTGCGATGCGGTTGTTGAGCCTTCGTCTGTTGGAACGCATGTGAGGGTAAAATGCGTTCGGAATTTGGTCTCCCCTCTCCTGGTACTGTTGTACCCCGTGTGTTGAGGGGCACTTATTACACACCCGAAAAAAAAGGCAAGGGGTGGAAGACGCCAGAGTACTAGATCATTGATTATAGAAACTATATACACATACCACCACAGTGAACCTGCTCATGTAAAGGGATTGTAGTGACTCAGTCGTATTTGTACCAACTGGGGCACGACAACAGAAAGCGTTTGACAGTTGGCAAATTGAGTTGAGAAGCGCTCACCAAATTGAGCCTGTGGCCCATTTTAATTACCAATTGCAGAAACAGATGCCGCACCTTGCAATCGTGTTATCAAGCTCCATCCATCAGAGTCCTTCTCCTTGTACCCTCCTGGACAGCCACGCCCACCAGCACACTCCCAATATTCTCTTTCATGCCCACGCACCAACCTTGGAACGTTTACCGGGAACAACTCTCGTCACTATTTCTCGGGATTGCATTGTGGGAACCAGATCCTGTCAAGGGTTTCTATGACAAGGTCTCGATTGGTGATGTTGGTTATGTATATAACGGATTTTTCTATCGCATGTTCAATGTGAAGCTTCCATGGGACGATCCCTCAAACCAAATGATTGGTAAAGACCAACCAGAGGATTACAAGGCCATGGATCCGGGTCTATTCGCTATCCACACAACACGTTTCAAGAAAGGGGATTACCATTCCCCTAGAGTTGGTAGGCACAAAAACACTGATTACAAGCAGGCCCGTGACTCCCGCGAGTAAGGTTTAGTCCCTTTCCAGACAACAAGATCCGGCTCACATTCTCAACTTGCAAATTCTCACAGTGCCGAAGGTTTCACTTACGAGTGCAAGGGTCCCGGGGCACTGTTGTCTCTTCCTCACGACGGTCATCGGGAATCTCTTATGCGTGAAAAGGCATTTGAGGAATACATACGAGACAATGTAGGCAGCTGGTTTGACTGGTCAAAGACTGAAAAACTGCCCGTCGAGCGCATGGAAGACCTCATTCTCGTCACTGAGTGTACTTTGGTCACTTTATGGGCTGCTGCTGCCTTCATTGGGCGCTCCGAAACGGCAAAAATTGCACTGTTACCCCCGTCGCAGGATTTAAGCGGGCAAAGTTTCGAGTTTAGGAACTTTGAGGGGGATGTGACACACAATTGTAGTTATTTCGACTCGGTCCGTTTTTCGTTTCGTTTACTCGCCCTGCACTGATTTTTATTTCATCGTATCAAAAGGGTAATCAATCTGATACACCAAATCAGTGCATCTTCATCAAGGGCTTTCGCGCAAAGCGTGTCATGTTCTGGACGAAACCCATCCGGGCTGCAGCAGAACCCCTTCCTGACGACCCTGACGACAATCGTGAGGATGATATACAAGTGACCCGAGTTCAAGACGCTCCAGAAGTAGGTCGTCCTTCTGTAGTGAAGTGATGAATGATGGATGACAACTTGATTCCAGTATCGCGATCCGCTCGTCGGTATTTTGGATTATATCGCGGAGGTGGGTCTATACGTGTATGCCCTTGACTTCCAGTCTACTTAGTAGGTTCCAAAAGGAATGCCCTGAGGGCGTCATGGCCATTGCCCATGACGACGACCTTCAGATCGTTGGAGACATGGTACGTCTAAGACAAATGTTCGAACTTGGTACTGGTAGTACTACCTGTAAAACGCGCGCCTAGGAAGCCCTCACTGCAGACGCAGTTGCGCAGTTTTTGCACGAAAATCAAATTCCTGTGCTCCTTGAAGATGGCGGTATATACCCTATGCCGTTCCATGCAAAGCAGGAGGTGCTAAAAGCTGGTTTCGACAGTTGCATCCCTACACGATCAAGATGGCGATGTGATCCCGGCGAGCGATGATCCAAGAGCGGAAGTTTCTGCGACGGCGGAATTGAGGGTGTGTTATCTTTCCTTTGGACTAGAAGCCCCTAAGATATACTGACGATGGCAATCTAAGGGTACGCGAGCACCCTCAATTTCGCCATCTGAGCCCGATGCATGGGTCCATCATGACTCGTGTGCGGATATTCTGGCGAAGATGAGAAGAAGGGCTGCATACGAGCCTTCCTTGTTCAGTGCTGAAACGAGTCGGACTGCGCCACCACCGTACGAAACTTCCTCGCTATTCAATGCCAATGCGCCCGTGCCTCCTCAGTACTGTGATACAGCGCTTGCACTGCCAGTAGAGTCACCACGGCACTCAGTGCTTGCTTCCTCGTCCTTCCACAACGAAGGGTTACATGTGTCCTCTTCCCAACTTGAACGCATTGAGGAAGTGACTACCCCACCAGCACAACCCGAATTAGAAAGACACGGGAGCGGAATGGCCCCACGCCGTTTTATACAGAAACTTATTCAAAGGGCGCGTTCCCCATCAGATCTGTCGCATCCATTGCAATCTCCCGATGGGTTAGTGGCACAATCATCGCAGATCCAAAGGTCTCGGTCTGCACGAGCGCCTCACCTGGATAACCGGACCAACTTCACAAAACCAGGTGAGAACAATGGCCAGCATGAACCGCCAGCGCCTTCCAGTGCTCCGATGGCACAGAGGGCTCAGAGTTCCACCGTGGTGCCGATACCACTCCCAAGTGCCTCTGTGCCCTCCACGCCCACGTTGTCCCGACCTCGCACTCGAACACCATCTTTACGCCAGCAGACACATACAGAAGAACCAAGTTCAACTTCCCGCCCTAGAGCTAGAGCGGTAGGTATACCCCCGAATCCAGAAAGGTTGTGTTCCCCGGACCGTAGGAGGGCCCAGACGGTAGCACCCGGTGAGCGTCACCATCCCGTTCCCAGAATGCCGAACCCAGCTGAGAGTGTGTTGCTTGGCTGGGCTATGAACCCTCAATAACCGCCTTATAAGAGCCCCGAAAGGCGGGTACCCGATCACTCCCTTCAACGATGCGGCAAGTGCTCTACAATCATCGCAAGTATGTGGCTCCACTCCGGCATTTAAATGACGTCCCACTCATACCCCGTAGATTTAGGATTCTCGTGGTGGGAAAGGTACATTCATGCAATTCTCAGCCAAATTCAGGTCAAATCGATACTTCTTAATCACAGATAGGCTCAGGCAAATCCTCGCTCATCAACACAATCTTCAAAGTGGACATACCGGTCAGTGTTCTGTCCTACTTCGAATTCCCATCTTGTTAACCTAATTACATTCCGGAAATCAGGCGGCACCAGAAGGACCAGATATTAACCGCGAGATTCAACCAGAGGATAACCGTTATCCTATCGTCCACGAGAGCCCTGCATTTGGACCTGGCAACAACCTGCAGGCTATCCGAGATTTCATTTCGTATCGAATTGATCAGGCCCGTGCTAATGATGAAAGATTACACGCCGTCTGGTAGAGAGTCGATGCTCAAATGTCCCTGATTCCTGTTTGGTTGACGCTTTTGATTCAGGATATGTGTCCCCGCATCCGACGTCGTCAGCGGAGTCATCGGAGAAGGAGTTGAAGAGATTCTGGGCATGAGACGAGGTATTTTCGTTTTATTCGAGGCTCACACATTCAACTAATACGAGACTCAGTGCCTGTAATTGTCGCATTTACTAAATTCGACCAGGCAGTTGCGATTGAAGGTGGAAGTTCTGCAAGGTCCAGCGCACGCGCACGGGTCGACCAGTCGTGCCGCTCCCTATTCCGTAGGGAACCTAGGGATGTGCCAGCAGAGATTGTCTCGGGTATTTGCTCTCTTTATTATGGAATCATACTCTAACAACTTAATTTATTCGTAGTGAACCCACAATTTAGAGATCTGATCGATAATCTTGTTGTGATCACGGACAGTTTCATGACAGGCCCCCGTACGCGCGCTGCCTCTACCCCTGCGTGGTCGGGTTCACAAGTATTGAAGTCACGGATTGACCCCGTGCCTCTCTTATGGTCTGCGGCATTGAGAGTTCATCAAGACATTTTCATCCAAGCCTCAATTGAGTACGTCGATTTTCAGCCGAATCTCATTCCGTTTATATATCTGGTTCACAGAGTCGGGCGAATCCGCGAGTATAACCACCTCACTAATTCAGGCTACTACTGACACCTACATACTTCCTTAGGATACTGGCGTGGCCTGTGGTCTAGCCTCGACTTCGCTGATCAACCCCTCAAGGACTGTGTGAACGTCATCCACATAGATATCGTTGAAATATGGAACTTGAAAGACAGGGCCGAAGTCAGTTCTCTCCAATCTTCTGCTGCTTTTAGTTGATCATAGAGAACAGTCCCTTTCCGGCACATCATTCAAGGAAACGATGTCTCACATTGTCAAAGACTTGGCCGGGTCAGTCGGCAGCACGCAGGCGAGGTGTGTGTGTTTTAGACATAAAATATAGAAGACGCACTAAGTTCTCGATAGTGACTTCGCTGAATGGGTATACGACATTTATCGAGGAAGGTGAGTGGACAATGAGAAGTATCATGAGTTTGCCTAAGTTTCTCTGGCATGTCAGCCAGGAGAATGTTCGATGTGTGGTGGGCTACATCGTAGACCTCACCGTCATCCTGGATGACATATTCAGGATCGCTGCTGGCAATGTGTCGGCCAGTGACGTCCAGTCGGCGACGGATAGGCACGTCAGATCTGGTCGCAGGGATAGGATTCACCGGGATATCAGCAGCTTTGTTACAGAGACATTCGCGATCAGATTTACGGTACCACAGAGAGACCTACTCTTGGAGAGGATTATTGATTTGATCCGGACATATTGTGTCCCTCCTTCTATCGGAAGCTAGCACTGATGTCGATTGTGCTTATGGGTTATGCATAATACCTACAGTAGTCACTTGGCAAGGGATTTTCTATCGCATGTTTAATGTAACTCTTCCATGTAACCATCGGAGTCCTTCAAACAACAAACTTGGTCAAGCAGAGCCTTATGAACATCTGGTCTGGGGTGGATTTGTCAATAGCCACGAAATAGCGCTCCTCAAACTCAAAGGGGACCATCACGCCCCAAATGTCTCCCCAGAGGGGAACTTTGATAATCTGTTCGCTCGGGAGCTCCACAAGTAGGCGGTAGTCTTGTCCTGGACAGTTAAATCGACGTACATTTGTGCAGTGCCGAAGGCACCACGTATAAGTGCAGTGGTCTTAATGCACTCTTGACCCATTCCTCGCAACGGCCACAGAGAAGATATCATCTGCACAAAGGCGTCCGAGGAACTACATCCGCAACAATGTGGCGAGCTTGCTTGACTGGTCACAGAAATACGGACTTGACGTCGAGCGCATGGAAGACCTGATTCTCGTCACTGGGGGTTTCCCATAGCGGCTTCCGTCGAAGGAGAGCTGACAATTTGTGAAAGAAATGGGAGATATCATGTTGGAGGTGTAGTTCCACGCAGCGCGATCAGCGTGCCTCTCAGGCCGCTTCGGATTTAGGGCCAAGAGTCCGAGGTATGGACGAATATGGACTGATAATGGACTTGTACGGACACCATCCACTTTCGATTTTTTCACTGTAGTACGCGCGCACAGGCGCATATACTTGCAATATCTCTTCTGGGCTTCATCCCGTGGTTATCGCCTCAGTCTTTTTTTTCCCAGACTGAGGTATGCTCTCTTTCTTGCCGTTCCCTTTCGCAGTATGCTAACACGTGTAGCTACTGTAGTTACGCGTGTCAGCGTTTCATATCCCTTGACTCGCGCTCGTCATACTGCTGGTGCCAAGCTTGGATGTGACTTCGCCGGACGAGGATGCCCACTTTGGCTATGCACCACAACCAACTAGATAGTGAATGTCACATAAGAATGAAGAACCATCCGCATTGGGTGTAAAAACGTACCCAAAAAATAACGCCTTCCTCCTATTTCTACATCGGGTGCCGGGAAAACCAATGGCAGCACCAACATGACAGATATGGATCTTCTACGTTTTGGTTTGTTAAACCCAGCCTGGTTCGTGATAAGCCGTGCATGCCTGAGCTCGTGGGAGTATGGGAACCTCTGATGTGCTCGCAAAATCGCATGGGTTGACCGATGTGGGCTACCACGGGACGAAGTCAGAGGAGGGTTAAGCAAAAACTACAAAAGTGGCCTTGTAAATAATGGATAGGATAAGGAGCGTCTGTATTGCCTACTCACCAATCCCAGCGGGGGTAGTGTCCCGCGCCGCCCTTTGGCCCTGGGCTACAAGTCAACGACCGTATTTATTTTTTGGAGAGCACCTGATTGTTTTTGCCTTTTTCATGAGCTGATACTTTTTTACTTCATGGTATCGTCTGGTAAAATAAGAAGACTTGATGTCATCACATCCGGAGCATCAACGTGGAGCACTTTAAATGAAGGAAGAGCATCAGATCAATTGGGTCGCCAACGCGACAACAAGCTAAGGTCTGAATAATCTCACCACGAGCGTCCAGTGGAAGAGGTAAATCCCCCAAAACTGCTAGAAACGTGACTGGTGAGTCCTGTATTGGGTGACGACGATACGCGGAAGATCCGAACACAAGGTCCAACATTTTTCAGACTGTTGGGAATGCCGAGACCGCCAGTGCGGCACCTCAAATAATCCGTGAGGTTCCAATGATTGGGTATGAGTAGACTCCATTGGCGGAGCGGTAGCCTGAGGTCACGATTAGAGGCCGGAGCAAGCGCCATAATCCGAGCCCTAGAAGAGGGTTAGGGTAGTGTTGGGGTCTGTCGCGAGAACATTGGAAACGGAAACCTTGACGGAAACACAGATGTACTGCAGACACATTATCCGAGTCTCCCTTCCTCACCCTTTGTCCCTCAAGTTTCCCTTTCGCCTCACCTCAAAGCCGGCTACCGACAATACCCGGATCGTCTCTTCTCGCCCTCTCGAGTTGTCAACACAACAGCGTGCGCGACGCCTCGCCAGTCGAGCCCTCACTCGGGACCACATATCGCTGGACACGTAGATCACTGTTTTTAGGACATTTCTTCTCATTTCTGTATGTTTCTTTACCACTCTTTTGCCTTAGAATTCCCGCTCCTCCTCTTTTACCTTCCATTTCTATTTAGCATCAGACACAGGACGACACCGTCCACCCCTACTCGTGTAGCGTACTTGTATATATGTAGCCCTCTTGCCTGGCCCGACGAAGATCATCACCGAACCCATGGGATAACAGCCCCGCTTTCCCCTCTCTCCCTGTCTGCGTGCCGTGCATCAAGCTTTCCGTTACGCCCCTTACAACTCCCCTCGCGCTCTCAGTTTCCCGGGAACGCGATCTCTCCCCTCTCCTCCTCTCCCTTCGCCTTCCCTTCGGGAACGCGGACCCGCCTCGGACTAGACCTTTCCCCGAACTCACTGGCAGTGTGGACTTTCCACCTGCAATACAATTGACACTCTCGAATTTGTTAAGGTACGCATTTAACGGGACGTAGGACATAACCATTTGGGAGATTAAGAAACAAGTAGAGACTTTTGGTAGTGTAACAAATACACGAGAGGCCTCCGTCTGCCTATATGACTGCTCAGCGGTACACGGCGGTTTCTTTCTCCACGCATCTCTATCGCAACCCCTCGTGTATTTGGAATCGACAACTATAACTTCAATTGGGATCGGATAACGTCCTTCGAGGGCGACACGGGCCCATACCTGCAATACGCGCACATTCGACTGACCTCACTGACGCGCGACGCGCAAGAACCCAGAGCTTTTGCCGCTACCGTCGCCAGAGCAGATCGCAACTGAGACGCTCGCGGAGCAACCGGCCGCGCGCGAGATCGTGTTTTTGCTGGGCACGTAACCGGATGTTGTGCGGACGGCGCTGCGCACGCACGAGCCGAGCGGGGTGGTCACGTTTGCGTTCCGGCTCGCGCATGCGATCTCGAGCGCGTGGGAGACGGTCGTGGTCAAGGGCGAGGCGGACGTTGAGCGGGCTGGAAGGCATGTGAGAGTATAATAGTAGAATCGGTTCGGAAATTGGTCTCTCCCCTTTTGGGTACCGGTGTACACTGTGTGTTGAAGGCACTTATGATACAGCCGAAAAAAAGTAAGAGGTGGAAGAGACGGAGTAATAGACTATATGCACGTATCACCACAGTGAAGGTGCTTATCTAGTGGGGTGGTATTGGCAGTTGGCAAACCTCACGAGAACTTGAGAAGCGCTCACCGGAGCCAGGCTGCGATCAGTCGGGGAATTACCGACAGCTGAATTACAAACACTTCTAGTTACGGTAGCAGATGCCGCCCTTGCAATCGTGTTATCAAGCCCCATCCAAGTCTTCCTCCTTGTACCCCCCCGGACGACTACGCCCACTAACACTCCTCATATTCTCTCTTCATGCCCACGGATAAAGCCACGGACGAACCCTGGAACGTTTACCTGGAGCAACTCTCGTCACTATATCGCGGGATTCCATTGTGGGAACCAGAACCTGTGAAGGATTATGACAAGGTCTCGATTGGTGATGTTGGCTACGTTTATGAAGGATCTTTCCATCGCATCTTCAATGTGAAGCTTCCATGGGACGATCCCTTAAACCAAAAAATTAGTAAAGATCCGCCAGGGAATTACAAACCCATGGATCCGGATCTATTCGATATCCACACAACACGTTTCAAGAAAGGGGATTACTACTCACCCAAAGTTGTCAGATACCAAAATAATGAATATATGCGGGCTCAGGTTCCCCACGAGTAAGTTTTAGTCCCTTCCCGGATAGCGTGATCCGGCTCACATTCCCAACTTCCACATTCTCACAGTGAGCTAGGTTACACTTATGAGTGCAAGGGTCCCGGAGCACTTCTGTCTCTCCCTCACGACGGTCACCGGGAATATATTAGGCGCGGGAAAGCATTTGAGGAGTACATACGAGACAATGTAGGCAGCTGGTTTGACTGGTCAAAGAATCAAAAACTGCCCGTCGAGCGCATGGAAGATCTCATTCTCGTCACTGAGTGTACTTTGGTCACTTTATGGGCTGCTGCTGCATTCATTGGCCGCTCTGAAAAGGCAAAAACTGCTCTGGTACCCCAACCGCAAGATTCGAGTGGGCAATGTTTCGAGTTTAGGAACTTTGAGGGAGACGTGACACACAATTGTAGTTATTTCGAGTCGGTCCGTTTTTTTCGTCGGTTTACTCGCCCTGCACTGATTTTTATTTGATCATATCAAAAGGTTAATCAATCCGATACACCGAATCAGTGCGTCTTCATCAAGGGCTTCCGAGCAAAGCGTATCATGTTCTGGACGAAACCCATGCGGGCTGCCGCAGAACCCCTTCCTGACGATCCTGACGACAATCGTGAGGATGAGATACAAGTGACCCGGGTTCAAGATGCTCCAAAAGTAGGACTTCTTCCTGTAGTGAAGTGATGAATGAAGTACGACAGCTTGATTCCAGTATCGCGATCCGCTCATCGGTATTTTGGATTATATCGTGGAGGTTCGTCTATACGTGTAGTTCCCTTGACTTCGAGGCTAATTAGCAAGTTCCCAAAGAAATGCCCTGAGGACGTCGTAGCCATTGCCCATGATGATGATCTTCAGATCGTTGAAAACCTGGTACGTCCAAGACAAATGTTCGAAGTTGGTGCTACCAGTAAAGCGCGCGCCTAGGAAATCCTCACTGCAGACGCAGTTGAGCAGTTTTTGCATGAAAATCAAATTCCTGTGCTCTTTGAAGATGGCGGTATACACCCTATGTATGTCAAGTGAGAAGTGCTAAAAGTTACTTTCGACAGCCGCATCCCTACACTTTCAAGACGGCGATCATGTAACACCGGCTCGCGATGATCAAAGAGCCAAAGATTTGTCACCTGTGAAAGATGCTGATCCACAAATCGTTAGGGTGGCAATGCTTTCGATGACACCTCACGAGCCAAGTGAGTGATACGTTTGAAGTCTGTGAAGGTTGAAATGCCTTGTCTGACCATCTCACTTGTGACATATCTTTCCCCACAAATTTCCCCTCACGTCCCCTGCATCTAAAACCGTCGGCCCTCATTATACTACTGAATGGTCGGCTATCAATCCACAAGGCTTACAAGGTTGCAAAGATGATCCACTATGTTCACTCGCTCAGGCCGACATCACTGGGAATAGACATACAACTCAGAACTTCCTACCCCCCAATGAAGTTGCAGTAATCTCTGTCAGTACCCGCCAGGTCCCACAGCCGATGTCTTTGCTTCACTTTCCTCCAGAGCTTATGGCTCGCATCCTTCTATACCTCCCCCCCCTCGACATTATATCATGTGGGCGTACCTGTCGGATATTGTATGACCTGTGCAATGACTCCACATTGCGCTATCTCGTTCAGATGGAACGCTGCGCGGTAAGCGACGATATGAGTCCGGGTTTATCTTATCCCGAACGTCTTCACATTCTCGAGAAGCGAGAGGAAGCATGGGCGATGCTTAATTTCCGTAGGTCCGTAGAGGTCTTTGTTCCATTCAATCCGACCGGTCATTATGACTTCACTGGTGGGACGTTCTTGCTCGGCACGGGACTCGACTGCGAAAGCCGCCGTCTCACCGTCGGGTACTCCTGCATCACTCTTCCGTCGCTGTCCGATCCTCAGGACCAAAACTTGGAGTGGAAGGGGTGTAGTCTTGAAACAGCGATCTTAGACGTTGGACTCGCGGTGGAAGAGCACGACCTGATAGCGGCTGTGACGGCGTGGGTGCTTCTTGTCCTTCTTGTTCGTCCCAAGTTTGACTTTAGAGAAGCAAAGACGACGTGCGCCATATATCTGAGAAGAGTACGATCTTGGAACTGCGGTTATTCAGTATTTCAACCGGCCGACCTCATCCATTTGCGGAGCAGCCCATCATCTTCATCGACAAGAAGATTCTACCTCTTGAAGCTCGCAGCGTGGAGATTGAAATTGTCGGGGACTTCCTCATCCTTTTGATATCCTTTTTCGAGCGGAGTGAGAACCGTGACATATTCTTTCTGGTACGCTGGAAAACGGGCCTGACGCATTGTGTGAGTGTTTCGATGGTACTGCATATAGTATCCGTCCAACATCGTTGATACTTTATGTTCAGCTTGGGACTCCTAGAAATGAAACTTACAGACATTTCAGTCACCTCTCGCAAGACACCCTTGTGATGCCAAACTCGTACGAACATACGCTTGAAGTATTGAAAATCGTGATCGATAGTGATGATGCTCCCCGCTTGGTGCTTCTATGCGTGCTTCATCTTCCACCGCTCGCCGAAAATGCCTCACTCGGCCATTATGACTGTCGCGCAGAGCCAAACCCAACCGGTTCAGGTCCCATTGCCATCTCACCCTCATCCGATCGACCATTCCGTGACAAGGCAGAGGATGCGATCGTTGTTTTCGACATGTCCTACAACAACTACTCCTCTGGGGCTCGACGGGATTGGCTCAAATTTATCGTGCACCGCCGTGCACTCCTTGCTCATATCCCTACAGCGCACCGCACATGTACGCCTTTCTGTTCTCCCCCTGCGCCCGTGCCCGCCGTCCTGCATGTGCCATGGTCTGAATGGGGTCCCCCTGCGACGCGTTTGTTTACGGGAAACTTTGCGACATCGTATTGGATAACGACGACGGCAGGCCAACGCGCGGTCACGTTGGAGGATAGGATGCCATCGCCAATCATTATTCGAGACTTTAATCCGTATGCTCTGCGCGCTGCTCGCGCGCTGGCGGCTGAAAATGGGCATTCAGAGCAGGGAAACTGGAGCCAGCAGCTCCCGAATGGAAATCGGATGACCCTTAATGTGGAAGATAGTGTGCTGACCGCGGGCTTTATATTCAAAGAGGACGTCCGGTCTTCACTGCCCTATGTTGAGGTTGTGACCCAGGACGAATATCACTACGGCGGTGTTATGATGGACGACCAGAAGATCCTTGGTTTGAAGGTAAGCTTGGGGTCTTCATGTCGTTGATCCGGGTATTAGATGGATTGAATCTTCACTTTTTACAGGGTAACCGAATCGCCAAGCTCGGGTCATCATTTGATGTTCATGTTTTGGGGTAGCGGCATTCTTGGAATTTTGTAAAAACAATGTACAATGAATGTTGTATGTGTTGGATGTACTAGTATACCTGCCGGGAAGGGGAGAATGTGACTTTGATTTGGAGGTAAGCGCACTCGTTGCCTCGTGACCACGATGTATCCGCGTCCATGCTGGACGATTATCCAAGGGCGATCAAATAGTTCGACCGATAGCGCATCACCGTGGATATGAATGTCCCACTGGCACGGGCCAAAGGACTCCGGAGTTCGATTCCTCAATCCTCATCCAAAGAAAATAACGACTGTCACGCCAATTTGACCCCGCACTCCGTGAGAGATTACGGTACAGTGGCGAAATTATTGGTTGCGACCATCTCCAATAGGTCGCTCATCGTCCTGACGTCGCACGCCCCGTCAAGAAGCAGCAAAAACTCATCCTTAGGATAGGCGGACTAGAGGTCATTGCACATCGTAGTGTGCGGGAATTCAGGACAGAGAGCACGAACTTGGCGAACATGAACCCACTTAGCGCGGAATTGGAGACGAAGCGATACGTTCACGAGGGCCGGCTTCCATTCTGTTCCCGGGGTCCAAACTAAAGTGTAAATTCAAGCCCATTAAATATTTCAAGCTCCGCGGAGATAGACACGCGGGAACAGACATCCCAACTCCCTGAACAAGAGACACTTCAAACAACCACCGGCGGCCAATAGGCTTGCCCAGATGCCGCGGCCAGAGAGCTCGACAAGACGAGGTTGTAGGCACCGAGACTGCGAGGACTGCTGGTGTATGGTTGGACTTTTTTTTTCTTCCTGACTCGTGTAATCCTTTCTAGTCCACGGTAGTAATAGAGGTCGTGAAGACAATCGGCATTGTTCGCGGCGCGACAGTGCGAACATAACCAAGAGCATATATCGCGGCTCGCAAGAGGCACGTCTGGTCAAGGTGTGGATACGTGAAGTACTAGACCGCTCCAATGCCACCCTGTCGGTCGATCGTTGCGTGTATGTTATGGGCAAGGGAGCACAACGGGTAGGAATGGACCAAGGAAATCCCGCCGCAATTCCTTTCCATGCTCGAGAAGGCCACCACTAGACTGTCATCCCGCCAGCCTTACTATTCTCAGGTAGTACCATACGTTGAGGACGGCGGCACGGACGTAATGACCGCAAGCTGTTTGAAATAGTGAAGCACAAAAGCTAATAGACGGGTAGGGACTCATGGACGTGGCTCAATGATAACGTCCCGGATTCTGTTGAGATACGTCGACTACCTCAAATATTACTTTGGCACGCATGTCAGGTGCGAGTGCCCACTCAGGCCCCTTCGGATCTAGGGCCAAGAGCCCGCAGGGCGAACGGTCTGAGATGGATGTTTCCTTCCTTGTACGGACTCCATCCACTTTCGACTATAGCACGCGCGTACCACAGGCGCATATACTCGCGATCGCTCTCAAGGACTGCATCCCGTAGTTTTCATCTCCCTCTTTTTTTCCCCAGACTGAGGTATGCTCTTTGCTTGCCGCTCCCTTACGCATCATGCTAACATGTATACCACGCGTGTCCGCGTTACATACCACTTGACTCGTGCTTGTCATACTTCTGGTGTCGAGATTGGATATGACTTCGCCGAGATAATTGTATGCGTCACAATCAACTAGATAGTGGATGTCACACAAGAATGAAGAACCGTCCGCGTTGGATATGAAACGTACACAGAAAATCATGCCTTCCTCCTGTTTCTACATCGGATGCCAGGAAAAGCAATGGCAGCAATACCATGATAGATATAGACCCTCTATGTTTTGGTTTCTTACTTAAACATAGCCTGGTTCGCGATAAGCCGTGTTTGCCTGCGCTCGTGGGAGTATAGGAACTTCTAATGTGCTCGCACCATCGCATGGGTTGACCGATGTGGGCTACCCGGGACGAAATCAGAGGAAGTCCTACAAAAAACTACAGAAGTAGTCTTATAAATGGCAAGTCAAATGAGAAGCGTCGATATTGTGTACTCACCAATCCCAGTGGGGTAGTATCCCGTCCTGCGCCCCCCCTTTGGCTCTGGCCCACACGATCGTATTTCTTTTTTGGAGAGCACCTGAGTCCTTTTGGCCTTAATTGCGAGCTGATCCTTTTTTCTTCGTCGGATCGTCTGATAAAGTGGAAGACTTTGAGGTCATTCCATCTCGTGCATCAACGTCGAGCACTTTAATGAAGGAAGAGCGTTGGATCAGTTGGTTCGTCAACGCGATCACAGGATATGGTCCTAATGACCTCATCACAAGCATCCAGTGGAAGAAGTTAATTCCCAAAGACCGCTGGGAACGTGACTGGTGAGAGCTGGATTGGGTGACGACGATACGCGGAAGATCTGGACACAAGGTCCAACACCTTGCAGGCCGTTGGGAATGCGGAAACCGCCAGTGCGGCACCACAAATTATCCGTGGGGTTCCGGTGCTTGAGCATGACTTGTGTCTCCATTGGCGGAGCGGCAGGTCAACATCGGATCAGAGGCGGCCTGGACGCCATGAGCCGAGCCCTAGAAGAGGGTTAAGGGTATGTCGTGAGAAAGTTAGGAGAGAACCTAGCTTCACTTGAGGGATCATAACTGTACACGTGGGCACCACTATAAACAAGGACGTACTCTCATGTAGATGTTTAATCAGATGAGCCGTCCTGGCATGGGTATAGCATTGTTCAAATTCAGCCCGGGGAAAATCGCCCCCCGTAGATCGATTGCCAGACTCGTCCAGCACTTCCCATTACAGCCATGGTCAGGTCACGGTCGTGCACCTAGCGCTTGCGATCCGTGATGGTGATAATCGATAATTGCCAGCTCCATCGACGTCATCAACGTGTCCCTCCCGACGGCAACGCCCACTTCTACCATCCCCGTTCTCTCTTTTCATGCCAGCGGACAAACCGTCCGAAGTTTACAGGGTGCAACTCTTGTCGCAGT
>Ga0307510_10004795_pt1 | contig 16006 bp, 27 predicted proteins | sample 12_EM_MG_FD_207224 | JGI IMG/M metagenome (GOLD analysis project Ga0307510, IMG submission 207224) | Populus trichocarpa ectomycorrhiza microbial communities from riparian zone in the Pacific Northwest, United States - 12_EM | ecosystem: Host-associated > Plants > Roots > Unclassified | place...
TTCAATAGTAGTTCATTGACGTCCGGTGCAAGACCACCCTTTGAGCCAGCTGTGGTGGATTCGAGGTGAGGGTCAAACATACTACGCATATGTCAGAAATTTGCGACCTAACCACAGCTGGAATCAGGGGGGGCTATGGGGAGATATCCTACGCTAAAAGCTGGTGTGGGTTCTTGAATACTCGCGAGCCTCCAGCTGCGTACAAGGGAGGGCGCGAACAAGTCAAAGCATACATCACGGTGCTCGGGTGGAAACCTACGAGTCTGACTGGCACTCAAATGGACTCGGTACTCATTTTCGCAAGCTCCCTCACGCCTGTCAAACGCCGAATTAAATTAATCAAAACAAACCATCGCTCCGAAGACGTCGATGAAGTCGAACGTCAACTAACAGTGTTGGTTAGGGACCCAGCCAAGAAGCTTCAGGCGACGAACGATCGTCTCCATGCGGAACAGGCAGAGGATCCAATAGATGCAGAAGTCTGTGATGTTCAGAGTAAGTGTTCGCCCCCGTTTACATTATGCGATTCTACGACTAGTACTCACAGTTTTTCCAGTAGCCCAATACGATTGGGCCTCTCTGTACTGCCAAAGGCCGATCAGGATCCACATTATTCGACGAACCGGCGCAACGAAAGCCGGGCACCCCTGCTTGCACTACCCTGCGTATGACGAAGACTCGTGCGGAGGGATTGGGTGGGGAGTCTTAGCATCGCCGAACTTGCAATCCTTACTCCGCGTGCCCAAGCCCCAACGTGTGGAGGACCCCAGCCAATATCCCCGATCTCTCATCGGGGCTACTGGGCAAGGAGCCAACGTGTTACGCCGGCGACCGTCGGACCCCCTCCCCCTCTCGGAGCTCATATTTTCATATACAGACGATGACATCGGGGTGTGGCTGCTCGCCAACCCTGGCAAAGATCCTCTTGATCTCCTGGTTCTGAAGTCACGCCAGGATCAGGGAGAGGGCCGAGACGAAACCCTGGCCCCAGCCTCCGGTGGACATCCAATTTTCGATCGTAAGGCCTGGGACCGGTGGGAGTAGTGGGATGACATCAGAGCCGGGGACGCCGACGACAACGACAACGAGAGTCTCAACGACAGCAGCGGCAGCCAAGATGAAGACAATGTCGATCACAGTCACCATGACGATGATCGGGTAACGCCGGGACAGGTTCACACTCCTGATCGCCGTGGGAGAGACATTATTCAAGGTGACAAAGTATGTTTTTTTTTATTTTCATTCAACATCTTATCTAATCATATAGCTAGGACGACGACGGGGACAGCGGTGAATCGGAGCTTGCGAACACCCCAGGGAGCGATTATTCTCCCGTCCGAGATCCACCGGGCAGACGTACCCGGGATTCACGACACCGGGATTCAGACACTGGGCCATCTGAGAAGGAGTGGGCTACAGTCCTGAGGGCTATTGTTCAAAAGGATCCCTGGCTTGCAAAACTCTTGAACACTCCTGAACAAGAGGTTGTGGCGCCCCGACCAGGATCGGGAGCTGTGGCGCCCAGGACTAGAGCGAATCGTGGCCGAGGACGTGGGCATGACGGCACTGTAGACACACCTGCTGCCGAATCAGAACCACCAGAAGATCACGATATTCATCGGGCGATGTCCCCCACCCCTGCGCCTGAGACGTTTACTCAAGCAGAGTCTACCCCCATCCTCCGACCCCTTCTCACTCAGCCACCACTTCTCCTGCGCCTACGCCGAGGGTTCCTCATGATACCACAAACCCCCACCCACCCCAGCAAATTGCAGCAGGGGGATCTCGGGATACCCGCCCCCCAAATGCGCCGAATACCCCCCATGCGCCGAGCCCCGAACCATACAACAAACCTGAACCCCCAATGCACACTGCCCCCTGACGTTGGAGAGGCCGTCGAGGGCGTCACAGAACATGAACTTGAACGTTCTTGCCACTTCCCGATTATTTTTTTCACGCTACCCCAAAAATTCCAGATTACATCTACACGCTTCTAAGACGTCCCGTATTCTCTTACCTTTTCGTGTCAGCTATACACTTCCTAGACGTCTCATATTCTTTACATTTTCGTGTTCCTATCCCCTATATAATAGGTATCAATTCCTTGGACCCCCTTACTTTGGCGTCTGGTATTCGCTACTTTTCGAATCTCGTTGCCAGTTACTGTATTTGTACACATCGCGTTAGTAGACATGATCCGCCTGCCTCAGATTATTCACAAGGTTGTATTCCTTGCATAGAGATTTCAGGGTGCTGAGTGGTGCTGATTGGCTGTTCGGAGATGAGAGTAGATAATCCTAATCCTCTTTGGGCGTCGTGCTTGTTTTCTGTGCAACCTCGTCGTCAATCAATGCTGATTGCAGCTAGCTTTCGCCCAGCCGGCGACATTGGCGCCACCATCATTTCGCTTATTTTTTCCGACGCTCGACACCTGCGTGTGGCGTCCTATGGATTTCAGCTCCAAAGCCCAACTTGAACCTTCACGATCCCAAAGCTCAATTTCGTAGGGAACATCTCGACCTTCGGACTATGCGTTCCTTGTTGTTCTCCCGACCACAGTATGATGTGTCCTATCAATGTTACGATTCTCCGTGCAGCGGGCGCCACCACGATGGCAATCATTCCAATACAGATTGTAGGCAATTCTTTCACTCTCATACCGAGTGATAGTCTGTAAATAGTTTTGTCCGGTCTGGCGTGAACCACAAGGTTGTATTCCTCTCAAGAAGGTTTCCAGGGGCTAAGTGGAGCAGATTCGCCATTCGCAGATGTGAGTAGATACTCCTGATCATCCTCTTTTGGCGTAGTGTGTTTCCTGGGCAACCTCGTTGTCAGCCCATGCTGCTTGTAGCTAGCTTTCGGCCAGGGACATTGACGCCACCATGGTTTCGCCTTTTTTTCTGATGCCCGACCCCCGTGTGTGGGGTCCTATGAAGGTCTTGAATTACAGCTCCAAAGCCCAACTTAAGGCTTCACAATCTCAAACCCCTATTTTGTAGGGAAATCTCCTGCATCAGAGGTCCCGTCTAACTCTCCTGACGACAGTATGTTGTGCCCTACCAATGTTGCGATTGTCCGCGTCGCTAGCGCGGCCACGATGGCAATAATTCCAATACCGAGCTTGGGCAATTCTTTCACTGTCATACCGAGTGATAGTCTGTCCATAGTTATATCCGGTCTGGCGTCAACCGCGTGCGTCAGATTATTCACAAAGCAGTACTGTATTCCTTGAATACAGTTTCGGGTGGTGCTGATTATTTGATGCTGGGAGATGAGAGTAGATCCTAATCCTCTTTTGGCGTGGTGAGTGTCTCGCGAACAGCCGTCGTCGCTAACCGATACTGCGTGCAGCTAAGCTTTGCATGTCCGCCGACCTTAGCGACACCTTCATTTCTTCTCTTATTTCTCACGATAGACCACAGTGTCCTAATTCCTGAACCGCGGATATGGTATCGAAAGTTTAAACCCCTTTGTATAGGCACATCCCTCCCTTGCATACCGAGTGATAGTAAGTGAGCCTACCACACCCCTAAATCCTAGCGTACACGTATAAGACCTAACGCGTCCTCTTCGACGAATGGAACATACTCACTCCTCGCTTCCACCAAACTCGACACATCCAATTATCAGATTGACTCCAATCTTTACCAACGTTCACTGCCCGGCCTATATCCCACATGCATCCGAATTCCGGCAGTCAGCCAGCACCCCGCGTAGGCAATCTTAACGGGCGCAGGCGCGACATCATACCCGACTCCATGGGGTCGAGTCAGCCAACTCCACGAGTGGGCAATATGAGCTGGCAAAGGCGCGACGTCATACCCGACTGCAGGGGATCGAATCAGCCAACTTCACGAGAGGGCAATATGAACTGGCGTAGATGGGACGTCCTCCCAGCCGATAGGCTGTTCAGATCGGTAAACAACAGACCCAATCCGGTAGCTCCAATAGTGCTGAATCGTCAGGTCGTAATTCTTCCCCACCACCAATCGCCAGACGGCTTCTAGCACGACCGGCCAAGCGCCTCTGGAATAGCACAATTCAGACCACAGCATATACTGAACCTGAGATGGAGGGTGACGGACAAGGGCATATGGAACCCGTCCGCCTCAGCAACGATAGCAGCGATGAGTATTAGATGTCACATCCGGGCGACGAAACTGTACCGGACACCGAAGCTGAAGGACCAAACCTCGTTGGTGCGGATGAGACAACACCTAGACGTCGTCGTTGGCCACGATTGGTGGAGACACATGGAAACACTCCCCCAAGGACTGTGCGAATTTCAACCAACTCTGGTTCACAGGAGGAAGCAATTGTCCCACGGACGCCTGCGGCCCGTGTGACTATAACTCCGGGTAGGCGCTTGTCCCCGGCGACATTCCCATCATCACACGTAGCACGGTATTCGTCCCCTCTTGGCGTCCCTAGCACAACAACATCTGGTATCAGGGGCTCGAGTCCACCAGGCGGACCGAGTACAAGAGGAACTGTGTCTCTCCGGCATGTAATTAATTTGCGGCGAAACACGGTGACAGGCGTGGAGGGGGAAATACTAGGCGTCGCAAAGGATCTGATGCTTCAGTAGCCCCTTTATGTTAACCCACTCCCGAATCTGGTTGCTTTGACATCTGAGGTGCATAGTGTTTGGAGTCGCGCGCAAGATGAGATTGCGGATGCCGGAACTCTTGAACCGTTGTCGAAAAGTATAGACATTGTAAGTCAGTTGTCACAACCATAATTGGTGCTGCACTAACTACGAAAGATACGTCAAAAGCACTCTGGCGTGCGGGTGCAGTTCGTCCACAATATAAAAAATCATATACGGGAATTATACGGACTACAGGGCGACCCCACTGCCATCGCTCATAGAGTCCAATTCACTCTCGAGGATGACCGATTCATGTGCCCCTCAAATGGGTATGAGGTGTGTATCCGCCCGTGGCCCGTGGCCCAACCAGGACTTTCAATCACGTCTGACTATGACCTGGATGCAGCCTATATCATTCCCGTTCCTGGCGCCTCAGATTGGCGACGCCATCTATGGTAAGTATTTCAATGGCAAGAGAAAGCTTGGGATGCTGGACCCGGAATTCATCAATCGTGTCAATGGTACGATGGTGTTTCTCACTTGTGCAATCCTGTGCCATCAACTACGCGCATATCGACTTGGGGTGCATGAGGATCCTCCGGACTTCAAGCCTGACGCAGTTGGAGGTAGGAGACCCTCAATGTTCCCCCTGTCCTTGGTTTTTGTTCTGATGACTAACAACTCTTCCTAGACCTTTTCTTACGGCAGAAGAACACCTGGCGGGCAGTACCATGGCCAACGCAGCAACTCATGCTTAGGAATCTGTGTGAGACGATCACAGACAGGATCCAGCAAAATCATCGTATGATGCAGGAAAGTTGTGAAGGCTTTGCTGACAATCATGACGGGGTTCATGCCGAACTGGAGCGTCGGCTATCCAGGCGTCAGCTATCCAGCCGGAATCCAAGCCGAGCTGCTGTGCGGGAACAGACACCGCTGAACAATCACGCCGGGGGTTTAGAGCACTACCGGCAGAGTCATGATGCATCCCAGGGGAGCAAACTGTCGTTTGACTACAACCAGGCGTCGTTCGCCCAGGCGCTTCAGATGCCAGATTCTGATCCAGTAAGCCTAGGTAACTCACAGGAGCTCACGCTGGGACTAGCGCAAGAGGGGCCAGCGACCCCGGGTTTCGCCAGTCGGCTATCGTTGAGCCTGGATGACTCACAGGAAAGTGACGAAGGCGTGGGAGAGAATTGTTTTTTGTAGACTTGGCGATGTGTCAACCGTTGAGTTTATGGAATTTGATTTGCAGGAAATGTAAAGTATCAGATTTCGGTTGGCCGATCTGTGGAGCCGTGAGGACATTTTGGGTGTATTTCTGAGCGAGATCTGAGCGAGAGCTCAGAAACGTAGAATCGCGGTGGCCAGGGTGTCCTGGACGCCCTGGTCACGGCAGTAGAATAGTAATAATAAAATATCAAGATGCGGATGAGGTTCAAAGTCACGATACATGGGGCACCAGCGCCTCGAAGCTTTTCTAAATGGTACTCAGTAATTCAAATGAATAGTGGACCGATCGAGAAGGCTGCTGGAATATGTGTGCTATCATGACGCCGTCGAGAGTATGCATGTGAGCTATCACGACGTCGTCAAGACAGCGTCTGGAATATGTGTGCTATCACGACGCCATTGAGAGTATGCAAGTAAGCCATCACGATGCGGTCGCGACGAACATGGAAGCTATTTGGAAGGCATTGGGAGCCTATAGCCAGACATGGCAATTGATGCCGAGGGGGTTCAAATATCGCTATGCAGCATCCGGAAGACTAAGCATCCGGATAGTCTTCCGGATGCTAGAGTGGAGTTAGATTCCGCCATGACGAGGGAGGCACAGGCAGGAGATCGTCGGGATGCGCGAGAGCTCAGGGTCTGAGGGCATCAGGACGCATGCGCTTGGTGGTGGACGTCGTCGGGACGTCGAGGACGCAGAGGTAGATAGGGAATGGCATCCGGACGTGACGTCCGGCCGACCTCGCGTTCAGAGTAATAGTTAATGTTCTGAGCGTCCTGAGCGTCTGATGCACGGGACGCTCAGGACGCATATAATAATTTTTGCTGATGCAGGTCCTAAACGATAACACTCGTTTAGCGTGAGGGTTCGGAGATGACAATCTCAGGTCAAGGCTGATCGTGTAAGGATAGATCAGGGTCAGGGTTTGTGGATTCTTGGCGTGGGACTTGGATATCAGAATAGAAGACGTTATATTCTGAAGTACAAGAGTCGTGAAAGAAATACCAGGTAGCGTAAAGAATCAAGGAAATAGAGGGCTTTTTTTTATTTTTTTATTTTGCTTTTTCCATATCATATATTCGTTGTTAAGGTAGAAGAAATCGCATGTAGTGCTAGCTATGGCGAAAACAAAACCCAAAATCCAAAACGAACCAACAAAGGAAATATCCGGCACCAAAAACTCTTCAACTGGGGTCCGTACCGGTCCCCGGCCTACATACGGGCACGAAATTAAAACCAGTAAGCCAAAGGAAACCCTCCCCTAAACCAGCGGATAGCATCAAAAACAAAAATATAAACCTAGCTCTCCTGAGACGACATAAAGTAACCAAAGGAAACTACATTAGATGACCGGGAAGAAATGGAACTAGCAGAGGAGGAGCGGCGGGAAGACATGCCCGGGGGGAAGGCTGTAGCCGTAGCCTTGATGAAGCGGGCGAGGGCGCCCAGGAGGGGAGCGGAGAACCAGATGGGGCCTTCGGGGTCAAGGGCTGTGACCCCCTGAAGGTGGTGGTCCCTGGCAGGCATCTTGGCCGCACAGTGGAGGATGACGTGCTCGAAGGTCTCGGGGGCTTCTGCACAGCTGGGGCAGGTGGTCGGGCCAGCGTCGTTCCAGGAAGGATGGGCGCGGAGGTAGCTCTTCCCAGATCTCATCTGGTGTAGGTGACCCGCGTCGAACTTGGAGAGGCCCATGAACAGATGGGGCTTTAGCGAGGGGCGGTAGGCGTATCTGGCTGGGTCTGGCGCAGCCTTTTCCCATTCTTCCAAGAGGAGGTTCCTGCAAAGGAGCTTGAGCTGAGGGTAGGCACGGCCCGGTGGGGGGGCAGGGTAAGACTCGCCTAACAGGTGCTAGGAGGTTACTGGAAGGGGGGCAGACCCATCGGGGCTGAGTATGACGAGCATGGAGTGAGGGAGGGGGTCCAGGGGGAGGAGAGCCCTATTCTTCGAGGGCGGTTTTGGCTGGAGCCACAGAAGGGGTAGTCGGCTCCCCGTGTTCTTGCTGGAGAGGACTCTGTAGTCGGGGGCGTAGCGATGCAGCGACTGTGTCTGGAGGGAGGGGGGAAGCCTACCAGAGGCCGGGTTGATTTCTGGGGGGGGAGCACATTATTCTGAGGGCAGCCAGGCGAGATTTGTAGGCGAGGAGGAGTTCCAGCGGGGGGAGTCAGGCCTCGACGGCCACGATTTCTGAGGGAGTACACGAGAAACAGTTGGTAGTCCACCTTGGGACCTTATGCCAGAAGGCCGATTGCTTTCTTATCATGTGCACCGTGGGCTTGAAGGTATCCGTGCCATAGCTGAGGATGGGGAAGAGGAGAGAGGAGGCCAACCGATGGCACAGGAAGGGGGGGAGGCCCATCCCCGGATGGGAGAGCTTCTTGACGGCCACGAACGCCACTTGGGCTTTGGCTATTCTGTTGGTGAAGTGGGGGGTTGTAGCGAGCCAGGGGGTGAACCAGTATCCCAACCAGCGCACCTCGTCTTTGGGGAGGAAGATTGATCCGTCCAGGTAGATCGGGGAGAGATACACAGGATCTCGATCTCCGGCGGTCCTCCAGTCGATAAGTTCAGTTTTTGGGATGGAGAAGCTAACACCCAGTCAGGCCCCTCTGGCCTTCAGTACTGCGTACTGCCTCTGTAGTATCTGGATGTTGTGACGATAGGACGGCGAAGATGGCGTGAGACCAAAGTCGTCGACGTAGTAGAGGGTGAGCCCGTGGGGGATCTGAGAGTGCAGGCAGGAAACATAAATGATGAACAGTAGTGGTGAGACCGGGGAACCCTGTGGGGTTCCAACGGAGTCAGGGGCAAAAATCTTTGGCGAGCCCTGGTACCGGAGCCGACATGTTGTGCCGGACAGGAAGGACCTGGTCGAGGAAACGAGGTACCGGTTGACAGCCTTTTCTTTGAGCATGCGGCAAAGGGCGGACGGGTTCACGTTGTCGAAACCACCTTTTCTGTCCAGGAAGAGTGTGGAAACCTTCATTCTGGCCATTTGGAGGGTTCTCATCTCGTGCGTAAGGGTGCACGTAGTGTCCGAGGCCGACAGGCCGGCCAAGGATCCACATTGGTGAGGGTCGAGGAGGCCCGCCACTCAGGCCACGCAAAAGAGTCTTGAGTTCATGATCCTCTCGAGGATCTTGGAGACAGTTTGTAGGAGGACTATTACACGGAAAGCAGAGTGCGAATCATACAAGGGCTTGCCCGGCTTGTGACACACAATGCCGTCAGCCATTTTGAGGGTGCGGGGGTGGAAGCCATAAGCCACCAGTGGGGCGAGGAGGTCGCGGATCAGGTGCGGGGCCTCCCAATGGATCCTTTTCCACACAGAATTGGGTGTCATGTCTGGGCCAGGGGCAGACGAGGGCAAGGATCGGGCTAATGCCCTGCTTATCTCGTCCACTGCCAGGGCCGGGCAGTCTCTGAAAGGGAGCAGGATGGACACTGCGGGCTTTGGTGGTTCGCCTGGGAGGAAGTGGCCAAGGAGGGCCTTGTTAAGTTCTAGTGGCGTTGAGGCGCCAGGGAGTTCCGGGAAGTGGGGGGGTGGGCGGCCTACGGCGAACTTCTTCGCCGTCCATACCGTTTGCGGTGTCGCAGAGGCCAAAAAGGACGACCAGTGGTCTCTTTTGGCTTTCTTGATGGATTTAAAGTAGGACGACCTAGCGGCCCTCGCGGATGCCAGAAGGGCTGCGTCAAACCTGTCCGCCTTAGAGGAGCTGAGGGCGGAGTTATAGGCTCTCCTAGAAGGAAATAGGCGGTTCTTTTTTTTTTTTCTTTGTTTTTTTTTACAATCATGTATTCATTGATTAAGGTACAAGAAACAGTGTGGAGCGCTCGCTAGCTATGACCGAAACAAATCCTGCAAACAATCCAACGACCTGCTTCACCCCCTGATGGGAAAAATCAAACCCCTCCAAACCAGAGCCCATCCTCCCCCCTGATAGCACCTAAGACGAAAGCAAGACGGAGCAATACCTTCCTCCAGACACGTAAGGAAAGACAAGTATAGAAGAGAAACCAGGGAAAGACACAAACCCTTCGGCGGGTCCCCCAAAACAAACGAAATGATTCTTATGGCACCAAGGGCCGACTGAGAGGGAAGATAAAACTACTATTGCCAGATGCCGAACGGTATGTCCCCTACCTGTGCGGCTGCTGGGCAGGCGTTGTCACGGGCGGGCTGCTCGGAATGTCGGCGACACTTCGGACTTTAGCATGAGCCAAGGAGGTAGTGCTATACCATGACACAGCGTAACCTAATGCGAGGTTTGCGACCGTTGAGTAAATCGCAGGAGCGGGAGGAGGACGAAGGGAGTCATCCAGCGAGGAGAGCCACTCAGCAGTGGAGGTGCCAGCTATCGTGAGGGGCAGTAGGGTGCCAGCCGAGGGGGCAGATAAGGGGCCAGCTAAAGAAAGATGCAGCATTACGGTGCAAGCGGGTCTGACGCGTGGGAAGCGGGAGGAGGAAGGCTCGCCAAACAACCGAGATGTACAAACATGGAGGACGGAGACGGGGTCACAGTTTTTCGAATGCCGACCGTAGCGATCCTGCAACTCAGGAGAGAGTGCAATACCAGAGAGCAGGGCCACCAGGGCAACTACTTCACCGAAAGTCTGAAACTAGCGACGGTGTGTTGACGGAGGAAGGAGGGTCGCCGACGGTGCAAATCGCTAAGCCAAGCGCGTCGCGAAGTGCCGGGTAAAGGGTAGGAACATCAACGTGAGCGTGCTCAACGAAGACGAACGGAAGCAGAAAGGAATCCACAACCCCCGCGAGGGGAGGCCAAAGGCCACAGAGAGAGGAAGGAGATGAAGGCGTGATAAACCCCCAAGCAGTTGCCACGGGCGGGGTAGATCAGAGGAGGAGGGCACTCTCACGATGATTTCCCATGGTGTTGAGATTTCAATCGCTGGAGGTAGAGCGGACGAGAAAGATGGAAGGAAATAGGGGGCCTTGTTTTTTTTGTTTTTTTATTATTATTAATATTATCATGTATTCGTTGATTAAGGTACCAGAAACAGTGTGGAGTGCTAGCTATGACCGAAACAAAACCTGTAAACAATCCAACGACCGGCTTCACCCCCTGATGGGAAAAATCCAAACCCCCGAAACCAGAGCCCATCCCCCCCCCTCATAGCACCTAAGACGAAAGAGAGACGGAGCAATACCTTCCTCCAGACACGTAAGGAAAGACAACTATAGAAACGAAACAAGGGAAAGACACAAACCCATCGGCGGGCCCCCAAAAAACAAAAGAAAGAAATCTTACAGCACCAAGCGCCGACGGAGAGGAAAGATAAAACTACTATTGCCGGATGCCTAAGCGGAATTGCACTAGAACCCAAACCCAAAGGGCTACAGGGGCAGGCAGGTCGGGGACGGACTGTCCCGAGTAATCGGTGACGCTTCAGACTTTAGCATGGGCCAAGGAGGTAGTGCTATACCATGACAGGGCGTAACTTAATGCGAGGTTCGCGACAGTAGAGTAAATCGCAGGAGCGGGAGGAGGACGAGGGGAGTCACCCGGCGAGGAGAGCCACTCAGCAGTGAAGGTGCCAGCTATCGTGAGGGGCAGTAGGGTGCCAGCCAAGGGGCAGATAAGGTGCCAGCTAAGGAGGGATGTAGAGGTACGGTGCAAGCGGATCCGACGCGTGGGAAGCGGGAGGAGGAAGGCTCGCCAAACAACCGAGAAGTACGAACACGGGGGACGGAGACGGGGTCACAGTTTTTCGAATGCCGACCGTACCGATCCTGCACCTCAGGCGAGAGTGCAATACCAGAGAGCAGGGCCACCAGGGCAACTACTTCACCGATAGTCAGAAACCAGCGACCCTGTATTGACGGAGGAAGGAGGGCTGCCGACCGTGCAAAACGCTAAGCGAGAGGCGTTGAGAAGTGCGTGGTAAAGGGTAGGAACATCAACGCGAGCGTGCCCAACGAAGACGAACGGAACCAGAAAGGAATCTATAACCCCCGGGAGGGGAGGCCAGAGGCCCCAGAGATAGTAAAGGGATGAAGGCGTGATAACCCCCCGAGCAGTTGCCACGGGCGGGGGAGATCAGAGGCGGAGGACACACTCACGATGATTTCCCATGGTGTTGAGATTTCAATCGCGGGAGGTGGAGCGGACGAGAAAGATGGAAGGAAATAGTGGCCTTTATTTTTATTTTTATTTTTTTATAATCATGTATTCGTTGTTTTAATGTACAAGAAACGATATGGAGCACAAGCTATGACCGAAACAAAACCCATAAACAATCCAACAACCCGCTTCACCCCCTCATGGGAAAAATCAACCCCCTCCAACCCAGAGCCCATCTTCCCCCCTGGCAGCACCTAACACGAAAGCAAGACGAAGCAATACCTTCCTCCAGACACCTAAGGAAAGACAAGAATAGGGAAGAAACAAGGGAAAGACACAAACCCTTCGGCTGGCCCCCCAAAACAAACGAAAGGATTTTCACGGCACAAGGGCCGACAAAAGGGAAGAAGTAAAACTACTATTGCTCAACCTTAAACGAAACAATAAATCGAACGCCAAACCGAACGGCTACAGGGGCAGGCTATACCCCAACAAGGCAAAAGCCAGGGGGTGGCAGCGCTTCGGACTTTAGCATGATCCAAGGAGGTAGTGCTATACCATGACACAGCGTAACCAAATGCGAGGTTTGCGACCGTAGAGTAAATCGCGGGAGCGGATGAGGAGGGCAAGGGGAGCCACGCGGCGAGGAGAGCCACTCAGCAGTGGAGGTGCCAGCTATCGTGAGGGGCAGTAGGGTGCCAGCCAAGGAGGCAGATAAGGTGCCAGCTGAGGAGGGACGTAGCAGTACGGTGCAAGCGGATCTAACGCATGGGAAGAGGGAGAGGGAAGGCTCGCCAGAGACCGAGAAGTACGAACGCGGAGGACCGAAACAGGATCACAGCTTTTCGAATGCCGACCGTACCGGACCCGCAACTCAGGAGAGAGTGCAATACCAGAGAGCAGGGCCACCAGGGCCACTACTCCACCGATAGCCCGAGACTAGCGACCCCGTGTTGACGAGGAATAAGGGTCGCCGACCGTGCAAAACGCTAAGCGAGACGCGTCGCGAAGTGCGGGGTAAAGGGTAGGAACATCAACGCGAACGAAGACGAACGGAACCAGAAAGGAATCCATAACCCCCGGGAGGGGAGGCCAAAGGCCCCAGAGGAAGTAAAGAGAAGAAGGCGTTAAAAACCCCCGTGCAGTCGCCACTGGCGGGGTAGATCAGAGGCGGAGGACACTCCCACAATGATTTCCCATGGAGTTGAGATTTCAATCGCTGGAGGTGGAGGGGACGCGAAAGATGAAGGAAATAGGGGGCTTTTTTTTTTCTCTTTTTCTTTTTTTTTATATCATATATTCGTTGTTAATGTACAAGAAATCGCATGGAGCGCTAGCTATGGAGAAAACAAAACCCAAAATCCAAAACGAACTAACAAAGGAAATATCCGGCACGAAATCTCTTCAGCTGGGGTCCTTACCGGTCCCAGGCCCACATACGGGCGCGAAGTTAAACCAAGTAAAATAAAGGAAACCCTCCTTAAACAAGCGGATAGCATAAAAAATCACAAAATATAAACCTAGCTTTCCTGAGACGACATAAAGTAACCAAAAGAAACTGCATTTGACGAGCGGGAAGAAACTGAACCAACTGATGAAGATGGGCGGGAAAACATACCCGGGGGGAAGGCTGTAGCAGTAGACTTAATAAAGCGGGCGAGGGCGCCCAAGAGGGCGACCGAGGACCAGACGCGGGCATCGGGGCCAATGTCGAGAACCCCCTGAAGGTGGCGGGTTCTGGCAGGCTCCTTGGCCGAGCAATGGAGGATAGGGTGCTCGAAGGCCTCGGGGGCGGACGAACAACTGGGCCAGGTGCTGGGGGCGTCGGAGTCCCAAGCGGGGTGGGCACGGAGGTAGCTCTTCCCAGATCTCATCTGGTGAAGGCGGCCCGCGGTGAATTTGTCAAGGCCCATGAACGGGTGGGGCCTAATCGAGGGACGGTATGGGTATCTTGCCAGGTCTGGAGCGGCCTTGTCCCATTCTTCCATGAGGAGGTTCTTGCATTTAAGCTTCAGTTGCGGGTAGGAGCGGCCCAGTAGGGGCTCGGGGTAGATCGCGCTGAGTAAGTGTTGGGAGGTGACTGGGAGGGCGTCAAGCCCATCCCGGCCAAGGAGGAAGAGCATCGAGTGGGGGAGGGCGTCGAGGGGCAGGTGGGCCCTGTTCTTCGAGGGCGGTCAGGGCTGGAGCCAAGGGAGGGGCAGGCAACTGCCGGCGTTCCTCGCGCTCAGGGCTCTGAGGTCTGGAAAGTGGCCGTGAAGGGAAGGAGTTTGAACCGAAGGGGGAAGCCTTGCGGCTGCGGGGTTGATCTCCGGGGGGGAGCACAGTACCCTGAGCTGAGCCAGGCGGCGCTTATATGCAAGCAGAAGTTCGAGGGGAGGGAGGCAGGCCTCGATGGCAAGGATGTCCGTAGGGGTGCTCATGAAGCAGTTTGTCGTCCATCTCTGGACTTGTGCCAGAACGCCGCGAGTTTCCTGGTCATGTGGACCGTGGGCAAAAAGGCATCCGCGCCATAGCTGAGGATGGGAAAGAGGAGTGAGGAGACGAGCCTGTGGCATACGAAAGGGGGGAGGCCTATCCCTGGAGGGGAGAGTCGTTTGACCGCCACGAAGGCAGCCTGAGCTTTGGCCAGCCTTTTGACGAAGTGGGGGGTGGTGGAGATCGAGGCCGTGAACGAGTAGCCCAGCCACCTGACCTCACCCTTGGGCGTGAAGACGGACCCATCCAGGTGGATCGGAGCATTGGAGATGGGGCTTCTATCCCTGTTCGTGCGCCAGTGGATAAGCTCCGTTTTGGGCACCGAGAAGCCTACGCCAAGCCTGGCCCCTCTGGCCTTCAGCCTGGCGTACTGCCTCTGTAGGATCTGGATGTTGCGCCGATAAGAGGCAGAGAACACGGTCGGACCGAAGTCGTCCACGTAGGAGAGGGAGAGGCCCTTAGGGATCTTGGAGTGAAGGCGGGAAACATAAATAACAAACAAAAGCGGGGAGACCGGGGAGCCCTGGGGCGTGCCCACCGCAACCGGGGCGAACACCTTGGGGGACCCTTGATACAGGAGCCGGCACGACCTGCCAGACAAAAATGACTTGGTCCAAGACACGAGGTACGGGTTGACCCTTTTGGCTCTAAGCATGCCACAGAGGGTGGCGGGGTTGACATTGTCAAAACCCCCCTTTATGTCCACAAAGAGTCTGGAGACCTTCCTACCAGCCATCTGGAGGGTCTTCACCTCATGGGTGAGGGTGGTAACTGCGTCCGAGGCCGAGAGGCCAGCTAGCGAGCTGCACTGGTGGGGAACAAGGAGGCCAGTCACCCGGGCCACACAGGACAGTCTTGAGTTCATAATCCTCGCGAGGATTTTTGAAAACGTTTGGAGTAAGTGTATTACGCGGAAGGACGAGGGGGAGTCGTAGGAGGGCTTCCCAGGCTTGTCAAGCACAATGCCATCGGCTCTTTTCATGGTGAGGGGGTGGGACCCGTAGACTACCAGAGGGGCCAGGAGGTTGTGGATGAGGTGAGGGGCCACACGGTGCACCCGTTTCCATACCGAATTGGGGATCGAGTCAGGCCCTGGGGCCGATGATGGGGAGGAACGAGCTAGGGCCCTGCTGATCTCTTCCGGTGCCAGAGGGAGGCACTCTCTGAACGGGAGCAGGATGGTGTCCGTAAACCTGGCCGGTTTGCCAGGGAAGAAGTGGTCAAGTAGCGCCTTGTTAAGTTCAGGTGGTGTGGAGGCTCCCGGGAGCTCCGGGAAACGAGGGGGGGGGCGGCTGACGGCGAACCTCTTGGCTGTCCACACAGTCTGGGGGGTAGCTGAGGCTAAGAAGGAGGACCAGTGTTCCCTCTTCGCCTTTTTGATGCGTTTGAAATAGGCTGATCTCGCCGCCCTTACGGAGGCGAGGAGCGCGGCATCGAAAGAATCCCGTTTCGACAAGCGGAGAGCGGAGTTGTAGGCCTTCCCGAGCATTGATAAGAGCTCAGACCACCATGGTTTGGACCAATAGGTCACTCTCTTCATCGGGGTGTGCAGTACAAATTGGGACGTAACCCTTCCCAGGTTGGTGCTGAACCATAGGTCCAGGGAACTCGTGGTGGGGAGGAGGG
>Ga0307510_10004796_pt1 | contig 16002 bp, 20 predicted proteins | sample 12_EM_MG_FD_207224 | JGI IMG/M metagenome (GOLD analysis project Ga0307510, IMG submission 207224) | Populus trichocarpa ectomycorrhiza microbial communities from riparian zone in the Pacific Northwest, United States - 12_EM | ecosystem: Host-associated > Plants > Roots > Unclassified | place...
GCTGACAGAAGTGTCGCCCGCGCTGGCAGAGCTCCAGGCGATCCTGCTGGGCTGCAACGACAAAGCCTGTCTCACGTCGGCGTCAGCTTCGGGCAAGAAACTGCTGATCGAAGACGGCAAGCCCACGGCCAAGGCCGGCAAGCTGTCGGGCACCTTCAGCGAGAACCTGATGCTGGCCTATGCCGAGGGCAAGCCGGCCAGCGACGTGGCCTGGGGCCGTGCCGGTGCGGCACGGCTGGGCAAGGTGATCGTGCTGCATAACGAAGCCTTCGCCCGCGACAAGAAGAGCATGCCCGCTGCGGCGCTGGCAGGGTCGAACCTGGCCGCGCACATCCTGGCTACGTTGCAGGCCGCTGCCGGCGAACCCGCCACGGTGGCAGCGTTCTCGACCAGCGGCCGTGGCACCTTTGTATTGGTGGGCCACGACACGAACCTGGCGAATATCGCCGGGGTCTTCGGGCTGGATTGGCACGACACGAACCGCCCGGACGACTATCCGCCCGGCGGCGGTCTGGTGTTTGACCTCTTCAACCGCGGTAACCAGTACGTAGTGAAAGTGAGCGCGCTGATGCCGTCGATGGATGACCTTCGAGGGAACCAGTTCGGCGATATGCGACCGGCCAAGCTGCATGTAAGCGGCTGCGACGGTCACGATGCATGTCCGCTGACGACATTCACTAAGGCCGTCACGAAATCCATCGACACATCACGCGTGATGCCAAGCCTGCCCGCGATGACACCTCAGTCACAGGGCACGCCTTGACGCATTAACGGGGAAGCTTGTCCGCCAGTACGTCCGCCTTCCTAATCTGCGGCGCGCTGGCGAGGAGTTCGGCGGCGTTCGCCATCAACGCCTCCGCCACCTTGCCATTGAGATGCGCATCGCGCCCTTCGTCGCCATCGAAGGCATCGAAGATGGCAAACGTGCTCTTGTCGAAGCGAACGGCAAACCAGGCAACCGTGCCGGCTTCGGCGTCAACCAGCGACTGCGCGCTCTTGAGGAACGCCGCTACGTCTTCTTCGCGGCCGCTCTTGGCGTGCAGTTCAACGAACAGTGCCTTGGTAGTCATACAAATATTCCTGCGGTAAAGGTCCGATCGAACCGGACGGAATCGCAAGCCTGCCCGATGCCGCGCTACGGCGGCGTCAACGCAGAATAATTCGGGTACCGGCAATGACGGTGAGCAACAGCGGGGTCAGAGTAAACACTCTGACCCCCAACTCTCGCAGCGGGCTGCGTGGCGGGATGACGGCAGACGGCCTACACTCTCCATGCGGCCGGAGGGGCGCCGCCCACTGGAATGCCATCCATGAGCGAAAGCACCGAGCCTCACGCCAAGATTGTCATTCGCACGACCTACGACGATGGCAGCGCGGACGTTGAAACCCCATGGGCGCACGACTTGGGCAACGATCGCTACAAGCTCGATAACTCGCTATGGTTTGCCTATGGCATCTCCTGGCATGACGTGGTTCTTGCGCCGATCGATCCCGATGAAGGGCGTCCGGTATTCGAGAAGGTCGTGGAGAAATCCGGCCACCGGACCATTCGCGTCATTTTCCCGGAGGGTCTGGCCCCGGGCAGCCCGGCCGAATCCATCAAGGATCACCTGCTTTCGCTAGGGTGCTCGTTCGAAGGCATGAACAATCGACTGTTCTCCTTCAACATTCCACCTGGGGTCGTGCTGGAAGAAGTCCGCGCCTATCTGATAGAGCAGGACGCGGAATGGGAGCATGCCGATCCCACGTACGAGGAGCTTTTTTCCGAGGAAGATTAGGTCTCTTCACTCGCTCATCCGAGAACGAGGATCCACCCATGGCATCGATCGATCACATCATCGTCAAGGTCAACGACCTGGCCGCCAGCGTCGGGTTCTATACGGGCATCATGGGCTTCATTGACGAAGGACGCGATGGACCGTTCGCGATGATGCGGGTGAACCCCGGGTTCCAGTTGCAGCTGGCCGAGTGGGGCACCGAAGGCGCGGACCACTACGCCTTTGCCGTATCCAGGGATGAGTTCGATGCCATCTTCGGACGAGTCAAAGCCGCGGGTCTCGACTTCGGTCCGGCCTACCATAACGTCGGCACGAACACGGGGCCTGGCGAGGAATCCGGAGCACAAGGTCGGGCACCGACGCTCTACTTCTTCGATCCCAACAAGCATCTCGTCGAAATAAGGACGTATGAATGAACGTCAGTGTCGTTGCGCCGGAACGCGTGGGCCGTTTGCTTTTGATGGCTTGCCTGGCGAACTTTGCACTGCCGACGCATGCAGCTGCAGGCACGCCACCGATTTGCGCGACGAAGATTCCCCAGCACGCGGTCGCGCCGAAGCTCCCCGCCACTCTCCACAACGAGTTCGAGGGCAACTACGACGTGCGATTCATCGTCGGCGTTGACGGACGCACTAGCGACGTTCACGTCCACGCGAACAACCTCAAGCCGATCGGCCGCACCCGTGGGCACCCCGTGGGATACGACGAAGCCGTACTTGTCGCGGTCAGGCAGTGGCGATACGCCAGACAACCGAGGTCTTGCCACGTTTCGACATCCGTGCAGATCAACTACCGGGATACTTAGGCGGGGAAGTGGTGAGCAGGAGCCCGCCGTATCCCAGCACTTCTCCCAGGCCCGGGAAAGCAAACCCCACTTCGAACCGATACTTGCCATTCTCGATGGTCTTGTACGCGGTGCTTCGTGGCATCAACCACAGCGGTATCCGGATGCCAGCCACACGCATGCCGCAAACGCGCCAGTGCCAACCACCTTCCAGCACATCCACTTGCAGGGCCATGCGAATAGGACCCGTGATCTCGGTCCAGTATCCGTCAGGCCATGTTCCGTAAGGGCTGAAGCTCGACTTCAGCCAGTGCGTACCGTCGAAGCATCGGTTCCAATGCAACGTCCCGGCGTCGTGGTGGATGTCCACGCGCAGCCGGTGGGTGCCGGCGTTTTCCGGCAGCCCGAGCTTCCGAGCCAGTCGCCGGCCGATCACGCCTGCCAGGCCCTTGCCCAGACGCAAGGTAACTTCACCTTCAAGCATGCCGCCATGACGATGCAATTCCCCCAATAGGGGATGGAGCGTGTCGAACGCGTCGCCGAGCCAGGCGACGACGGGATTGCCTTCTTCCCTGGATGGCATAGGCAGCTAGGCCTTCCTTGCGTGGGCGCCAAGGTTGTCGATGTACCGGATGCCCATCACCTTCAGCACCAGGTTGCGGAAGGCCTTGCCCAGGGGATAGAACGCGCGGGCTCGCCGGGTGCCGCCGAAGAACCAGTAGTTGAGCCGGTTGAACAGGCCCGAGCGCGTGCTCAGCAGGGTCATGATGCGTATGGCCTCGGCCCCGTAGTACATCGCGCCGTCCACCTTCACCACCATGCCCTGGTCGATGTCCAGGCCCGCGGCGGTGATCTCATCCATCAACGCGCCGGGCTGCCTGGCGTCGACCAGGTGCAACCGCCCGGCAGCCTCCCGGATGCGCGCGTGCGTGCTCCAGGTCGTGCAGACCGGGCACTGTCCGTCATAGACAAGCCAGACGTCCCCGCCACCACGTGGTGTATCCATGGCTATTCCCTCGTCCGGGGATTGAAAGGCCCCGCTCGATGCGGTAGCCTACACACTAATTAACTAAATAGCTAATTAGTTATGAAGATCGACACCGTCTTCGACGCCCTGGGGTCCACCCCTCGCCGGAAGATACTTGCCTACCTCTCGGAGACGTCCCTTACCGCGGGGGAGATCGCCGAGCGCTTCGACATGAGCAAGCCCGCCCTTTCCAAGCACCTGAAGGTGCTGGAGAACGCGGGCATGGTGAAGAGCGAGAAGAAGGGCCAGTTCGTCCATTACAGCCTGGCCGACCAGAACATGCTGGCCACGCTGCACAGTTTCCTTACCACCTTCTGCCCCGTCGGCGGCCCGCTCAAGCGCGAGGGCGCGGCCATCGCGAGGGCCCGGCGCAAGGCCACCTGACCCAAGGGGAACCACCATGCAGGCGATCGACAACGGGATCTACGATCGTGTTTCAGACACCTGGTGGGACCAGGACGGATTCATGGCACTGTTGCGGACATCGGTGAATCCTCCCCGCGTGGCTTACTTCCGCAAAGTGCTACTGGAGACGCTTGGCAAGGATCCCCAGGGCCTGCGGGTGCTGGACGTCGGCTGCGGTGGAGGCCTGTTGTCGGAACCGTTCGCCGCGATGGGCTGCGAGGTCACCGGCATCGACCAGTCCCTGCCCACCCTCGACGCTGCCGCGCGCCATGCCCAGGCGTCCGGATTATCCATCGACTATCGGCAAGGCGACGCCGGCGCGCTGCCCTTTGCGGACGACAGCTTCGACGTGGTCTGTTGCTGCGACGTGCTGGAGCATGTGGACAACCCCGCTGCCGTGATCGGCGAGATCGCGCGGGTACTGAAACCCGGTGGCGTGTTCTTCTTCGACACCATCAACCGTACGCTCGCCAGCAAGCTGGTGGCGATCAAGCTGGCGCAGGACTGTCGCCTCACCCGCATCGTTCCGAAGGACGTGCACGTCTGGGAGAAATTCATCCGGCCTGCGGAGCTGGCACGCATGCTGCGTGAACATGGTTTGTCGGATCATACGTTTGCGGGGCTGTCGCCCAGAGGCAATCCCTTCACTACCGTGCTGGCATTCGCGCGAAACAAGATGGGTCGGTTGTCATTCGAAGAGCTGGGCACATGGGTCAGGCTTGGGGAAAGCAGGTCAATGTCTATCTCATACATGGGATTTGCGCTCGCGAGCAGCTGAGGTCTTCGCGGCGAAGATGTAATCGGCGATATAAGTAAAAACCAACTCCGCTCCAGCGTCCGTTTCAATCAGATCAATTGGCTTCTGATTTCCCAGTCGCGGAGTTGGGTTGTTGGCCCACTTCATGATCTTGGACCGTTCCTTGAGGACAGGCTTGGCCTTATCAATCATCAGCGCAAGCAGATCTGGCCGGGCATACCAGGAATCGGGCTTTACAGCCGCCCTTCTTCCACCTTGAACGACAGTGGGCAATTGAGAAGCCGCCAGTTCGGCCTCGGTAATGTGATCACGTACCCAATGCGCGTGCTGGCAGAGAGCTGCGTTGGCCTTTCTGGCTCTCCCTCCAAGAAGCGGACCTGGCTTAGCAGGAATGACCAGACCAACAACGACATTTGGGCATCGCCTACGAATCATTTCCAGGGCCAGAGTTAGATCGGTGTCGTTGGATACGATCACGATCTGGTCAATCTCTCCGCTCAGGGCATCGTCGTAGGCATGGAGGGCCATGTTGACGTCCGTCTGTTTCTCCTCGACTTTCCACACAAGCTGCTTCGGACAGAATTTGGGCTGCCGATGGGGGTCGTCTACCGACACGACATGTTGGGTCGCTTGGTGGACGGAATATCCGCCGAGCACCAACTCAACGCGACCGGAAGCATTCTTTAGAAGAGCGTTGTGATAGATCGCCTGGGAAGAAACAGAGTCCGCTCCACTGGCCAGGCTTTCGAGGATCGTCGCGGTGAAAAACTTAACCGCGCAATCATCTAGAGCCATATCAAATGGCTCTAGATCAGGCTCGATGCGATGAAGAATACTGGGAAGGATCTGTCGCTCAAACAGGGCCAACAAGTCCAGCCACTTATACCTGGACCCTTTCAGGAGGCCGTAATAGAAGTTGAAACCATCTATATAGATGCGCGTTCGTAGCGATGCCATCCGTGGCCTCCGACCCAGAAATGAAAAAACCGGCTTTCGCCGGCTTTTTCGCCCACCGTCCTGGAGGTCTTGCCTCACGAGAACCGAGGGTTAGCTGTTGATGTCGATATTAAAGACACCTGCAACTACCGTCAACATTCCGCTTGTAAGGTAATCGCTTGTTGATGTGTCATCCAGAGGATAACGAATGTGGGCAGATGAACGCCACGAGTTTCGACTCCCGACGGATGCAGCCAGGATGGGCCAGGCCATCGGCGCTTCAGGGGACGACTCCCGCCGCGTCCCAGTGCGTTCATCCACCCCACCATGGCTCGGAGGGGAATCGCCACCGGTACCTAGGACCGGGTGGCGGGCGAGCCAGGGTGAGAACCGGTGAATGAACGGTCGGGCATGGCCCGCCTGGCTGCCCGCCAAAAAAAGCGGGGAACCTCGCCCGCCGCAGGCACTCCTGCGGCGGGCGATCATTCATCGGGTTCTCACACCCGGTTGCCAGGTCAGTGGCAACGAACAAATGATCCGCGATCGCACGGCGCGCGTAAATGCGAATGGTCTCAAAGTTGCGACGGACAGGATACGGAATGATGCTCAACCGGATTGAGCACGAAGCGATGTGTTCGCTTGGGGGTCAGAGTGAATACTCTGACCCCGGGTATCGCCGTCAAACGGGTCGCAGCTGCTCTTCAACAGATCGAGTGCCTTCCACCAGCACATCGCCCGTATGCAAGGTCGACTTCCGCTCGATCAGCATGATCTCGCATTCGTCGTCCGCCATTGGGTTATGACGCACGCCCTTGGGAACGATGAACATCTCGCCCCGGCCCAGCTCCACCGTGCGATCTTCCATCTCAATGCGAAGGTGTCCGCTAAGGACGAGGAAGAGTTCGTCCTCGTGCTCGTGGCTGTGCCAGGCGAGCGTGCCCTTGACCTTGGCGACCTTGATGTAGGCATCGTCCACTTCGCCGATCACGCGGGGTGACCAGTGTTCGGTCAGGGCAGCGGCGATGTTGGCAGGTGAGACGACGTCATTCATGGCTTTGGGGGTCGTGTGGGGTGTGGGGTGTGGGGTGTGGGGTGTGGGGTGTGGGGTGTGGGGTGTGGGGTGTGGGGTGTGGGGGTCAGAGTATTCACTCTGACCCCGACGTGGCTGCGCGTCAGTTCTTGAGCGGTGTTGTCGTTACCGGCGCCACCACGCTCTTGCCTGCGGGCGGCGTGTCGTTGCGAATCGGCGCCAGCGACTCGAACTTCTTCTGGTACTCATCCGTGATGTCGCGCGCATCCTCGGCGCTCTGGATCACGCGCGGGGTGATCAGCACGATCAGCTCCGTGCGGTTGCGGTTGCGGCTGGTGCTGCCGAACAGGCGGCCAAGGATCGGAATGCGGTTCAGGCCCGGGATGCCGGTGTCGGTGCTGGCTTCATCCTGCTTGATCAACCCACCCAGCAGTACCGTCTGGCCGCTTTGCACCGCCACCTGGGTAGCAACCTCACGGGTGCTGATGGGCGTGTTGCCGCTGGCATTGCCGCTAAGTTGCAGCGTGGGGTTGGGCGAGCTCACCTGCTGGTCGATCTGCATGTAGACCAGGCCACCGGGATTCACGCGGGGGCGCACCTGCAAGGTGACGCCGGTGGAGATGTAGGTATTGCTGCTAACTGTGTTGGCCGCAGAGGTGCTGGTATCCACCGAGGTAGTGGTTACCGGGATCTGGTCGCCGACGTTGATGGCGGCGTCCTGGTTGTTCAACACCACTAGCGAAGGCGCGGAAAGTACCTTGGCGTTACCGCTTTGCTCCACCGCGTGGATGGCGGCGGAGAGGTTGTTGTTGGCGAAGGAGTAGTAGAACGCGTCGCCCAGGCTTGAACCGGACGGCTTGTTGAAGTTGAAGCCGCCGCCGCCCAATGCCCACTGCTGCTTGTTGCCAGGCTGGGTGACGTTGCCGTCGGTACTGCCGGTCAGGCCTTCAAGGTACCACTGCACGCCGAAGGAGAACTGGCCCGTGAGGGTGACTTCCAGGATGCGCGTCTCGATCTGCACCTGCAGCGGCACGGCGTCCAGGCGCCGGATCACGCCTTCGATCTCATGCCATTGCGATGGCCGCGCCCGCACGAGGATCTGGTTGTTGTTGTCCACCGCCGATATACGCACGCCATCCTCGGTAGTGACCGAGGTGTTGGCCTGGCCTGAATTGTTCGCGTTATTGCCGTTGTTGTTCTGGCCGAGGCGGCCACCGCCACCGCCGAAGCCGCCGCCACCGCCGAACCCGCCGCCTCCGAAGCCACCGCCCACACCGCCGGTGCCGCCCAGGCCTCCCGAGCTGCCGCCGTAGCTGGATGTACTGCCGTAACTGGAGGAATTGCCGAAGCCACCGGCATTACTGCCGAACGCGCCACTGCCTCCGGTACCGAGCGAACCGCCGGACAACCCCTGGCCGACACGGCCGTTGTTGCCGCTATTACTGCCACTGCTGCCGCTGCCACCACCACCATAGATATTGCCCAGGTACTGGGCAAGGTCGGAGGCCTGCACGTTGCGCACGTCATAGACATACAGCTGCGGCTCGTTGCCGCTGCCCTTGTCGATGCGGTCCAGCCAGTCCTTTACTTCGTCCAGGTAGCGCGGCTGCTGGCTGATCACCACCAGCGAGTTGGTGCGTTCGATGGGAATGAAGCGCAGCAAGCCCGCCAGCGGCGTATCGCCCTTGGGGCCGAACATGCCGTTGAGCTGCGGGATCAGTTCGCGAACGTCCGCCCGCTCGAGGTTGAACACGCCGATGGAGGTGTTCTTCAGCCAGTCGACGTCGAAGATGTTCACCGTGCGCTGGTAGTTGCCCAGTTCGTCAGCGGTGCCCGACAGGATGATGACGTTGCGGTTAGGGTCGGCCAGCAGGATGGCGTCGTTGCGGGTGAACGGCTTGATCAGCTTCACCATCTCGGTGGCGCTGATGAAGCGCAACGGATACAGCCGTGCCTGCAAACCGCCGCGCGGTGCACCGGCGCCGAGGCTGGGAACGATGTTGCCGGCCACGGCCTCCTTCACCGGCATGACCACGTAACGGCCGTTCTGGTTGACCAGGGCATTGCCTGTCCACGACAGCAGCATCTCAAGGATGGGCAGTGCGTCGCTACTGGATACCGGTTGCGAGGTGGAGAACGAAATGTTGCCTTGCACGCCCGGCACGATGCTGTAGTTGGCGTGCAGGAGGTCGCCCAGGATGGCCTTGACCACGGCCTCCACCGGCTGGTTCTCGAAGTTGAAGGTTACCGCCCCATCGCCGGCAGCCTGCTTGCGGGGCGTGGCCAGGTTCTGTGGATGCACGTACTCGCCGCTACCGCGGGTGAGCTCGGGCTTTTCCACCACGGGTGGCGGTGCGGCATCCTGGTGCAGGGCCAGCGGCGCGGGCGGCGGGGCACCTGCCCCGGCAACGGCCTCGCGCTGAAGGGAATCGTCGCGCGGTTGCGGCAAGGCGCAGCTCGCCAGCAGGATGGCGAGGGTGGCGGCCGTGATCGGTCGGATGGCAAACATGCGTCAACGTACTCCTTCGGGGACCTGCTGTTGCTGCGTGGCTTGTTGTTCTGCGCGCCGGCGTTGCACCGCCGCCCGGAGGGCATCGATGCGGGCGCGGCGTTGTGCGGCTTCGCTGCCGGGGTCGTCACCCGGTGGCGGGGGCTGCGGTGGAGTCTCGGCGGTGCGGTTCTCGGGGCTGCCCTCGGCGTTCGGTACCAGCTGTCCCGCGATCGGCGGACGCTGGCCTTCGGCGGGGGCATTCTCCGCGGGCTTGGCCAGGGCGTCGGGCCGCGCGGTGACCAGGGTCAGTTCCTTGCGCTCGCCGCCGTTGTCGAAGGTGGCGCTGCGCGGGCCGAGCGTGGCCAAGGTCCAGCGGCCATCGGGCAACGCCGCACCTTCCTTCACACGTACCTGCTTGTCGCCCGACGTACTGCGGAAAAGGGCCATCTTCAGGGTCGGGGTAAGGATGATGCCAGTGAGCTGCAGATCACCCAGGCTCACCGAATCCGTGGCAGTGGCTACCGCGCCCGGCTTGCGGTCGGCGGCGAACAACGGCCGTTGCCAGACCTCGGCGAAACTCGCCAGCGGCATCGTCTGGGGCATCACCGCCGAACGTGCCGCATGGGTGGCTTCCTCCGGCGCCGCCGGGACGTCGTTCCAACTCACATGGCGGCCTACGCCGGCAAGGAATACCAGCAGGGCCGCGCCAGTGACGCCGCACGCACCCACCAGCCACGGAACCAGGCGTTGATGGCCAACGGCGTTCATCGCTGGCCTCCATTGGCATTGGCGGCAGGAGCAGTGCCGGAGGCGCGCCGGATGTAGCCCGACAGCGTGAACTGGGTTTCCAGCGGCGCGGCATTGGATGCCTTGGCGGCCACGGGATTCCGATAGGCGCTGAAGTCGTCCACGAACAAATACGGCACGCCGTCTTCAAGGTCGTGCAGCACGGCGGCCAGCGGCTGCACGCCGCAACGCAGGCTGATGTTCACCGTGACGCGGGTATAGGGCTCGCCGGCCTTGCCGGCGGTCGGCACCGGCATCTTCTGCACCACGTCACAGGGGCCGGCGTCCTTGTGCGACTCGGCCACCGTCACCACGCGCTGCATCAGGTTGGCGGCGGCGGTGTTGGCGTCGTCGTCGGGAAGGAAGGCATCGCTCTGCACCTGGTTCTGCGACAACTGGGCGATGCGCTTTTCCAGTGCGGGGCGTTCGGCAATGGCCGCCGCGAAGCGGCTGTGCGTGTCGCGCACATCGGCCATGTCGTCGGCGATGCGCAGCTGCGGCGCCACGAACCACCAGTGCACCAGCACGAAATAGGCGATGGCCAGCACCACCGCGAACAGCAGCACGGCGAGCAGGCGTGACGGGGCGGGATCAAGGCGCACGCTTGCCTCCGGTACCGGCGGGCGTGGGATGAAGTTGCGACGGATTCAATGCCGCGGGAGCGGACGCATCCGCCAGCGGTTTTACCTTCGCCACCATGTAGAAGCGCTCCTTGCCCGAAGATGGATCGGTGGCGATGGTGCCCTGGAAGCTGGGTTCGCCGATCAACCGGGCGCCCTTGAGGGCATCGACCAGCTTGGCCGCCTGCGGGCTTTGCCCCTGGAAGCCGAGGTCGCCGGTGTTGCTGATGGTCAGGCGTTCCAGCCAGGTGTCGTCGGGCAGGCGGCGGGTGAGTTCATCAAGCACGGATAGCACCGATACCGTGCTGGCCTTGCGCTGGGCCAGGAAACCCGCGGCACCGGCGCTCTCGGTCAAACGCTGGCGCAAGGCCGACACCTTCTGCGCGTCGGCACGCATGCCTTCCACTTCCGATTCCATGGCATCGAGTGCGGACTGCCGGTTGTGCACCCAGGTGGCCATCGCGGCGATGGCAAGCACCAGCGCACCGGCGGCCAGGGCCAGGTTCATGCGGCGGCGGCGATCCACGCGCTGCGCGCGACGCTCGGGCGGAAGCAGGTTGAAGCCGGCGCGGCGATCGTCCTGCAACGTGTCCACCGCGTCGATGGCGATGCCGGCGGTCGCCAGGCCGTCGAGCAGCGGATCCACCGCGCCGCGTGGCGTGGCTGCCATTTCCACCATCACCTTGCCTGCGGGCGCAGCAACATCGCGCAGTTCGCGCACGCCGAAATGAACCTGCTCCGGACGGAACGGTGTTTGCCGGTCGATCTCGTAACCGGCCACCTGGCGCAGGTTGGAACGCGCGGCGGCAGGCAGCGACAGCTGGCGCCGCAGCACCTGGCCCGGCGGCAACACCAGGGCTACGCGAAGATCGCCGGGCGCTACGGACGCCGTGGCGCGGCGGAACGCGGCCAGTTGGGCGGCACCGTCGAGTTCGCCATCGATGAAGTGGATTTCACCCCCGCCGGCGGCGCGCACCGACCATCCCTTGGGCTCCGCAGCGAGCAGGTACCAGTTGGGACCGGCCGCGATGGCCGAGCGCAGGCGGATGGGAAGCAGGCCTGACAGTTCACCCGACCACCAGGTGAAAAACGCGGGCATGGGCGAGTCGCGCCAGGCCTGGCGTACCTGGCGCATGGGTTCGTGCAGTGCTTCCTGCCACGCCGTCATTCGGAATCTCCTTCCTGCCATCGCAACACCGCATAGGGCTGGCTCCCCGCCTGCGCCCCGCGCAATCGAACCACGGCGCGCAGCACCGCACGGGTGCCATCGGCCAGCGTCGCCTCGGACCGGATACTATGCGTTACTCCCGTGGCGCCCGCCACCGAAGCATTCGGGTCTTGTCGGGTTGCCAGCAGGGCATTGGCCTGGTCCGGGGTCATGCCGGGAATCGCGGCCAGCGCCAGCGGCGGCGCATGCACCGGGTTGGGCCTTTCACGTCCGGACCAGATCGTCACCACCGGCGCCACCACTTCATAAAGGTCGTTATCCATACCAAGGACCTGTTGCAGTTCCTCGATGGTGGCGAAGGGCCCGTTACGCGGCCCGTAAGGTAGGCCCGCGGCTTTGTAGGCCGGCGCCTTGGCTCCGTTCGGTAGTCCCGCTATGCCGAACGATCGCCAGTCCTGCACGGCGGCGGCCAGGGAGGTCGCACGTTGTAGCGGCGCCCCGCCCGCCTGGAACAGCGCCTGCAGCACCGCGCCGCTGGCACTGTTGAGGTCGACCTTGCCGTCTTCGTCGATCACGGTGACGATCACCTTGGCGTCGTCGAAGGTGATCGGATAGGGCCGGCCATCGGGGATCGGGCGCTGCTGCGGATCCTGCGACATCAATCCATTGATGGTCTGCACCAGGCCGGCCTCGGCCGCGTAGTGGGCCTGCGCCTGGGCGAACTGGTAGCGCGCCTGCAAGCCCTCGGTACGTGACATCACCGCGAAGCCGCCCAGCAGGATCGCCAGCAAGGTGCACGCCCACAGCACGATCAGCATGGCCACGCCGCGCTGGCGGGTGCGCGCGATCATCGCAGCGCCCCCGGGCGGCGCGGCAAGTTGCCAAGCGGATTGCGTCCGTTCACGGAGGTCGGGTCGATGCGCAGGGGGGCAATGATTTCAGGCGAACCCACGCCGCCGGCCAGCTTCATGCGCAGGGCAATCATCGCGGGAAGGCGGCGGCCATCGGGCCATTGGTCCACCCAGGGACCGGGATTGCCCTGATCGTCATAACCCCGGTAGGCGAACGAGCCGCTGTTCACCCCGGTCAGAAGGATCTCCGGGTCGCCCGGCGCCGGCGGTGCCGAACCATCAGGCGGCAGCAGGGTGAAGGTCACCTGCAGCCGGTTGCTGTTGTTGTTGTCGCGCACCAGTTGCAAGGTCATGATCTGGGCGCCGGCCTTGCCGAGGTATCCCGGCAACGGGGCGACGAAACGCGCGGAATCAGGTTGTCCGTCGAAGACGATGCCATCGCCATCGTCGGTGACGGCGAACGGCAGCGCCAATATCTGGGCCACTTCGCGCTGGACGAACTGCTGGGTGGAGCGGACTTCGTCCATGCGCCCGATGCGTTCTTCGCCACTGTGCACGATCCGCGTCGCCGAGCGGATGCCCGAATACACCCCCAGCAGGATCAGGCTCAGCAGCACGATGGCCGCGAGCACTTCGATCAGGGTGAAGCCGCGCTGATGTTTCATGGCATGCCCGAGATCGAATTGCCGACGCCCGTGGTCCCCGGCGGCGGCGCCAGGCGCAGGGTCGAAAAACGAGCCGTCTGATTGCCCCAGCTGATGTCCAGGTCCAGCCGGAACAGCCGGGGCGCGGACAGATTCTGGTTGGCTGCCTGAAGTTGCAGTGGCGAGGTCTGCTGGCCGGCCGGTTGCCACGGCGACACGGCCAGACGCCAGCTGTAGTTGTCGTCGAACTTGCCCTGGGTGATGCCGGGCTGCAGGGGATCCACCACGTATGCGCCGTCGAGCACGGCCCGCGCGTGCAGGGCCGCGATGCTGCGGTCGCCCGCTTTGGCTGTCAGGCGCAACGAGGAACCTGCCACTTGCATCAACGCGCCAAACGCCACGGCAAGCACGGCGATGGCGGCAATCACCTCCAGCAGGGTGAATCCGCGCTGGGCATGCCTTGCGTGCCGTGTCATTCGCGGTCCACGCTGATGGCGCCGGTGAGCCAGGCCACGTTCACCCGCCACTCCCGCGTGCCGCGGCTTAGCGTGATGCGCCCGCCGGTGGAGCTGCCATCCGGGAAGAAACGAATGGCCGCCTGCGTGTTCGATTGATCGGCCTTGGCACTGTTCACCGCCAGCTTCATCCCTTCAGGCAAGTGCTGTACATCGCGCCCGGGGGCTTGGTAGGTGGGCCCGGCAACATCTACCAGGAACTTCTGTTCCTTGCCCTGCACGATCGCCTGCATGCGGGTGTAGCGCAAGGCACTGGCCAGTTCGCCGGACGCGGCATTCACCCGCGCCGAAGCCAGGCCCTGGCTTACCGGGACGGATACCGCGGCCGCAGCCAGGCCCAGCAGCAGGATGACCGCGAGCATCTCGAAAAGCGTGAAGCCGCGCGGTCGCATAAGGGTTCGTTACTGCCAGTTGCCGTAGTCGGCGCTATAGCCATCACCGCCGGGCTTGCCGTCCTGGCCGTAGAACACGATGTCGTAGCTGCCGTGCTCACCCGGCGCCTGGTAGCCGAACGGGTGGCCCCAGGGGTCCTTCAGGTCCGAGGGCTTGGCGTAGGGTCCCTGCCAATTGGCGGCGTTGGCGGGCTTGGCCACCAGGTCGTCCAGGCTTGCCGGCGGCGAGCCATTGTCGAGCGCATAGTTTTCGACCTTCTGGCCGAGGGTGATCACCTGCGCCTTTCCGGCACCGTACTTGCCCTTGTCCAGGTTCTTGACCACCTGGTTGACCACGATCGCACCGACGATGCCGATCAGCACGATCACGGCGAGCATTTCAAGGAGGGTGAAGCCACGCTGCGCGTGGGCGGGGAGTTTGCGACGCTGGATCATGCTTGAACCTCGTGATGCAATCATTGGATGTTGCTCGTCAGGCTGAGCAACGGAAGCAGGATGGCCGACATGATGATCGCCACGAGCACCGTCATGACGATGGTAAGCGCCGGCACCAGGGCGGCGAGCAGGCGGTCGATGGCGCGCTTGGCCTCCACATCGAAGGTGTCGGCGACCTTCAGCAGGAGGGTGTCGAGCGCGCCGGCTTCTTCACCCACCTGGATCATCTGCAACGCCAGGCGTGGGAACCGCTGCGTGGCGGCCAGCGCGGTGCCCAGCCCTGCGCCACCCTTGACCTGCTCGGCGGCCTTGCCGAGGGCTTCGTCCAGTGCGCGGTTGCCGGTGACCTGCCGGGCAATGGTGAGCGAGGACAACAGCGGCACGCCATTCTTCAGCAAGGTGCCCAGCGTGCGCGCGATGCGCGCGGTTTCCACCTTCAAGAGCAGCGGCCCGGATACTTTCAGTTCCAGCAACTTGCCATGGAATGCAAGACGGGTAGCCGGGTCGCGCAGGCGCATGCGCAGGAAGAACACGCCCACGACGATCACCACCAATACCACCAACCACCAATTGCTGATGAATTCGCCCAGCGCCAGCACGGCGCTGGTGATCCACGGCACCGGCACCTGCATGTCCTGGAAGATCGGCACGAACTGCGGCACCACATAGGCCAGCAGCAGGATCAGCGAACCGAACACGCCCACCATCAGGAAGGCGGGGTAGATCAGCGCATTGATGATGCTGCCGCGCAGGGCCTGGGCGCGCTCGAGGTAGTCGGCCAGGCGGCGCAGGGTTTCTTCCAGCGAACCGCCGGCCTCGCCCGCTCGAACCAGCGAGATGTACAGCCGTGGGAACACGCCGTGTTCTTCATCCAGCGCATAGGACAACGTGTTGCCGCCGCGCACGCGATCACGCACGCGTTCGACCAGTTTCTTCGCCCGTTCGCTGTCGGGGAGATCAAGCAGGATGCCCAGTGCGCGGTCCAGCGGCTGACCGGCACCGAGCAAGGTGGCCAGCTGGTGGGTGAACAGCGCCAGCTGGTCGCCGCTGAACGGCCCGCGACGGAACATCCCGCCAATGCCACCGCCACCGGCGGCGTTGGCTTCGCGGGCGTCCAGCGGCGTGTGGCCCTGGTCCTGCAGGCGCGCGATGACGTCTTCGACGCTGGCCGCTTCCATTTGGCCCTGGAGCACTTCTCCAGAGGCGGTGACGGCGCGATAGCTGAACTGCGACATGATTCAAGGGCGCCTGGTCACGATTCCTGCGTCACGCGCAGGACTTCCTCGATGGTGGTGATGCCCTGGACGGCCTTGGCCAGGCCGTCCTCGTACATCGTGCGCATGCCCTCCGAACGGGCCAGTCGCTCGATCTCGCCGGCATCGG
>Ga0307510_10004797_pt1 | contig 16002 bp, 12 predicted proteins | sample 12_EM_MG_FD_207224 | JGI IMG/M metagenome (GOLD analysis project Ga0307510, IMG submission 207224) | Populus trichocarpa ectomycorrhiza microbial communities from riparian zone in the Pacific Northwest, United States - 12_EM | ecosystem: Host-associated > Plants > Roots > Unclassified | place...
AACGATCTCCCTATCCGTGAGTAGTCACCCTTTGTATCGGATGCGTTCTCGGCTTACGGGAATTCGTTTTAGTTCGACACATTCCTGAATGGCTTCCGTGGATCAGCTATCAGCCTCTTGCGCGTCTTGGTCATGAATTGGGTCAGGCAGTCATGCATGGGCCATTGGAATTCGCCAGAGAATGCATAGTGAGGAAGAGTTTCGCGTGATCGAGTATGTTTCACCATTCACTGTTCGTTAGGTTAACGGCACTGCTCGACCATCACTTGCTCTTGATAACCTACAAGAGACGGAGAAACTGCAGGGAGATGAACGCGAAAAGGCAGAGAAAGTGGTGGCCGGCGCATTAGGATCGATATATGCCGGTGAGTGACCTCTCAATGCACAAGACTTGATTGTTAAAGTACCCTTTAGCCGGGACAGACACAGTACGTGAGCCGAGTAGATCATTGTGAGAATGTCATCTTAGTCAAGTCCTCTTTTTCAGACAGTGTCTTCCGTCATGTCATTCTTCGTAGCGATTTTACTTGATCCGGGAATACAGACGAAAGCACAGGCAGAAATCGACGCAGTCACTGGGAGAGAGCGGCTTCCGACTTTTGATGATCGGCCAAGGTTGCCTTTTGTCGATGCAGTATGCAGGGAACTTCTCAGATGGAGACCCCCCATCCCTCTTGGTGAGTTTTGTACCATCGATGGATCGCCCACTCAAAATGACCCCACGATAGCCGTACCCCATGCAGCCACAGAAGACAACGTATACGAGGGATACTTTATACCTAAAGGTTAGTTGTCGTGGTGTATGAGTATTTCTTTTGCTGATAGCCTACCAACACTTTCAGGCGCCATGATCATTGGGAATGCATGGTGCGATATCTGACATATCATATTCGACTTGGCTTCAACTATTTTTAGGGCGATCTTGCATGACCCAGCCATGTACCCAGACCCAGAAGCTTTCAAACCAGATCGGTTCCTCAACGCTGATGGAAGCTTGCGTGATGACCCAGTGTTGTCATCAACATACGGATTCGGGAGACGAATCTGTCCTGGGAGATACTTCGTCGATTCCACCTTGTTCATCGTCATTGCGTCCTTGCTCTCTGTTTTCAAGATCGAGAAGCCCAAGGGCACAGACGGAGGTCCTGATGCCTATCCATACACAGGTTTCGGTATAACGTACGGTTATCATACATTTTTTGGCTAGCATGGGATCGACCCTGACCTGCCCGCTTATGATTTTCTTTTCAGCCGCCCGAAGTCCCTTTCCTGCTCCATTGTTCCAAGGGATAGAAGAGCAGAAGAACTTATCGTCACCGAATCCCTAGCACATTGAAATATTCAGGTCAGGTGTCGGGGGTTGTTGGGTATGAAATTGTCGCCAGCGCTGTAGGTGCCATGTACAATAAGGGTGTGCCATAAGGAGGTAGTAGAATCGTCTATTAGTCACCGTCTGGTATTGCACCATTTCTGCTATATTATTCACACCAGTTGTACAGAGACATGTGGAAATGGGATGGTCAGCATATCTTTGCCGCAGCGCCCTGCCCTAGGGATGGTCTAATTTCGTTCAGTACCTACGAGGTTACTGTCTCATACAGTTGAGTCACGGTCGAAGGATGAATACTGTCAGTCATCGACAGTCAAAGAATGGGATGCTTGTCACCAAAGGGGTGTCACCAGATGAGACACTCATCGCAACAGAAAATAGCACACATTGGACAGCCAAAGAGGTAGGGAAAGCCAGTGTTTATTGGGTATTGATCATGATGTTTATCGTGAACGCGGCACTGATCCAGTCTATTGTTTGGTCTAGCGTGGCTCAGAACCAAATGCAGTAACTACCATCCAAATGTGGTAACCACCGTAGTTGCACTCGGTGCAACTCGTGTTGTAACTCAGGCAACTCAACTCAGGTGAGTTAGGGTTAACTACAACTCTCTGGCAACACTAGTCCCGTTGGCCTTGAGGCCCTTGACGGATCAACGCACAATGCGCTCAGTGGCCTAGCCCCTGGTCACGCCCATCGACGGTGATCGAATGCTATTCATGTGTGCAGTTGAGTTTGGACATCCATAGCCGTCTATTAGTTTCAAGGCAAAGCAAATTACGTGTATCTCCTGCGGGAGACGGAAGAAGAACGTATTGACGGCGAGACAAGCCTGGCTTGCAATGATTCGTATCATAGCAGCTGCGCATATAGTTAAGCGATATTAGTACGAACCCCGGGTCCGCGCGCGCAAAGCCCTTGTTGACATATACGGATGTACCCAGCGTTGCTGCGTTGGTGTGAATACGATTTGGATGCACGCACTGAAACAGCCGAGAAGTTCAGGTCACCGCCGTGCCGAACTGGTTGCAAAAACGAAAGATGGGTGAATTTGAATGGAGGAGAAGATGTGTATCGCCGAACTCATCCTGCACGGGCATGTGACGCATGTCCGATATACTCGCACTAAGACCGGGAAGGAGTTTTGTAGCGAGAGATGTGGCAACAGTGGTTGCCAGAGCAGCAATTGATGGTCGCCGAATGGCGCAGTCGCAGGATGCACATGAAGAAGTTGTGTTTGGTCGGCTGATTCCGTGAGTGAGCGTGCTCCTCAGTTAAAGGCTGCTGCTGTGTTTAAATTTTTGTACTTTTCGGGCTTTTTAGTGCTATTTTTTGCTAAAAAAAATTAGATTTTCAGAAAGTATTTTCTGTTTGGAAAAAGGTATCCCTCCCACTTTTTCATCCTTATTCAAAATTGTGCTCTAGTTTTTGTGTGCAATACCAGAGAAGGTGAACGAACTATTTTTGAAATGAGCTGTCCTTAGAGAGTACTCTTCTAATCAATCAATGTTTCCTTTTAATAATATGTAGTTTTGAGTTTGTACTTTTTCAAAAAAATTCTGAACGGTACGAAAAGTATGAAAAGTACAAAAAAGCAAGAAAGTAAACGCATGGTTGCCTGATGCCTTGTAAGGAGATCCCATTGTCATTCCGCTGAGAGCACGAAAAGTTTTTTTTTGTTTCAACACGAGCGCCACGTGTTTTAGGCAATGGGCAGAGTACGTGGCAATGCGGCATCCCACATGCTACGTAGTACGTAGTACCTAGCGTTGCTGGAGCAGGCTCGGAGCTAACCTATTCTGAACTTGTCGAGTTTACTAACTCTGGTCAACTTGGCGGTAAATCGAGTTATCTCCGAGTCTCCTCCGAGTAGGTTATGACATACTGACCGCTCCAGATTTAGGCGCTATTTGATCGAAAAAGGAATATAGTTACCGCTTCCACCCTGTTTCTCACCTCATCAATTATTTCCGGGTCATTTCGGATCTAAAGGCGTGGGAGTAAGTGTCCCCTTTGAGCAACAAAACCGTGCTCAAGGGAAAACGCCATGGCGAACGACGCTAACGCCACCCCAAGGAAGACACGCTAGAACTCGGATGCTTTTGTGGTTAAAACTTGCTACCCGGCCATGCACCCCATGGCATCGTTAACGGGGATGGTTGACCGAGAGCGGCGCACTCCGACACGTGGTCGCAAGTAGCTGGAGAAACACCGTCCAGGTCATACATGCCGTCCTTGAGCATTCGAAGCTTCAGGATGTCTTAAAAATAGTGTTCGAAGCGCCTGCTTGGAGAGAATCCAAAGTTTCAAGTTGAGTGATAATTTCTTCCTATTTAATTGATCCGCAAACTCAAATACGCAAATCATGTGGGTTACGGTTTTGGCTTTGGAAATTTAGTTGAGGTGACCTGTACCGTACATGGGCGCCAGCTCTGGTATGCCTCCAGCAGTGGTGCTGCGCCACCCGGTTTTCTCTGCCAGCCCGTGATGAGTTTTCGTCATCAACGGATCCGAAATTGCTTGAGTCTGTCCTATATAATCCTGACCTTCTCGCTTTACAACTCCTCAGTTCAAACATGCTGCTTTCCCTCATCACAGTGGCAGACTTCTTTGCGATCTTCTCATTTCTTTATCTCATCATTGCTTTTCGTGACCACCAAACGCGAAGAGGACTCCCTTATCCTCCAGGCCCCCCTTGCTGGCCTGTGATAGGAAACTTTCTCGATGTCCCTAAGTTGTCACCCTGGGCTGGATACCTGGATATGTCCAGGAAGCACGGTAGGGATGGCTTTCTCGCGATACCTCACCTCTGAACTAGGATTCCCAGGGGACGTCATATGCCTTCGAGTACTTGGCCAAGTCATAGTAGTGCTGTGCTCATTGACGGCGATCAAAGAATTGTTCGAAAGGCACGGAGAACTATATGCAGACAGACCACATATGCCAATATTTGAGATGTGCGTTCAGACCGCTCTTTAGGCCTCACTCGCCCCGAGTACTGATCATCTCATCATGCCAGACTGGGAGTGGATTGGATATTACCCATCGCACGGAGAGGGGAACATTGGCGCAAGAACAGACGGTTATTAGATGGCAGCCTCCGACCCAGTGCAGCAGCCTCGTATCGGCAGATGATAGAAGAAAAGACACGCGTAGTGCTTGGCCAGCTACTTTCAACTCCAAAGCAGTTTCGCTCCCATATCGACCTGTCAGTGGTATTATCTTCCAGGTCCAACAGGTATTAATATATATGCAGTTTCCAAGGACGGATCATCATGTCCCTCACGTATGGCTATGACCTGAAAGAGAATGACGACATACTGGTACCCGTTCGAACGACCGGAGATATTATGATACAGGTTGTCTTGCCTGGAGCAGCATTAGTAAATCACCTCCCAATCCGTACGGAACAATCTCTTTCGCTCCCAGACGCGTGTGCGATGACTATTCTTCACAGTACGACACACCCCATCATGGATTCCGTTGTTTAAGTACGAGCCGATGGCCAAGACATGCAGGGAGCTAAGCCAGAGGATGATAAATGAGCCAATTGAATTCGTGAAAAATTCCATGGTCTGTTGTGACAGCATGCCTGGTATCCTCCCTGACTGATTGAGCTGTAGCGAGAGGGTACTGCTGTGGCGTCACTAGCAAGCCGACAGCTCGAGGAGGTAGAGAAACTGAGTGGCTCAGAGCGCCAAAGGGAAGAGAAAGCCATCAAGGAGACCCTAGGGTCCGTATTTCAAGGTGCGTTGTATTCACTGTGAAGGAACGCGGCTAATATCAAGTACCAGCTGGCGCAGAGACGGCACGTGAACTAGGCTAGGTTACTCCCATGGCCTATGACTGACACCCAGCTTTTAGACCGTGTCCTCAATGTCGTCTCTGTTTATTGCCCTCGCCCTCTATCCAGATGTACAGAAGCAGGCACAAGCAGAGCTCGATTCTGTCCTCTCGCGAGACAGGTTACCAACGTTTGATGACAAACCGCGTCTTCCCTACATCGAAGCGATGTGCAAAGAATTATTGAGGTGGAGGGTGGTAACACCGCTGGGTATAACCTCTCTTCCACATCGACGGGAACCAAGGACTCATGACCCTTGCATAAAGGTGTTCCCCACGCGCCCGCCGAGGACTTTGTCTACAGAGGCTTCTTCATCCCAAAAGGTTTGATATACCGTTCATATGCCTGTGGCACCCTGTGCTGATTTGTCAGCCTGGTAGGTTCATTGGTGTATGCCAACGCGTGGTAGGCAGAGTATCATAAAAGTTGTTCCTTCCAAGATATTTCTGAAAACATTTCCAGGGCGGTGCTGCACAACCCAGAACTATATCCTGACCCAGAGACATTCAAGCCAGAACGATTCCTCAACGCAGACGGAACCTTCCGAGACGACCCAATAGTTGCTCTTGCGTTTGGGGCTGGCAAGCGAATCTGTCCTGCACGCCACTTGGTGGACACGATACTCTTCACCTTTGTGTCATCTGTCTTGTCCGTTTTCAATGTAACAAAGGCAAAAGATGAGAACGGCCACGAAATCCCTATTGAGATTGAGAATGTGGTCGAAGGGCGGCTTACCATGTACGTAGGCTTACTCTTCCGATGACGATACTGGAAACTAATTGATGGGATGGATGGGAAGGCATCCACCAAAGTTCGAATGTTCTATCACTCCGAGGGATAAACTCGCCGAGGATCTTATCAAAGCGGGTGTTTTGGCTTGAGGCATCTCCCATCCTGCATGCCCTGTATGTTGCTTGCTATTCTGCATTGTCCGAGACCGGTGACTGGTAGGGTAGAGTAACTATGGCAGCCACCATGCGTAGAGTTGGCCAGAGACAGCATCCGCGAGGCCATCCATAGAGGATATATCACTATCACATAGGACCTATACTATCATCAATCAACTGGTCGCGCGACAAGCCCGTCTAGTGTGACGACTAGAAACGATACGGCGCGACCACGCGAGTCCCGAATGTAACTTCTGAGGGCATGTGGGAGCGGTACTCTTTGATATGAGTAACCCGGCGCCAGCGTCGGTGGTTGATAACACATGTTGAACGTCACCCACACTTTTTTTTGATTCCATTGCGTCTCGGGGAACGGTTCCCCATGTAGCACTACTGGGAGGGATTGAATGCTTATGCGCGGACTGTATGTACGTGGGTCCTAACGATGCGGCTCGTCATCACCCACACTATCTACCGATACTGTAAGTCCCATCGGATCTTGTTCCATGCCGCGGCGATCAAAAATATGAATTGGCCGAATTTCCTGTCGAGATTAATAAAGTTTCCGCTTAAGGAGATCTCACCGTACGACTCGAATACAGTACCGTAAACGCCTCGCTTTCATGGCCATATTTCCTTGAGGCTAATCACACCGGGCCAACAAGTACTCGAGTATTTCATCGTCCTCCCATAATGACATGGCAGGCAAATGTCGCGGGGGATTCGAGGACTACTATATGAGTATATGACAGACGTTTCAAGCTGCGCGGCAGCTTGTTATTCCCTAGGGGATTTGAAAACTCAGTTCCGACGGCGGACAGTACACTGATTCAAGAATCGGCGCCACACCTAGAATAGCAGCAGCCGATTTCGTTTTTGGACACTAGCGCCCATTTGAAACAACTGAACAACCGCCATTAAAACATTCCGTCCTTTCGGTCCTACGGTAATGCACCCAGGAACGTTACGGCAGACAACTGAGCCCCGGGCCACGGGGGGATCACCATCAGAACAAGTCGGGCACCTACCAGGCCACCTGAAACTGCCGCGGCGGGAAGGTTAGGCGGCTATGATCGGGAAATCCCGGGTCGTATCTGGGTCGCCTACTGTAGACCATATCGGATTTGAAAGAGTGGCCGCCGCTGCATTATCCTCCATCTGAAGATTCAAGTTGGCCGCAGGATGAACGGAAACACCCAAGGTACAGTAGATTCCATGGCGACTCGGTTTGAAACTAGCCAGGCGTCGGATACAGTAGTCTGCACAAGACCTCCCTGTCGCAGTATCATGCCCCATGTGCTTCTTTGCAGAAAATTTGCAATTATCCGAGGACCATCATCATTTGGAACATGTAACTCACGCAGTCGGGGATGACGACAGAAACTGATCTGACTCGGTGATTTTTTCCCTCACAATACGATTTAGGAACGGCCCGGATATCGATCGCCGTCGCCAGCGAACGACGAATCAGGCCATGAAGCGGAAGAATTGTGAAGCCTTCATAGACTCGGTCATTCACCGTGTGAGGAAAACATCTGAAAGATCAGCACGACAGAGACCTCAACCAGGGTGAAGAGGAATTGTAAATCCGTGACACTGGGCGCTTCACTGTCAATAAGCCACCTCATCAACGCTTTGCACCCCCGAGTGATGCATGGAAGTCATGCCATGTCGCTGGGTGTTTGCGGCCTGGTCCTAGCAATGACGTTGTCGGGCCCTGCCTCTGCCCACATCTACCCATCTAGTCTACAGTCCAGGAAATAGGACGAGAGCGTGTATCGTATCCGAACTGACTGATATGCCAGCAGTTGCTTCCATGACGAGAAGCGGCGCGTGCTAGTGCCTCTTGTGTTGGGTGTCTTCCGATTTGTGGCCATTGAGATCACCTAACAAATTGCGGGGCTCACCTAGGACCTTATCTTCAATCGAGGAATAAAACTCATAATCACGAAGACGTAGTAGAAATTGAGACCACGACGCAGTGAACGGATGTGATTGGAGACATGGAGACTACAGTGGGGGTTGCATATGTATGTTTTGGGGGCACAACCGTCTTACATAAACATTTCACCACCACTTTTCTCTTTAGCCGACCACGCAACTTGCGCTGGCATTCCCTCAAGAGAAATTCCATTCCCTAAGTAGAATCGGCGAAATATGTTAAACATATCATATTACGGTACAATCTACCAATTCTAGTGAAACACCATCAGGAAGTCAAAACCCCGCAAAATGTATCAAACGTATAACAACTTATAACCGCTTATTTTTCACCCATACCCAGGATAAGTCCAATAAAGCGGGCTAAGTCCAAAATAAGGCGCGAGTCACGGGCCTGGTAAGTTTCGTGATAACTATGGTACCAGCTAGACATACATCGGCACCGTTCTCTTCACCAAGTGCGTGAGCTGGTTTGCTCTGGATAGGCTCCGAAGCGCATTGGTTTGAGGGACCGAACCGCCAAAAACTGAAGCTTCAGGAATTCGCTTTCGGAACGTCTACGCGCGGCCAGCAAAGACTTAGGCTCTTGTTCCACCAGTTTTCCAGCATACGTGATCGAGTTTTCTCTTCTGCTGTGGGTCAAATGGCTAGCCTACTCAGAATTAACTACAGATTATGGGTCACAACGCCATGCCAAAGAAGCTGAGGAACGCTGGAGTGAGGCCCAGTCAAGTGTGACGGTGATTTATCACCTCACCCACGTTTACTTTTTCTGACCTGTCTGGACCCGTCAAAGTGCTGCATTCTCAGCTAAGGTCTAGTCCGTCCGTCCTACGTCACAGGGGCCCTGGAGAACCATCTTTCTAAACACCACGTCATTGGAATCGGAAGCGAGTCTGCCCCAGGTCAGGCACACACGTACCCCGTTTTGACTGGAAGCTCTCCATCACCGTCCGTTCTGGTTCTCCTTGCTGTGTCATAGATGAGAAGCGAGCATCAGCCGACAGCGAATCCCGCATGAAACTGAGTGAAGGGGCGATTGGGAGATTCCTGTCCGCGGACTTATCAAGATAATAACAGAGCCGATAGACTTGACCTGCCTCTGGGCTTGTTTTTTCACCGTGAACGAGGGTTATTACATTATACATTGGACCTGATGTGCCCAACGGTGATCATGTCGCGAGTGCGCGGAATCTGGCCGTACCTTCTGATACCACGCTGAATATGGGAGTTATCCAGAAGCCTGAACCAGCAAAGCAGAGAGATAAACCAATCGTTATTACGTCATAAAAATGAACTGCGTCTTGGACTAAACTACGCTACGCGCCACTATACCACTATTACTCCCCACTATGTCACAACTTCTTTCCTCTCTCCCTGTATGTCGCGCATAACACAAATAAATGCAAGATCATATCGCCCCTAAAGCCCAGGTCGTTACGACTGTTCGCCCATTCGGCCCACAATCGCCTCTCCCAGACTTGCCTGTAGTTATCTCCGCGACAGGGCGATCATGCGGCCAGCGGGATCCATCAATGTACCCCATGCCAGCTCAATTGTCAGGAACCGAGATTCATAGATCGTTCAGTTGCGCAAGACGGGATATCCCTCCTACAAGGTTCTCATAGAACAGAGTGGATATATGGTAGCGCTGAGCTTCATTGGCTTTGACGTGGACGTATCCCATTGGGCCTCGTGAACTCCTTCATGTCATCTCGAACACGTTAGTACAGCAGATCGACCGCCCCTAAAGGACAACTAGTCATACCAAAGCGCCATTATCTTTTGATACTCCCCCACCTTCTCTTTAGTCAGTAGGCTGGTAGGACCATGACATTTCCTAACATCACGGCAGTTGATCTTCTCGTGGCCTTTATTTCCGTCTATACTGTCCTTGCTTTCCAGGACAACAAGAGGAGAAGAGGACTTCCTTATCCACCCGGCCCACGATCGTGGCCAATCATAGGCAATTTGCTCGATATCCCGGACCGTCATCCATGGGCTGCATATGCCAAAATGTCCAAAATATACGGTACTGTTCACATCTCCCCTCAGTTCTCCGGGACTAAGAGCATGGGTTGTTAGGCGATGTCATGTCATTTCGAGTTCTTGGCCAGGTCGTAGTGGTATTGTCCTCGGCGTCTGCCATTAAGGATTTACTCGAAATGCGTGGGGAAACATATTCAGATCGACCCTCATTTCCTCTCCATGAGATGTACGTTCTAACCCCAAGTCCTATTCTTTCTATCTACCTGACAATGCTAAAATGCCAGATTGGGTGTGAATTGGCTCTTGCCTATTCTTCACAAGGGCGAAGAGTGGAGCGACAGCCGCAAGTTATTAGATCGTAGCCTTCGACCCGCTGGGCCGGCATCATACCGGAGGGTGATGGAGGAAAAGACGCGCATGTTCCTCGGTCAACTCCTCGTAACGCCCAAAGACTTTCGTAATCATGTCGAGCTGCGAGTGGCAACGTCACCTCACAGACTCTTATAGCTGACTTTGGTGGTCATCTAGTCTTCAGGGTAGACTGATCATGGCCGTCACATACGGATACGACTTAAAGGAGTACAATGACGACTTGATCAGTGCCCCCGTGGAAATTAACAAGATCCTGGCACAATCAGTCTTGCCTGGCGCAGTGCTAATAAATCATATTCCTTTCAGTACGGTGATACAACAACATTTCGCTTCATCTGATGACTTATGACAATTTTAAGTAACGTACATCCATTCCTGGATCCCATTCCTCAGCTACGAGGAAATGGCGCGGAGAGGTAGGCACCTGAGTAAGAGGATGAAGGATGGGCCCATTGAATTCGTGAGGGATGCTATGGTGCGTAATGTTTGACACACCCTTATGTCCGCTTGAGTTGACGACGGGACTCGTAGCTTGAGGGTACTGCTGTACCATCGCTAGCCAGCGAGAATTTCCGGGACGTCGAGCATCTGAGTGGACATGAACGGCAAAGGCAGGAAAATATCATTCAGCAAGCTCTGGGATCACTGTTTAATGGTGAGCTTCTACCCTGTCCGCTGACAAGACGGACATCTCACGCATGATCGTATCAGCTGGTTCCGACACAGTGGGCACTCTCGTTGTATTTCCCCACCTTTGGCTCACGCACGCAACTCAGACCGTGTCTTCGATGGTTTCTCTATTCCTAGCGCTAACACAATACCCAGAGGTGCAGAGGCGGGCACAGACAGAACTGGACTCTGTCCTTGGAAGAGACAGGCTTCCGACGTTCGAAGACAGACCGCGATTGCCATATCTTGATGCATTGTGTAAGGAGGTGCTAAGGTGGAGAATGGTAGTGCCCCTGGGTACGCGTCGCCTGTTCTTGTTTGGCGCGAACCCGTAGTTTGACCAATGCCGTCACGGTATTCTTAAGGTTTTCCTCACGCACCGAGTCAGGACGACGTCTACAAGGGCTTCTTCATTCCAAAAGGTCTGATTCATCGTTCGCCGGCCACCTCCATAATCACCTGACATGTCATTTATTACCCCCCTTACCCTCTGGTCAAGGCGCGACAATCATAGCAAACGCATGGTGCGTGTGATCGCATCACTATCACTACCTGTCGGGGGACATATCATGTATCCTCCCTCACCAATTTCAAATTCTCAGGGGTGTCCTGCATGACCCAGAACTCTATCCAGACCCAGAAACGTTCAACCCCGAGCGCTTCCTAGAGGGCCCAACAGCCGCCTACGCCACCGACGGGCCCAACGGAGTCGACGATGGCGACGGCGACGGCCAAGACGGCACAACGCCGATCGGACGGCGTTGGCGCATCAACGACCCGTCGCTGATCCCACTCGCATTTGGTGCGGGAAAGCGCATCTGCCCAGGGAGACACTTTGTCGACGCGACGCTCTTCATCCTCGCCGCGTCCGTGCTGGCCGTCTTTGACGTGTCCAAGCCCAAAGGCGAGTCCGCGTCCGAAACGGACCCGACGGTCAGCGGCGTCCTCGCGTGAGTGGCCCCTTACACTTCCCTTCTCCTATCGTCCTATTTAAATACAGTATGCTGACGAAAACACGTTGTGCGGCTCGGTCGGTCGAAAAAAAACAACCAAAAAGTTATCCGGGGGTTTTTGGGTGTTCCATCACTCCGAGAGATAAGCTGGCGGAAGATTTGATAGCGGCGAATGTGATCATGGGTTGACGTGTAACCGATTCTGCTCTCTAGATAGGAACGTGTCTTTGTCTTGATGTACTGTAAACGATTTGTGTCCTCAAACAGCCGTGTTTTTCGTTATTACCATGTACCAGCGAATGTGTTGTCCCGTCGTGTTCACATCCGATTACATCCCACCGGCAAGCTAACAACGCATGCATTCATTCATCTGACTGAGAACAAAATGCATTCGCAATTGCATGTAGGGTAAACTTTCTCGGTAAACGAGGGTATTAGTACTCGCACACAAAATTGGCCTAGCATCAGTAAAAAGACGGTCCATTCCTCCTACAACAAACAAACTCCCGAATCTGTCACATCCACGCTTGCACAGCACATTGCACGTAAAGACAAAGAATTGAGAGGGAGAGGAAGAGAGCATATATAAATACGTCACAACGAACGCGTTGCGTGCAGCCGTTTACGGCATCCTCAAAGTATGGTAGTGATCCCCCGCGGATCGAGGGGAAAGGAAAGGGAGGGTTCAGAATAAATGCACAAAGTTGCTCGGGAATATATGCCTGCCTGGCACGCGCCGATTCTCGTCGAGCAGCTCGCCGCTCCACCACCCGTCTTCGGGCGTAGCGGTGACGGCGATGATATCGTTTGCCTGGAAATCAAACTCTTCCGGAATCGTCGCGGTGTAGTCGTAAAGTGCTCGTACTACATCGGGAAAGCACGAAACAACACAAAACGATGAGCGAAACGAAACGAAAGCAAGGAAGGAAAAGAAGGAAAAAAAAACGCACCGTAGAATAGCACGCCCCGTCCGTCCTCCGTGTACTGGCGCGTTGGCGGTTCTGCGACAGGTTGCGGCTGAGGTTGTGTGAGCGCCATTGGTTGCGGCGACGGGCTCCTGTTCACTGGACCGGGGCTGAGTGATCTGTTATAACCGCCGCCACCATATGCGACGTGCTGATGTTGTGGATACTGCTGTCGTTGTTGTTGCTGCTGATGTAGTTGCGCATATGCCTGCGTCGGAGAGTAATAATCCCCATTGTTTGAGCCAGTCGCGCTGTGCTGCGACTGCTGTCTCGGTTGTTGCTGAGGTGGCGGTGGTGGTTGTTGCATACTGTAACTGAGCTGTGGCCCATGGTATACTTGTGATGGAGGCGCGTTCGCATATGGGTGCGGAGCTTGCACGTACGTAGGCGAGTGGTGCGGAGGCTGTTGTTGTGCTGGTGGTGGTGGCATATACTGCTGTGGTGGTGGTGCAGGAGCCTGAGTTTGCCAAGAAGCGGGCGGCATGTATGTATTGCTGATACCTGTTTGGCGTTGTTGCACTTGCGCAGGCCGTGCGGCGGCGCCACCAGGGGTTTGCAGCTGTTGGGGCTGGGCTACGGGTTGCTGATATTGGGCTGGTGCTGGAGGTGGGGGTTGCATCGGCGGGGGCGCTTGTGCCTGTTGTACTTGCCTTGCTTGCACCATCGGTTGCTGCTGCTGCTGGCGATAGACGTCTGCCATCGCGTCCATAGCAACATTTCCATGAGGATCAAGGGCGATTCCCACGCTGTTTGGTGTCGTTGCCCGATACTGTCCTTGCCCAGCACCTTGGTCAAGGTCAAGGTGGCTAACACTACCACCACGAACTGGTCCGGGTGGGGCGGGGGAGGTGGATCGGGAAGCGGGATGGTTGATAGATGGGCTACGAGAACGGCCGTTGGCACCGATGCCAGGGTGGCCTTCCCTGCTAACTGGACGCTCCAGGAGATTCCCCTGAGGTTGTCCTTGGCTCTGTGGTGGTACAACAGCAGGCTGCTGAGCATTGAAGCTCGCGCGACGACTATTGGGGCGGCTCCGACGTTCACCAGGGAAGCTCTGGTGGTACGAATCAATGACAGCATCAACGACGGGGGCCGGAGCTTGTGCTGGGGGTTGCATGAAGCTGGCAGTCGGTGGTACAGGCGAGGTTGAGCGCGAGGGAGGTGCCTGCGCAGCAGGATGAACACCGACGACGATCTCTGCTGAGTTGCGGTAGTCCATGTTCCTGTTCTGGGGAGAGACAGGTGCAGGTGCCGTGAGTACCTTATTGGGTGGAACGGGGGAGGGGCCACTGGTTCCGGAGGGGTCCGGGGCTGTCACCCTACGCGTTCCACTACGTCCGATAGTGGCACCCGCTCCAGTGCGCAAATTCGTCATCGCTTGCATCATAGGATCCGTCTCATCGCCGACATTCGAAGATGCGGCGGGTCCACGAGAGCCGGCTTGCTGTGAATTGCCGCCAATAAACTCATTCTGGGTCGACGATGTCATGGGGCCATTGCTAATTGGGTGTCGCGAGTTCGCGGTCGGCGAGGAACTGGGGGAGATTCCGTTGATAGGGCCATTAGTGTTACCATTCGCTGTAGGGGCTTGACGTCGTGTGCTTGCCCTCGAGAGGTTGGCGCCGCGAACAGGCGGATTCTCATTAGGATTGGGAGGGCGATTACCAGACCCAACGCCAGCCGTGTTGACCAACGGTTCGTCATCGGGCTGAGGTAGTACATTGGAAGGTCGATTCACGCGTTGTGAAATACGGGAAAATTGAGCGGGGCGGCTGGTGACTTTTGATGCGGAAGATGGAAGAGGAGCGCCATCCGTGGAGGAATAGTTCACGAATTGTGGGGGATCAGGCATGGCATTTCCTGTCCCGTAATCCCGAACAAAAATCTCCTGGTCCTTCTCTGGTTCGAATGACTCAAGGGCGAGACGGAGGCGTTCGCAAGACTAGAGACGATGATCACCAAGGATCACCATATGATGAGTGGCCGTGAGAGCACAGGGTATCCAAAGACGTACCTCGTCATCGGAAACGCAGACAACAGAAACGGCATTCGCATAAACCCAGACATTATCCTTTGTGAAATCCATGCGCTCGTCCTCGAGGTCTTGACAGCTGTCGCAGAATTGCCTCCACTCCTGCTCCCACTTGGCGATGGTATCGTGCAGAGCGCGTGCAAAGTTGGCATATTCACGCTCGTTGGTATGGACTGTCTGTTGTGCGCGTTCGAGTTTGGTAGAGATGCGCTCGAGATCCTTGCCCTGGACAAGGGTACTTTGGGCCGTGTAAGCGTTGATGCGGAGACAATCCTGCTCGTATTTCTCGCGGGCCTTGTTGACGTGGGCTTCCTGGGCCTGTTTCGTCTTGAACTGCTTCTCGATTGCGGCTTGATAGCCCTTACGATGTTGGGCCTGGCGAGCGACAAAGGCGGTGACGGGAATTTCGAGTTCATTTCGAATCTGATGTGCGAGCTGGATGTGGAAGGTGGACTGCTTTTCTGTCTCTTGTCGCAGCGTATCGACCGAGTTTCGGAATTCGCTTGACGAGGGATGTTAATAGGGCCTAAGATTATCGGTGCCAGACCAGATAGAGACACACCCTATCTCGTCCCTTCCCAATGCTAGCTTGGCGAGTTTTGCGAGTCTTTTTGCGTAGTCCTCTTCGATATTGGCCCTAAGGGACGAAATAAATAAAGTTGTTTTGTAAGCGGGTCAAAGCGAGGTACCTCTCTTTCCAAAAATTACGAAGTTCTTCCATGGTCCTAGCGGCGCCTCGCATTCTCGCGAATAATACGTCAACACCGGCGTCACTTGGGCCCCAGAAGGCATTACAGAAGTCAAGAGAGCGAGGAGTAGGATCCGGGGAGCCATCTCTGGCATATTTTGAGAGGGATGTTGTGGAAGCCTGTCGTCTAGCGGACATGGCTGATGGTAGGGCAAGATGTGGACCACCCAACCACGACGGCCGCCCTTCCAACACTCGACCAGATCACGCCTCTCGGCAACAACCGAACTTTGATTCATGACTAATCACTGCACGTGTCCTCATTGATTATG
>Ga0307510_10004798_pt1 | contig 15998 bp, 12 predicted proteins | sample 12_EM_MG_FD_207224 | JGI IMG/M metagenome (GOLD analysis project Ga0307510, IMG submission 207224) | Populus trichocarpa ectomycorrhiza microbial communities from riparian zone in the Pacific Northwest, United States - 12_EM | ecosystem: Host-associated > Plants > Roots > Unclassified | place...
AACCAAAAAAAAAAAAAAAAAAATATATAAAAACCCCAAAAAAAAAAAAAAAAAAAAAAAAAAAAAAAAAAAAAAAATTACCACCCCATCCACCAATGAAACAACAGAAGAAAGAATCCGTCTGATGGAAGAATGATGGGCCCAGGCAACTGCGGCCCTGAACCAAATCGCTGAGAAATCAGGAACCCCATCAGTGCAATATAACGCTGGGGAACAAGTTTGGTTAGAAGGGAAAAATCTCCATCTTCCTTACCAAACAACCAAGCTAGCGCCCAAAAGATATGGACCCTTCAAGATCATCAAAGAGATCTCCCCTGTGGCGTATCAACTCGCCCTACCCCTAACATGGAAAATCCACAACATGTTCCATGCTTCTCTCTTATTGCCCTATCGCGAAACGACCACATACGGTCCAAACTTCTCCCGACCACCACCTGACCTGATTAATGACAAAGAACAATACGAAGTGGAGCAAATCTGTAACCACCGATACTTTGGGCGTAATAGGACTGTCACGGACTGCCCCGCTTACCTTATTTTCTCCTTCCTATTTCGTCTTTCTCGTTCTGTGTCTGTCCGCGACTTCGGGCCGCTTTGCCCATTGCTTACCTACTTATCAATGGACTGTTCTTGCATTTTCCAGAGACTTCCATATGTTTCTTTGAGCTTCCGTTTCGTTCCATGGCCTTCTCTCACCTTCTGGTAGCTTCCGTCTGTACATGTATATAAACTGTACTACTTAGCATAGAACGGCTTTTCTAAGCTCATTCTATTCGTGCAATCAGACTTTGATAGTCTCTTCTCACCCTTGAACGCGTGCGGCTTCCATCGAACAAACTCCTCTAGCATTAGTCAGCTCTGCTGCTAATTGCCTTAGACTCTCTACGTCTTGAGGTCACGTGTTAGTGCCTTGCTCGATTCCAAGTCACGCCTGACTTGTGTCAATCTTCGCTCGTAATCCTCCTTGTCACGTGACGTCTCACATGATTGACTTCCCTTTTAGGAACGACCCCTCTCTGAAATCCATCTTTGTAATCTTGTCCGAGATCCCCGAACCCCGAGATCCCCAACTCGATCTGACACAGTGGTCTGACCGTGACATTAGAACAAGCTTCCACAATGACTTCGACTCCTTCCGGATCGAAAGAAAAACAGAAAACCCCCAAAGGACTAGGCATTCCCACAGACTGGCGCGTACGTGCGATAGACCAACCAACAGAAGAGTCGTTAGCAGAATTGGACCTCCCATTTGAAACGAAACCCGAAACAAAGGATACTGTTCCATCAGAGTTCTCCAAACGAGTCTGCCATCTGGTTGGAGGACAAGATATTGTCGTTCGTGTCGATGGAAAGGAAGTCTCTAAAAAGGCCCCCTTTACTGCTTACTATGCTTGTTACAAAGGGGCTCTCCTTGCCTTATCCAACGTCTATGGAGTCTGGTTTGAAATCCGACTCCGAGCAGGAAACACATACGAATGTTTTCGATTGGCTCGACCCAGTCTCAAATTGAAAGACTGCCCCATGAAAGGAATCAACTACGCACAACTGAAACTCACCAGTCTCCCCATAACTAGGGCGCCGTCTCGAGCGACATCGCCTATTCGGTTGGCCCCACTAGATACCTCAATGGTTACACCACACGACGGGGATATCTTTCACGAAACCAACCCCGATGATAGAGTAGCACTGACTAGTGATACTAGCTGATCCTCCTCACCCGAACCAGAGGAACAACCTGAGCGAAAGTCCTTCGCTGGGTTTGGATCATGGAGAATGCGCTCTTCCCAAACAGCTAGACAACCATCCAGGCCTCCCCCACATCGCCCTAAGGGAACAGGAGATGACCCATTTGGTCTCGACGACCTCTGGGACGAACCAGAAAAAACAAATGACAAAGGACGCCGCCTGGAAGGAATTCACCCAGACAAATTTGAAGGCGATCGATCCAAAACTTGACGATTCCTAAACCAATTCAACAGATTCATGTTGATGAATCGCAAAGCCGATATCGCCAAAGACCCCATCTCCAAATGCATCTACTTCATGTCACTCCTTGACGGAGAAAAGGTCAACGGATGGGTAGACATGGCCTTTAACTGGCTCGAAGAAATCGAGGCTGATCCAAGCCTCATCGACCGATTCTCCAATCCTTGGAAAATGATGGAAGAGAAGTTCAAAGTGTCCTTCACTGACTATGCGGAAAGGGAACGTGCCCAAGATCAACTCAGGAAACTGAAAATGACCGGAGATAATCTCGACGAGTATTTGGCAGCATTCAAAACCCTCAGAAGTCGTGCAGAACTCAACCCCGACGATCCATCGAATTTACAAACGTTCGCCCAAGGACTCCCTTGTCAGCTGGCCGATGCTTGTCTGGCCATGGAAAATCCCGACACGTATGGGCAATGGAGAGCGGCTGCGCAACAACAACAGGTGATTTACCTGAAGAAGAAAGCGTTACACTCTGAGTATGGAACTTGCAATCCTGCTCGAAACACTGGTCAAAACCCTCAACAGAAGCAAAACTCCGGGTGGGTTTGGCGCCGCCCTGGGGGAAACGCAAACCCCAACAATCAAAACTGGCGCGGACAGGGAAACCGAGCACAACCTCCCCGTCCTTGCCTTCCCCCCCGAAATGACGACGCCATGGACCTCTCCGTAATCCGCAAAGCCACAACAGAGAAAGAAAAAGAGGAATATCGCCGCACAGGTCGATGCTTCCATTGCGGAAAGCAAGGTCACCTTGCACATGACTGTCCCAACAAACCCGCACGTGCTCGTACCGTCCAAATAGAAGATGATTGAACAACCACCTTCAGCGACAACTCTTCCTTTGCCCCAACCCCTTCCCTTGCTGCGCGAGTGGCCCGACTGACCGAAGAAGATCATGGAGCATTTATGGATGAAATGCACTCCCTAGGAGAAGATATGGATTTTCTTGGCGCCTGAGTACTACGGCTCTTACTCGGGCAGTTCTGAATAGTTCTGGTTCTATGTATATAGCTCGAAATCATGCAATTCAAGTCCCCTTTCAGCTACGAACCAAAACGAAACAAGTCGATCAAAAGGCACTACTTGACTGTGGCGCCACCAAATGTTTCATCCACCCTCGGGCGGTGGAACGCCTCAAACTCGCAACTAGGAAACTGGTTAAACCCTGAAAAGTACAGAATGTCGACGGCTCTCCTAATAAATCTGGAGAAATCCTCAAGGCCGTCGATCTCTTGGTCAACAATAATGGCCAGAAAGCCTCTCATTCTTTCTTTGTCGCCAATATAGGACGTGATGACTTCATCCTGGGATATCCCTTCTTTGAAGCATCCAATCCAAACATCGACTGGAGCGGCGGTCGCATAGAAGGGTTCACCACCATCTTGTCTATAAATGCTGATACTTGGAAACCTCCTCTCAAAGGATCCAGACGTCGAGACTCAGTCCTGGCTTGGGTATGATGTATCCCCAGATGGGAAGAAGGAGACGAAATCTGGCTTCAGACCAGGGTTGCCAAAACCACAGTTGCCCAACAACTTGCAGAAGCAGCTACAGACAAAAAGAAACGCACTTGGCAGGAAATAGTTCCGGAACGATACCATCGCCACAGCAAGGTCTTTTCTGAAAAAGCTTTGGAACGTTTTCCCAATCGACGCCCTTGGGATCACGCTATCGAATTAAAAGAAGATGCACCTACCTCAATAAACTGCCGAGTTTACCCTCTATCTCCTAAAGAGAAAGAGGAGCAACAAGAGTTTCTCTCTCAGAATCTCCGCCTCCAGCGAATTTGCCGTTCGAAATCCCCCTATGCCAGCGGCTTCTTTTTGATTCGCAAGAAAGATGGCAAGTTTCGTCCCGTACAAGACTATCGAAACCTGAACAAGTGGACCATTCCTAATAAATATCCACTCCCATTAATCTCTGAATTAATCTACGACCTCGCCGAGAAATGTCTCTTCTCTAAGTTTGACATCCGTTGGGGATACAATAACATTCGCATTAAGGAAGGCGATGAGTACAAAGCCGCCTTCAAGACCAACGAAGGACTCTTTGAGCCGACGGTCATGTTCTTTGGATTGACTAACTCCCCGGCTACCTTCCAGACGATGATGGACGACATTTTCCAAGAGGAAGTCGCACAGGGATGGCTTCGCATCTACATGGATGATATGATCATCGCCACCAAAGATGACGAAGTTCTCCACGAGCTCCAAGTCAACCACATCCTCGATAAACTTGAGAAGTTCGACTTGTTCCTCAAACCAGAGAAATGCAAATTCCACCAACGCGAAGTCGAGTATCTTGGAGTGCTGATTGGCAATGGCTCTGTCAAAATGGACCCTGTTAAAGTTCAAGGCATCTCGGAATGGCCCACCCCCCTAACGGTCAAGGACGTGCGCAGCTTTTTGGGCTTCTGCAATTTCTATCGAGCATTCATAAAGAACTTCTCCGATATCGCTTGCCCCCTCAATAACCTCACTTGCAAGAATGAACAATTCATTTGGTCAGAAGAGTGCAACGACACCTTCCTCCGTCTCAAAGCGATCTGTAGTAGCTATCCAGTCCTCTGCACTCCGGACTGGTCCAAACAATTCGTTATGGAAACAGATGTGTCCGGCTATGCTCTTGGTGTAGTCATTGCACAAGAGTTCGAAGACGGCATTCATCCTATTGCCTTTCACTCCAGAAGTCTCCTACTGGCTGAAAAGAACTACGACGCTCACGATAAGGAACTCGCTGCTGTGATCTTTGGGTTCAAGAGTGGTCGCCCCCTCTTTCTGGGCGCCATGCATGCAATTCGCGTCTGCACTGATCACAAGAATCTACAGTATTTCCGCGACCCTCAGAAAATCACGGGCCATCAAGCCCAGTGGATTGAATTCTTACAGGACTTCGATTACACTCTTGAGCACATTCCTGGGTCAACAAACACCGTGGCTGATTTGTTGTCGCGAAGAAAGGACCTTAACAAGGGGGTGGATTCCAACGAACCTCGTATCCTACTCCCTGATCACCTCTTCGCTCCGACAAATCCTATCGAGGTACACAAAGTTTTTCTCAAAGACGATGCTGACCTAAGACGCGATATCTTACAAACCCTCCACAACTCCCCCGCTGCCGGACACCCGGGTATCTCAAACACTTGGGAACTGGTCCGCGAACAATACGAAGGCCCCAGACTCCGAGAATTTGTAGAACAGTACGTAAAAGGGTGCGCACGCTGCCAAGAGTCCAAAACCAACGTACATCGATCAAAAGCACCCCTACAATGTTTCGACACCCCTGTCGAAGAAGGGCCTTTCCAATACGTATCGATGGATTTGATCACGGACCTCCCGAAATCACAAGGCTTCGACTCCATTCTCACGATCGTAGACCAAGGGTGTTCCAAAGCAGCTAAATTCATTCCATGCACCAAAACGATCGATGGAACAGGGGTAGCGCTCAAATATCTGAAACACCTCATCCCCTGGTTTGGACTCCCCAAACAGATTATTTCGGACCGAGACCCCCGGTTCACTTCGGCGTTTGCAAAAGAAATGTGCAAGGCATTGGGAATTCAACAGAACCTGTCTACCGCCTTTCACCCTCGTACTGACAGGCAAACTGAGCGTATGAACGCATGGATCGAGCAGTACTTGCGACCTTGGACCTCAGGAAAACCCTCTGCCTGGAGTCAACTCCTTCCTATAGCGGAGTTTGCACATAATTCTTGGAAACACAATGTAGCATGCAAATCCCCTCATGAACTTCTGATTGGAATCAAACCACAGGTGATTTTGAAACATCTAGAAGGACCTGTGCCTGCTGCGGAAACACGCCTTCGCCTCCTGGATGAATCTAGGCAACTGGCCCAGAAGCTTCTGCAAAATGTACAAAGCCGCAAGGATAACAAGAAGCTAATGGAGATTAAAGAAGGCGACCAAGTCTGGCTAGAAGGTCGCAACCTGTCTATCACCGGTAATCGCAAGCTTTCCCCAAAGCGGTATGGCCCCTTCAAGGTATCTCAGAAGATAAGCCCTGTCGCAATGCATCTCGACCTCCCCGCATCAATGAAAATTCACAACGTGTTCCACACGGATCTTCTTCTTCCATATAAGGAAACGGAGCAATATGGCACGCCTTATACACGCCCCCCTCCGATCATCGATAGTGAAGAGGAGTACGAGATCAAGAACATTCTAGACGCACGACGTTTTGGCAAGAAACGTAAACTTCAATACCTCGTGCACTGGAAAGGGTACCCTCATTCCGACGACCAATGGGTCGACCACAAGGACCTTAACGCCCCAGATTCATTAGCTGATTTCTACTTTTCCAACTCCGCTGCGGCTGGACGACCAGTTGTATAAAGACGCTCTTGATAACTCCCAACTATTCTCATCCCCCCATCGCTTCCTCATACTGGCTTCCCCGTTTACAATCTTCTACGGCTACAACGACCGCTTCCAACAAAATCTATTCAGTCTTCGCCGCACCAGTCCTACCTTCTACAACAACCTTGAACAGATCTTCACCAACCAATTCAACGCTTTCACCGAAGATATGACAAACGCCAACTCCGCCATTTTCGTCCCTTCCCGCTCTTCATCGCCCAATCAAGGATCTGCAGGCGATACCCCCTACGTCGTCATGTCCCCTCCTCCAGACAGTCCCACTGATTCCGAAGCAGCCTGGCCTCATCAAATGATGCTAGAACACGTGTCAGCAATGCTTGGGGTCGACATAGAGGAAGTCCGCCGTCAATTCCCCACCAATCGCTCTCTCCTTCCTATCGATTGTTCCCCTCCACACACTTCCTCTCCGGTCTTCGTGCCTCCTGCTCCCTCACCCCCATTCATTCCAGGATCGCCCATCGGACCATATCCAGGGTCCGAGTTAGCTGAGTACAACGACCCTGACTTTCCCTCCGAACCACCTTCTGCTCCCCTTTCACCCCCAGAACTCCGCCGCCCTTCCCCTCGTGTCCCCCTTGCCGACATAACGCCAATCCGCCAAGTGTCTCACTCTCTAGAGGACACCACCGACTACGAGGAGCTCGCTATGGTTCTATACCAACAGGTATCGGAGCAAGACGCGAAAATCAAACGGCTGGAAGAGGATAAGGAAAATCAAGCACCGTCTCCTACTGATCCTCAACCCAACACGCACCCCAGTCCTGGTTGGCAAGATAACTTCGACGCCACTGGGACTCGCCACTTCTTCGTCATTCCATCAGGCGACGAAGATGTTATCGCCCCATTCATCCGCTATGACCTCCGAAACCCTTTCCCCGAGTTACTGGCCACAAACGGGCGCAACTGTGCCATCCACTCCCGTCCCCTCCATGCCGCCCCACAATCGTCTTGCGCTTCCCCATTGTCACCACGCAATGAGTTGTTTTTCCACCCTGACCTAGAGCTGACCAGGGGTGTTGACTGGGCCGTCCTTTACAAGGACGACGCCACACTAGCCAGTGAAGTCCAACACTTTCGATCTCACAAGAAGGCTTGCGACCGCCTCGCCAGGCGCATGGGACAACTCCGCAAGTCGCTTGAAGTGGAGAGACAAGCGCTCTATCGAAGCTCGGCCCGCCTCACCGGAGCTAACGCGTTGGGACGCCTTCAGCGTCACATCGACTCCTCCCTCCATATCGCCCCATCATTCTCTACCGCGCGGGTCAGGAAGATCCGCGCCTCCGTCCGCAATCGGGTCACTGAGGAGCGCGCTCGCCACCCGAAGGAATGTATGTGGTGCGGTAAGGTGGGACACACCATCGACGACTGCTTTTGCATTGGCTTGTGTTGCCACTGCTCACGCTGAGGACACATTGGGGTGGACTGTAAGGATCCCCACTGCATGTGCTTGGAGTACGGGGACTGCAAGGTGTATCCCACTCATCCTAACTTCGAGCGCGGCTACTGCGCTGCTGTCGACGACTGTATTGACGTCTAAAGGACGTTAACAAGGGGGTAATGTCACGGACTGCCCTGCTTACCTCATTTTCTCCTTCCTATTTCGTCTTTCTCGTTCCATGTCTGTCCGCGACTCCGGGCCGCTTTGCCCATTGCTTACCTACTTATCGATGGACTGTTCTCGCGTTTTCCAGAGACTTCCATATGTTTCTTTGAGCTTCCGTTTCGTTCCATGGCCTTCTCTCACCTTCTGGTAGCTTCCGTCTGTACATGTATATAAACTGTACTACTTAGCATAGAACGGCTTTTCTAAGCTCGTTCTATTCATGCAATCAGACTTTGATAGTCTCTTCTCACCCTTGAACGCGTGCAGCTTCCATCGAACAAACTCCTCTAGCATTAGTCAGCTCTGCTGCTAATTGCCTTAGACTCTCTACGTCTCGAGGTCATGTGTTAGTGCCTCGCTCGATTCCAAGTCACGCCTGACTTGTGTCAATCTTCGCTTGTAATCCTCCTTGTCATGTGACGTCTCACGTGATCAACTTCCCTTTTAGGAACGACCCCTCTCTGAAATCCATCTTCATAATCTCGTCCAAGATCCCCGAACCCCAAGATCCCCAACTCGATCTGACACGGTGGTCTGACCATGACAAGGACCCTGCAATATTTGATCCACTGGAAAGGGTACCCCGATAGCGATGACACATGGGAACCAGCAGCTGACACACATGCACCCGACTTAGTCAAAGCTTATCACAAAGGTACTCCGCTAGAGAGTATAAAGACTGGTCGTTTATCGCTACAAAACCCCATCTCTCTTCACCCTGGCTATCAACCAAGAACCAATCAGCTGGGAAGAAAATTCCTGGACACCCCCTCCCATTCCACCTTGTCAGCCCTTCTTAGCTTCTCTACTCCGTCCCTATCCATTCACCACGCACAAATTTCACATTTTTTGCCCTGGACAACGGATCCATCCCACTCACATCCACGCTCTTGAACATCCATACTTTTGCCGCGAACCCCTTTGCACCTATCACTTATAACGGCAACCACTACTCCCTCATCCATATCGGCAACAACCCCTCTCCTGCCATGTCCGACTACTCTGTCAACGCATCGGCTGAATCCCCTGGGAGCTGTCCCAACTCACCCCCGTCCTGCTACTCCCCTTGTGGAGTGGAGAACATATTCGCCTCCAATGCCAACATCGATCCTACCACTCTCCGAGAAATCGCAACCGGTCTGGTCCAGACCGTCAAGAATCGCGAAGAAATCCATCGCTTCGCCATGCTTGCTTTCAAGGACAAGATCAAGAGGCTTGAGTCAACCATTGAGGGGTATGCCGAAACATACGAACGGGCTCCAGATGGGTACATACGCAATACCATGTACCCTGACCTCAAGATCCCACTGGGCGAAGGAGCCTACGCCGAAGCCTACTGGGTCACCCCAGCCCACGACGGATACGTTCAGGCGTATGGACAAGAACAAGGGCCCTTGGATACACCCTACTCCCTTCTGATCTATGCCCAAGCAGTCTACTCGTCTGAGCCCATTGACCCCCTTCCCGCCTGGTTCCACCAGCTCCTCGTTGGCACCCCCACCGTTCATGCTAACTTCGCCAAAGCAGCCCACCGACTTGATGACTGGGGCATCGCTGCAGATATCGCACGCTACTGCAAACTGGACGACGACTTGTCCTGTATTAACGCGGAACTCAAACGACTCGAAGCTGAAGCCGGGGCAGTTAGGATTGCGAAGACCATCTGTGAAGGGCGGTTGGAGTTGGCTCGCGCCCCCAAGCAACTGGCACACATGGAGTGCCTGGCAATGCCATTCGTTCGGCAAAGGAACAAGCAACTCGCTACTCAGGGAGGCTGGAAGAAGTCCGCGCGCAGTCGCACTAGCTAGAGCGGGAGGTGATGAAACCGGCCTTAGGTGATCGTCATTACTCATATGATACAGCCTTTGTAAGTTGTGGGAACCGGCCCTAGTGATTAGTGATCAGATGACTGATGTTCTTATTGTGCTTATTGATCGAGCTGGAGTCGCTTATTGATCACCCTAGTGTAGCAACTAATAAAAGTAAAGGAGTGAATTCCGGGCATGCAAAGGCCTCAGAACGCGTGGGGTAAGCACGGGAACTAGTGGTATTGAGGATATACTGCTACTCACCTCAGAACGCGTGGGTAAGCATGGGAACTGAGGGTACAAAGGCCAACTGTCTACGCTATATAATGAATGAATAAAGTTCTGGGGTGCCAAACTAAATGAGTGTGCAACTAAGCTACTGTCAATGCTCAGGAATGTAGGGTGTCAGTGTCCATGTGATATCTAATTGATCCACTCACACGCCGTATTTGCTACACTCCCCCTCATTTCACAGACATTCTAGGCACTGCAGCGAAATGCCTCCAAATGAAAACGGGGGCACGCAAGGATTGTATTGAGCGGTTGTGGCTGCGCATTGAACTTCTCTGCCAGTGCACCAGAGTGTGCATGGCGCGGGGACGCATGTGATGGCGGTGTGACATGGGTGTGACGGCGACCAAACGGCCGCGTTGCAATGTCCTTGTTGCAATGTCTCTGCTCTGCATTGCCCAGGACGACACCATGCCCTCTTGATGGGCCTCAAAAGGAAAATGGATGGGCTCCTTGACAATAGGAGCCCAGGACGACGGATGGGAAGTGCATGGTTGGCTTTTCGGGATGGTGCTGGCAGACTGATTTGACTCTGCACAGCCAGGTGTTTTCTTGTGGGCGATGATGCCCAGTGCGACATTTTGTTGTGGGGCGTCAATGCCCAGTGCGATGTTCATGGCCTCAATGGGCCCTTTCGGCTCAAGGGTTCGCTCCCTTGGCGGCCTCCCTCCTGGATCCCAAATGGCCAGGGCACCCACACTCGGGTCCCTTCATGGTGGCGCATCGCGTGCGCTTTTGCCCTTGTTGGGGCTCCCTTGTGGCAGCATGTCAACTTTGAGCTCACGTTCTGGTGGCAGTGCCTTGGGTGTGCGCCCGCTATCTTGTGGCAACGCCTCCGCACGTTTGCCTTTGCCTGTCGACGGCATCTTGATGTCATGCTCGCCTTTTTGCAGCAGCACCTCAGACGGTGGCTTGTGCACATGCTTGTGGTTTTGCGGTGGCATCTCAAGCGCAGCTTTGTCTCCTCGCGGTGCCTCTCCCTGCAGCCATATGGGTTCGCGTTCGCCCTTGTTCGGGCGTCACTTGCGCTTTCGTGATAGCACCTCTGCGTTGCGCTTGCCCTTCTGCGGCAGTGCCTCTTGTGGTGGCACGTCGACTTCATGTCTGTGCATGGCTTTGTCTTTTGCCCAGCGGACCAACACCTCGGGCCTAGCAGCAATGGCTTTCTCAGCCTTGCTAGCGGGTTTGACGCTGGTGATTCCCTCGGCCAGGGCTGGTGTAGCGCCCACAACGGGCGATGCTCCCCCTTGTTCGTGCGCGTTAACGCACAAGGGTTCGACTTTCTGGAGGTCCACGTTCACGACCGCGCCAGCAAGCCCAAGAGGGTCTGGGCCTTCAAGGATCACAGGTACATTGCCCAATGCTGACAACGCTCCCCCTGCTTCCTGCAGGTCTTCTGATTGTGGATCAGGCGGCTTCCAGAGCTCAGGGTGATGGTCTTCGGTGGTGTGCCGCTTGGTGGCAGCAGTTTCTCCACACAACGGATTCTTGCACACGAGGGTGTGAAGTGGCAATGGAACAGAGGGTGAGGGTGAAAGTGAAGATTGGAAATTTTGAGGGGCTGGCGGGGCAGCATGCAGCTTGCTCCCCACACATGGTAAGTTGATGTTTTGCTCCCCCTTGAGCTGTGATGCTGACCCGATACAGCTATCCGGATCGATGATAACGGTGCCCAGGTTGGGCCACAGATCGGGGCATGTACAAGCACCCATGTCAAGAAGGGGCCTCTGCACCTGATGCGCGTGGACTTGGGCCTTCGGAACGACGAATGTTGGCTCCCAAGCGGTGGAGCTCTGCCTTTGCGGGTTGGGGAGGTCAGGAGGACGGCTGTGCGCCTCTCCGATGAGCGTCTTGCCCTCCAGTGTGTGCGCTGATGTCAGGACCATCTGGCCCATTGCGCGCTGCGATGCCTCACCTGGGAGCGACTCCAATGGCCCTCCAACTTCGGTGGGGGCTCGGATCTGCTCGGGTGGCTGATGAATGGGGTGTTCTGCGGCCTCATTTGGCGGCGGCGGTGCATCGTGCGGCTGCGGCTCCAAGTCCACACTGTGGTCTGGTACTGGGATGGCCAGTGTCTCTGCGTTGACGGCCAGTGAGCGCTGTGTACTAGCAGCCTCCAGGGTGGTGGGTGACGGAGGCAATGGCAAGGTGTGTGGTCCAGCATTCTCTTGTGTGGCAAGGCAGCTGACCCCAGGATCTTGCAGTTCGACGTGAGGACCGGCATCCCCCTCGACACTGGCGGCTTTCCTAGTGGCCCCATCCTCCTCCACCTCGAGCAAGCGATCGTCTTCCTCCTCCATCAAGGCGTCTGGCCCCATGCCTTCAAGATGCGCGGGTGTGTTCGTTTCAGTTTCTTCCCACGTTGAGTCCAGCTCCGGGTGAGCGACTCCTTCTGGGGTATTCGCATTCGGGTCGCCTAGCTGCCCCTCTTTCAGGTCCGGCTCTGCACAGTCGTTGTGTGTGTGAGCACCTTCTTTGATGGCTTCTGGCTTGTCTGCAAATGCTGGCTGACCGAGCTCTTCAATCAGTTGCTCCCAATGCCCCTTTGCCGTTTTGTGGTCGACCAATCGAATGAAGATCCAGTCTGGGAGCCTCGGGGACAGGTGGCCTCGGACCACAATGTCTTGGCGCTGCCACTCCTTGGTGGCCTGGCGTTCTGCAAACGTGGGGTTGGCGGCATCCTTTGGAGTAGGGCATGCTTGGGTTCCATCAAAGTGGCCCCAGTGGTGCATGGCCAGCATGGCCTCCCGGAAACGCGCAGCGAAGGTGGCCCAATTAGAGGCATCTTCTTTGAGATGTGGGACGGTGTCGGGGAGTACAAGGAAAGACATAGTGAATGTGATGTGACACGTTGCAGCAATGACAGTGGTTCTATTGGGCTAGGGCAGGGCCCATAACCTGTAGCAACTAATAAAAGTAAAGGAGTGAATTCCGGGCACGCAAAGGCCTCAGAACGCATGGGGTAAGCACAGGAACTAGTGGTATTGAGGATATACTGCTACTCACCTCAGAACGCGTGGGTAAGCACGGGAACTGAGGGTACAAAGGCCAACTGTCTACGCTATATAATGAATGAATAAAGTTCTGGGGTGCCAAACTAAACAAGTGTGCAACTAAGCTACTGTCAATGCTCAGGAATGTAGGGTGTCAGTGTCCATGTGATATCTAATCGATCTGCTTGCGCGCCGTATTTGCTACACCTAGTACCTTAGTCATAGCATGTATCTGGCTTACTATATGGTGATTAGTCGTACCTGTATCTTTGGTATAAAAGAGGTCCGTTGCTGTTCCTAAGACGGCAAGTTGAATCTCCTGTCAATTCAACTCCCTTCTCTTCTCTTACATTCTTCTATAAGTGGGCACTAGGACGTTACTCTAGTGTGGGAACCACTTCTCTCATATCGACTACAACTTGGCACCAAGCTATCCACGCGACATACCGCCAAGTTAGGACAACTCATTTAGCCCAACACTGAATCAGTGTTGCCCTCACATTGTGGCGGTGACACCAGGCCTTTTGGACCTGGGCTCTCAGATCGTTGTTATCCGACAAGACTTGGCACAAGAGATCAACGCGCGCATCAGCCCCAGACTCCAGATCGAGATGGAAGGTGCAAATGGGTATACTAATTGGACTCTAGGTTGCGCTGAGTTCCTCCAGATGCAAGTCGGTGACGTCTCATTCAAGTTGCATGTGCATGTAGTTGAGCATGCCCCCTTTCACTTGCTCCTTGGCCGCCCCTTCCAATGTTAACTTCTCTGCCGCCTCAAGGACCTCCCTGATGGAACGGTTGAGGTCTCAGTTTGTGATCCACATGACATCTCACATCATGTTTATGTCCCCTCCCAGCTGCAAAGGGTGCAGGTGGCGAGCCTCCGCGTTTCCTCTTACTCCATCGACCATACACCGCCCCCCTTGCTGATCTGATCTTAGAGTCATTGGCCATGCTTGACACATGTTCGGAGTCGCTCAATCACACAACCATCGACTCCCCAGTCGGCCCCCTCCAGTTCGCGTGGATCCCGCAAGGGTGGGCTGACACCATCGCCACCAGTGCGCCTTCCGAGCTGCCTGACCTTGTGACCATCAAGTCCCCGATCGGTCCTTTGCAGTACACCTGCACCCCTCAAGGATGGGCCGACGACATCGCCACCACTCCTCCTTCCTCACCCTACTCTCTCCACGACCTCTCCCCATACCTAGAAGACGATGCCGTCCCAGTTAGGCACGATCATAATCGCGAAGGCCTTACCACCAACAAGCTGCATGCGATGCGAGCGGATGCCCTTCAGGTGTCATCTTACTCGTACAGTCTTACGTCCCCATCATTTCCCCCATCTCGTCTTGCTTATCAGATCGCACTTACCAACATGTCTTCACTTCAGCACCACAAGGCCTCCTTAGCCTACAAGAAGGTCGCTAAGAAGGTCCACCCAGTTCCCACCACCCTTCCAGAAGACTTTCGCAATATCTGCCACATCCCAGAAGATCCTCTGCTTTCTCTCCCACCACTTCTGACCCATCCTCCCGACTTCATCTCTGGCCAACGCCTGACCCAAGAACATCTTGACGCTTTGGAGCTCAATAGGTTTGATTTCCTATGGCCTGAGGAGCTGAAATTATTGCAGCATATCCTCCTCCTCAACGAGACCAGACTCATGTGGGCTGACAAAGAGCGAGGTCGGTTCCGTGACGATTACTTCTCCCCCGTCAAGATACCTGTCATCAAGCACATCCCCTGGGCTCACAAGAACATCCCGATCCCCTATGGGATCCTCAACAAAGTCATACAGATCTTTAAGGATAAGATCGCGGCTGGTGTTTACAAGCCTTCAGACGCTTCCTATCGCTCACCTTTCTTTTGTGTCAAGAAGAAGAGCAGTGCCCTTCACCTTGTTCATGATCTCCAACCCCTCAACACTGTTACTGTTCACAACTTGGGTGTCCCTCCACTTACTGACCAGATCATCAAATCCATGGGTGGTCGAGTGTAGTGTTGCCGCAACTTGACCAGCCGCGAGCTGACTTTGAAAGCTGCGGCTTTTTCCGGATACAGCTTTACTGACCGTGACTTTTCACCCTGTAGCCGCAGCTCAACTTCAGTCGCGGCTTATGGTCAACTCATGGTCGACTCGAGCCATTTTTTTTTTTTTTAAAAAAAAAAAATTCTATTGTGTGGGCAGCAGAGGCCCATATAGCAATTCTAGAATACATCTGACATGGAGAATTATAATCATGGGTCCTAACAACACTAAGACCCTACTACAGCTCACATCATTCCCTCCACCAGGTCCTACAACCCCGCCTCACCTGACCCTCGTCATGAAAACGTTCCAGATGATCTTCCTCCATCTTGCACCATGCAAGATCACACTCTCCTCGGCTCGCCACGTCGTCCTCGTCGCGTACAATGCCGAACGCGGGATGGTCGACTGGTGCCACTACCACATCACCGTCGCGAGACACAGTGCGGCGTGCCCTCCAGCTCAGTGGCACGGGTGGTGCTGGTGGTGGAGGCGGCGCGGTAATCGATTTGGGGAACAAGAGGGACGTTGCAGATTGCGGACGTGCGTGATCCAGCACGGGTGTGAGTGCGAGCGTTGATGGCGGTGGCGGTGGCGGTGGTGGGTACAAGGCCGCCGCGTCTGAGGTGTCGTCTGCTGTGGAGGATTTTACATCAGGCAGAACAGTCGAAAGGAAGGACACTGTGGGTCTCAATGAGATTGGTCGTTTGTGATGAGAGCATGAGCGAAATGAGCGTCGCAAATCGCTTGTTGTACCTAGTGTTGCGGCGGCTCCGGCTCATTCTCGGCTAAAGCCGGAGCCAGAGTCAGCGACAATCCTAGCTGAGCTAAGCCACAGGCTGTTAAGCTGCCGTTTTAGCTGACTCCTACTGAGCTGGCTCA
>Ga0307510_10004800_pt1 | contig 15995 bp, 17 predicted proteins | sample 12_EM_MG_FD_207224 | JGI IMG/M metagenome (GOLD analysis project Ga0307510, IMG submission 207224) | Populus trichocarpa ectomycorrhiza microbial communities from riparian zone in the Pacific Northwest, United States - 12_EM | ecosystem: Host-associated > Plants > Roots > Unclassified | place...
TGCTCGGCTTCGGCCTGATGCTACTGTCGGCGCTGATCACGCGCGAAACCCATCCGGCGCGCGCCGACAAGGGCGATGCCGTGACCCTATGGCGTGCGACCCGCCCGTCGCCTGGGATCAGGGCAGCATCCAGATGAGGAAGCGCCACCACCAGCCGGCGGTATTGCCGCTGCGCGGATAAACCCGGATCGAGCGGACATAGAATTGCTCGAGCACGAAATCATGACCGATTTCGGGGTAGCTGTAGATGTGCTTGCCGTCGTCCGTCGTGATCAGGTTGGTCGGAAAACCGAGCTTTCCGAACACCTGCTGTTCGTGATCGCCGATATCGGTCTTGATCGTCGGCACGCAGGCGCCGGTCGAAACCTTGTCCTGGTTGCTGCAGACGATGTTGGCGACGGTCTGGTTGGGGTTGAAATGGATCACCATGAACGGGTTGGTGTACATCCACTGCGCGCTGCGGCGCGCGTCCTGCACCGGTTGCCACGATTCGGCGTCGCCGCCTCGCGCCATCGCCGGCTTGCCGACGGCATAGACCACATCGGGCGGCGTGCTGCCGATATAGACATCGTGATAGGTGGTGGTTTCGTAATCGAACGTCATCCAGTTGTAGCCGACATAGGCAAAGGCCAGCAGGCCCATCGCGCTGAGCAGGAGCCATTCCGGAATCTTGATCGTCGGCAACGACCGGCTGTTGCGGCGCCGGCTGCGCGACACCAGCTTCGCGTCCTGATGCTGCCGCAACCAGTCGAGACCGAGCCACAACAGCTGCCCTGGAATATAGGCGAAGGGCGCGTAGATGTTGAACACCTTCACATAAGCGACGAACAGGCCGATCAACGCCAGTGAGGCGGCGTGCCCCACCAGCAATTGCTGCCTTGCGGGTAAGCTCGTGCGACGCAGGACGGCCAGGAAGGCACGACTGACCCAAAAGGTCAGAATCAGGGTGCCCAAGAGCAGAAGAATAGCAGTCATTGGCCCCCAATATTTCCTGGATGCGCATCGCGAATAGCGCAGCCCGCCGGGCTATAACGCGCGCCCTCCGGTGGCGCAACCAAACCGGTGGCAGGACCGGCCCGCCGATCGCTCACGATCGGCGGGCGGTATTTCACGCCTCGAACGACGCGCCCCAGCGACGCTTGGTGCGGTTCTTCCACAGCCCGCGATGATAGGCGTCGCTGGCCAGTAGCGGCATCACCGAACCGGCTTCGGCGAACACCATCTGTTCGATACCGGTATTGACCTTGCCCCAGCTCGCCGCCTCCTGCAGCGTCGAGGACGAGCAGGCGCCGTCGCGCACATCGGCGACGGTGATCTGCACCGCGTACTTATGCACCTGGACATCGTCATGGCCGAGGATCTCGGCGCACACTACGGTATCCTGGATGAAGTTCTTTGGCACGCCGCCGCCGATCATCAGCAGGCCGGTGGTGCCGGCCTTGATCTTGATGTCGGTCAGCTCGCGGAAATCGGCGATCGCGTCGAGCACCATATAGGGCTTGCCCTCCTTGGCGCGATCGACCTGGTGCTTGACCAGCCCGAAGCCGGCCGAGCTGTCGACGAACGCCGGGCAGAAGATCGGCACGTCATGCTCATAGGCGAGCTTGACTAGGCTGTTGTCCTTCTTGCCATGCTCGACGAGATATTTGCCCATCGCGCGGATGAACTCGCGGCTCGAATAAGGGCGCGGCTCGAGGCTGTTGGCGATCTCGTAGATCGTATGGTCGCAATCCTGCAGCTGCTCTTCGTCGATATAGGTGTCGTAGATGCGGTCGATCAGCAGCGAGCGCAGCGTGTCGTCATCGGGCACTTCCAGCGCCTGATAATGCTTGTGGCCAAGCCCTTCGAAGAAATCCATGTCGACGATCGAGGCGCCGGTCGCGACCACGCCGTCGATCATGTTGTTGCGCAGCAGCTCGGCATAGAGGTCCATGCAGCCGCCGGCCGAGGTCGAGCCGGCAATGACCAGGAAGATCGAGCAATCGGGGTCGGCAAGCATCTGGTTGTAGATGTCGGTCGCGCGGCCCAGGTCGCGGCTGGTGAAGCTCATCTTCTTCATCGCATCGACGATCGGGCGCGCGTCGAAGCTGGTGATGTCGATATGCTCGACCGTGGTCGAGAGCAGCTCGGCCTTGCGGGTGTCGTTGGCGACGAGGGTGTCAGTCATTGATCTTCCTTCCTTGTTCCCCTCCCGCTTGCGGGAGGGGCTAGGGGTGGGCGCCCGGCTCAAGCGAGCGCACCGTTTGTTGATAACGCGAGCCCACCCCTGACCCCTCCCGCAAGCGGGAGGGGGGAAGCAGGATCGATAATGAACGTTAGTTACAGCGTGACGACGTTCGAAGCGACCTCGCGCTCATCGCCGAGATACAGCGACGCCATCGGTTCGTCCTCGACGATCACCGTCTCGTCCGAGCCGAAGCCGTTGAACGCGGTGCGCATCGCGCAGCCATAGGCGCCGAGCATGCCGATCTCGATATAATCACCGGCCTGCACGTCCGCCGGGAGGGCGAACGGGCCAGCCATGTGATCCATGTCGTCACAGGTCGGGCCATAGAAGCTGAAGTCGACATCGCGCGCCCGGCTGTCGGGTTCGCGCAGCAACGTCACCGGAAAACGCCAGCCGATATGCGCCGCATCGAACAACGCACCATAGGCACCGTCATTGATATACAGCTCCGACCCGCGGCGCCGTTCGACCCGCACGATCAGCGACGAGTACTCCGCGCACAGCGCCCGGCCGGGCTCGCACCACAGCTCCGACGAATAGCTCACCGGCAGGCTCTCGAAGGCACGGTGGATCGTCTCGAAAAAATGCTCGAGCGGGGGCGGCTCCATGCCGGGATAGGTCGACGGAAAACCGCCGCCGACATCGATCACGTCCACGGTCACCGCCGCCTCGACGATCGCCGCGCGAACGCGCTCCATCGCCTGGGCATAGGCTTCGGGCGTCATCGCCTGGCTGCCGACATGGAAGCAGATGCCCAGGGCATCGGCGACCTGCCGCGTGCGGAACAGCAATTCCTTGGTCTCGCCCGGCGCCGCGCCGAACTTCGACGCAAGGCTGAGCTTCGAATGCTCCGAAGAAACGCGCAGCCGCACGCACAAGGTAAGGTCGCTCGCCCCGCGCGTGGCGCGGACGATCTTCTCCAGCTCCTCGATCGAATCGAGGCTGAAGGTCTTCACGCCGTGCGTGAAATAGGCTTCCTCGATCGCTTCCTCGGCCTTGACCGGGTGCATGAAGCACAAAGTCGCCTCAGGCAGCGTACGCGCGACGAGCCGTACCTCGAAGATCGAGGCGACATCGTAATGCGTGATGCCGCTGTCCCACAGAACCTTCAGCAGGTCCGGCGAGGGATTGGCCTTCACCGCATACATTGAGCGACCCGGAAACTTCTCGACGAAGAATCGGGCGGCCCGCGCCGCGGCGTGGGGACGAATCAGCGTGACCGGCTGGACCGGCCGCTGCCTGGCGATTTCGACTCCGGTGACGGTGGTCGAGTGGGCTTTCGCTAGCCCCAGCGCGCTATGATGCTTGTGCAACTCAAGGGACCTCCAAGTGGCTTGCGCCTACGGTGAAAAAAGCTGCCTTGCGGTTGGAAGTCCCATGGGGCAGCGGACGGGCGAAATAGGATCGACATTCCCCCATGTAAAGCGAATATCGATTCACGGAGGTGACGCGTGACGATTTTAAGACAACCGACCCGGGCCGGGGTGCGTGATGCAGCCGCCAAGATTGCCGCGATCCTTCCGCCGTCCCCGTTATTCGTGAGCGAAATCAAGGGTGTGCCGATTGCCTTCAAGGCCGAATCGCTGCAGCCGATCGGCGCGTTCAAATTGCGCGGCGCATGGCACCGGCTGACCGCGATCGACCCGGAAATGCGCGCGAAAGGCGTCGTCGCCTTTTCCTCGGGTAACCACGCCCAGGGGGTTGCCTGGGCGGCGAAACGGCTCGGCATGCCGGCGCTGATCGTCATGCCGTCCGACGCGCCGGCATCGAAGCGCGAGGGCACGCTGGCATTGGGCGCCGAGGTCGTGACGCACGACCGCGCGACAGAGAGCCGCGAGGCGATCGCCGGCGCGCTGGCCGAGGCGCGCGGCGCGACGCTCGTGCCGAGCTTCGACGATCCCTGGGTGATCGAAGGGCAGGGCAGCGCCGGCATCGAGGCGGCGGCGCAGATGGAGGCGATCGGGCTGGGCAAGCCGACGCGCGTCGTCATCCCCTGTGGCGGCGGCGGCCTCGCCGCGGGCATTGCGCTGGGCCTGCCCGATGCTGCGATCACCGTGGTCGAGCCCGAAGGCTGGGACGATATGCGCCGCAGCCTCGAATCGTCCTGGATCGAGGAGGTCGGCGACAATCCGCCGGCGACGGCGTGCGATGCGCTCCAGACCAGGCGCGTTTCGCAACTGACCTTCGACGTGCTGTCGCGGCGGGATGCCACCGGTGTTGCCGTCAGCGAGGCCGAGATCGCCGAGGCGCAGCGCTGGGCCGCCGACAAGCTGCGGTTGGTGATAGAGCCCGGCGGCGCCGTCGCGCTGGCCGCGCTGCTGGCCGGCAAGGTGCCGGTCGCGCCGGGCACTCTGGTCATCCTGTCGGGCGGCAATGTCGATCGCGAGGCCTATGCCCGCGTTCTGGCGGGCGAAGCGCCCGAACAGGCTTCGCGCCCGGCATTGACCCAGCTCAGCTGATGTATGGCATCGACCCGACCAGTTCGGTCTTCCCGACTATTGCCATGCTCGGGGTTTTTGCCTGCCTGATCGGTGGCATCGCGCTGATCCGCCGCCAGGAAAGGCGCAAGGGCGCGCTGATGCTTGTAATGGCCGTGGTGTTGATCGCCAATGTGTTAATCTGGACTTTGTGACGCCACCCATCGGCATGGCGCAGGCGACGACTATGCTATAAGCTGAAACAAAATCATCCGCGATGAACCAGCCCGGCCGGGGGGCAGTTTTCGCGGATAGAGCAGAGACCAGGGGATGGGCAGCATGGACGGTCTGGAGACTTTTTCCACCCGCAATGTCGATTGCGATCACCGCGTGAAATATTGGAACATGGTCGTCGCGACCACCTTCCCCGGCATGGAAGTCCAGATCCCCGGCGAGAGCTTTGCCGGCGAGCTGCAGCGCTGGTCGCTCGGCGAGATCGGCCTGATGCGCGCCACCGCGTCACGCTCCCGGGTGCTGCGCCTGGCGCAATGCGATGTCGGCGAATGGGCGGTGCTCCACGTCATCCATCGCGGATATTGCCATGTCAGCGATGGCCGGCGGACGGTGCGCGCCGGCGCCGGCGACCTGATCGTGTGCGACCCCGGCCGCCCCTATACGATCGATGTTTCGGACCGGAATGATTGCCTGATCGCACAGGTACCCACCGCGCTGATGCCGGCGATCGGCAGCTGCGTGGACTCGCATGTCAGCATGTTCAGCGGCGGCGATGCACGCGTCGCGCTGTTTCGTCATTATCTCACCGGCTTGTGGGACTATGGCCAGTCGCTCGAGGAGGGCAGCGAGGAGATCATGCAGATCCTCGCCGCGATGGCATCGACGACCTTGCAGGGCGCGGCGCAGCGGGAACTGGATGGCGACGCTCCCGGCACGCTGGCGATGCTGGTCGACCATGTTCGCCGCAACCTCAGCGATCCGGAGCTTGGCACCGCCACGCTGGCGGCGATGAGCGGCAAATCGCCCCGCGCGGTGCAAAAGGCGTTCGCGCAGATCGCGACCAGCCCGTCTGCCTATATCCGGCGCGAGCGGCTGAACCGCGCCGCCACCGTGCTCAAGGACCATGACGAACGGTCCATCACCAGCATCGCGTTCGATCTCGGCTTCAGCGATTCGGCGTTTTTCAGCCGCTGCTTCCGCCAGCAGTTCGACATGACGCCGCTCGCCTGGCGCCGCCGCCACCAGCAATAAGCGCGCTGCTTATGTCGGCATCAGCAGCACGGGTTTCACCACCCGGCCTTCCTCGCCATCGGCGATCGCGGTGAGGATGTCGGCGAAGGCATAGGTTTTGATCAGGCGGTCGAACGGCAGCAGCCCCGCGCGGTGATAGGCGAGCAGCCTGGGAATGAATTCCTGCGGGTCGGCGCCGCCTTCGACCACCCCGCGCACCACCCGGCCGCCGCCCATCACATGGGTCGCATCGACGCTGACCCGCGCGCCGGGCGCAAAGGCGGCGACCAGCGCCATTTCGCCGCGCGGCCCAAGCGCCTCGATCGCCTGCTCGACCAGCGGCACGACGCCGGTGGTGTCGAGCGCATAATCGAGCCCGCTTATGCCGAGCGACGCGACGATCTCGGCGATGCTGCGGCCATCGGCGACCATAGCGTGGGTCGCGCCCAGTTCGCGTGCGAGCGCGATGCGGCTGGCATGGCGGTCGATCGCGACGATCGTCGTGGCGCCGGCGATCTTTGCCGCCATCACCGCCGACAGCCCGACCGCGCCGACCCCGATCACGGCAATGCTGCTGCCCGCGCGGACCTTGAGCGAGTTGAGCACCGCGCCGGCGCCGGTCATGATCCCGCAGCCCAGCGGACCGAGCAAGGCGATCGGCAAGTCCGCATCGACCTTCACCGCGTTGCGGCGATGGACCAATGCATGCGTGGCGAAGGAGGACTGGCCGAAGATATGGCTGTGAACCGGCTGGCCGTCCTGTCCGGTGATTGCCGTGCTGCCATCGGCGCGCACGCCGAAGAAATTGAGCGGCACCCAGCTATGACAATAGGCCGGTTCATGCACGTCGCATGACGGGCAATGGCCGCAGCTCGAGAAACTCAGCGCGACATGGTCGCCCGGCGCCAGGTCGGTGACCGCGCTGCCGACCGCCACCACGCGCCCGGCGCCTTCATGCCCCAGCACCACCGGGCGGGGTATCGGCAACAGGCCGTCGCGCATCACCATGTCGGTATGGCAGACGCCGACGCCGGCGATCTTGACCAGCACCTCGTCGGGCTGCGGACTGGCGACCGTTACCGGTTCGATGGTCATGGGGTTGCCTTGGGCGCGGAGAACCGCTGCCCGGGCCTGATAGGTCATGCAAATGCTCCGTGGCGGAAAGACCCGGCCCCGCTCCCGCGCGGGGCCGGTAATGGTCGTCAGATCAGAATTTGATGCCCAGCCGGGCATACCATTCGCGCGGCGGGTTATAGGTGCCGAACATGATGCCGTCGGCGATGTTGGAGCCGCCCGAGGTCAGATAGCGGTCCTCGGTCAGGTTGGTGCCGCCGGCGGTCAGCGACCAATGGCCATCGGGCGCCTCATAGGTGACGGCGGCATTGATCATGTCGGTCGCCGGCCGGCGCAACAGATAGGTGCGCTGGGTGTCGTTCCACAGGCTGGTCGTGTGGGTCCAGTCGCCGAGGAAGATCAGCTTGGCGCCATTGCCCAGCCGCGCCTCGTAGCGCGGGCTGATATTGATCTTCCAGTCGGGCGTCTTGGGCAGCGACGCCCCGACAAAGGTGCCGGCCTGGAAGATGTTGGTGCCGCTGACCGCGGCCACCGCCGGGTCGACATAGGTGTATTTGGCGCTGATATAACCGACCGATGCGTTGACGGTGAAGCCGCTGAACGGCCGCGCCACCAGCTCCGCCTCGAAACCCTTGATCCGGGCATTGCCGGCATTGGCGATGGTCGGTGAGGTGCCGATCTGGATGTTGAGCTGGATGCCGCGATAATCGGTGGTGAACGCCGCCAGGTTGAGCTGCAGCTTGTGGTCGATCAGCGTCGACTTGACGCCGACCTCCCAGGTCGTTGCCTTTTCCTCGCCAAAGCCGGGCGCGACATTGCCCTGCGGGTTGGTCAGGCGCGTCGTCCAGCCGCCGGTCTTGTAGCCCTTCGACCAGCTGCCATAGACCATCACCTGATCGGTCGGATGGAGCTGCACGCCGACCTTGGGCGAGAAGTTGGTGAAGCTCTTCTGGTTGACGCCGGGGACGTAGACCTGGAGCGGATTGGCCGGATTGGGGAAGGACAGGCCAGTCATGCAGTTCACCGGCGCCAGCGGGAACGGCCCATTGGGGGTGATGTTGCCATTTGCATCCGAACAGCCGAACAGCTTGTAGTTGAAGCCGTTGAGGTCCTGCTGCCCGCCCTCGAACCATTTGCTCTCATGCGTGTAGCGGCCGCCGATCGTGATGCCGATCAGATCGATCGGGCGATAGTCGATCTGGCCGAAAGCGGCGTAATTCTCGGTCTTCAGCCGGTTCGGTCCGTCGACCTGCAACAGCCCTTCGGCGAAGGTCACATAATCGTGCAGGTCGCCGCCTTCCTTGAAATAATAGCCGCCGAACACATAGTTGAGCTTCTTGTCGAGCGCATGGCCGAGGATCTGGAGTTCCTGGCTGACCTGCCACTGGTTCATCGTGAAGCTGAGCTGCAGCATGTTGAGCGGCGAACCGTCGGCGTCGAGCCCGGCCGCCCAGTGCAGCGCGCGATAGGCCGTGATCGACTTGATCGTGACCGCGTCGGACAGGTCATATTGCAGCGTGCCGCCCAGACCCCAATTCTCCAGCCGCGAGAAGCTGTTGCCGGTGGCATAGCTCTGGTCGATATTGCCGTTCAGGAAACGGCTGTCCCAGGGCAGCCGGTTGTTGTTCGGGTTGGCGTCGACATTGACGCTGGCCAGGCTGCCCAATTGCAAAGCGGGGCGATATTGCGTGCCGCGCACGCCGCACAAGGCGTCCGCGCCGCGCGCCGAAATCTGCGCCGCCGTCGAACCGATGCAGAAATTGTACAGGCCGGCGAACAGGAAGCCGGTCGTGCCGGTCGGGTCGAAGGCGGTGCCGGGCAGGTTGGTCGTGCCGGCGAAATTGCCCGGCACGGTTTCGGCCGTCGCGAGCAGCTTGTTCGCGGTCGTGCCGCGGTCACTGGTATAGTCGCCGGTCAGCGTCAGCTTGACCGCGCCGCCATTGTCCCATTTCAGCTTGCCGCGCAGATTCCAGTTGTTCGCAGCCCCCTCGCGTGAGGCGCTGTCATAGCCCGCCGCGCTGAACGAGGTGAAGGAATTGGCGTTGGCCGCGCGCGCATCCGGATAGGGCACGCGCTGCAGATAGCCGTCCTGCTGCTTGACGCCGAAGGTGATCGAGGAATTGAGGTTGGCGGCAATCGGAAGGTCGACCGAGCCGCGCACCTGCAGCAGATGATAGCTGCCCGTCGTCACGTCGCCATTGAAGCGGAACTTGTCGCCCGGATCGCGCGTGACGATCGAGATCGCGCCGCCGATCGTGTTGCGACCGAACAGCGTGCCCTGCGGGCCTTTCAGTATCTCGATGCGCTCGACGTCGAGCAGGCCCTGATTGGCGCCGACGGTCCGCGCCAGATAGACGCCGTCGACATAGACGCCGACACCCGGATCGATGTTGAAGGCGAAATCGTCCGAACCGATGCCGCGAATGAAGGCGGACAGCACCGCGGACGAGCCCGAAAAGGGCGTGCCGCCATCCAGATTGACGTTCGGCGCGATCGCCGACAGCTGGCTGACGTCGGTGATGGCGCGCTCCTTGAGCGCTGATGCGGTGAAGGCGGAGATCGCGATCGGCACGTCTTGGACATTCTCGGCGCGCTTCTGCGCGGTCACCACGATGTCCGGAATGCTGTCCTGATCTGCCGGCGCCGATGCCGGTGCCGGCGTCGATGCCGGTGCGCTGGTCGTTTCCTGCGCGATGGCCGCTGCCGGCAGCAACGCGACCGCGAGTGCGGCCAGGCTTATGCCCCGATGAATGTTCACTATCTCTCTCCCTGTTCTGATTTTTATGCGCTTGTTGCGAGTCAGTGTAGCGGGAGCTTGCCGGGCGATCTTGGCATATGGCGAACCGACAATTTGGACTCCGGCGAACTTCGGGTCTCGCGAAGGACCCGCCCGCCGGCAATGCGGTGATCGATCGGCGCGAGGCTAAGTCGGCGGGCTTGCGAAGATGTGCGCCGCCCGTGCCCGCCTGCTCGCGGGTGAGGCGATTGAAGTGGCATCGCGCTGATCCGCCGCCGCCGGGGCTGCAACGGCGCGCTGACGCTGGTAATGGCTGTGGTTCCGGTAGCAAATATTCTGATCTCGACCCTGTAAAACAGGAAAAAATCCGATGTCATGAAGTGACCGGCCTGATGTCGGAACTTGATGGTGCTCAATGGTACAGTTGTGCACTGCTTGATCGAAGAGTTTGATTAACGCGCCGCTATCAACCTTAACAAAAACGTCATTTGAGTTGATGTGACGGATATGAAACGAAAGTCGCCTGTATCGGCAATCCTGCCGAATCGGAGACGCATATGCCACGCATAACCGCGCTGATGGTCGCTTCCCTCGCTTTGGTTGGTCTCTCCTCCAGTCCCGCCTCTGCCCAGTCGGAACAAGGGCTGCTTAAATCCGGTAACGCTTTTCACGCTGCGGTTTGCCCGGGGGCTGCCGGTCCCGAAACCGCGCGTTGCCACGCCCGCGTCGTGACCGATGACAAGGGCAATCCGATCGAGCGCGATGCTTCGCCCAACGTCGTGCCTTCGGGCTTCGGGCCGGGGGATCTGCGCGCCGCCTATAATATCGCCGCACAGGGCAGCAGCACGACGATCGTGGCGATCGTCGATGCCTATGGCTACACCAACGCCGAAAGCGATCTCGCCACCTATCGTTCGACCTATGGCCTCGCGCCCTGCACCGCGGCCAGTGGCTGTTTCGCAAAATACAATCAGTCGGGTGTGAAGGGGAATTATCCGCGGCAGAATACCGGCTGGGCACAAGAAACCGCGCTTGACCTGGACATGGTCAGCGCGATGTGCCCGGGCTGCAAGATCATCCTCGTCGAAGCGAACTCGGCCGGTTTCAGCGATCTGGCGGCGGCGGTGAACACTGCGGCGGCGCTGGGTGCGCACGTCATCAGCAACAGTTATGGTGGCGGGGAGAGTGGGTCGCAGAGCTATGAAGCGGCCTACAACCATCTTGGCGTGGCGATCACCGTCAGTTCTGGCGACGCCGGCTATGGCGTGCAGTTCCCGGCATCCTCGCCGCACGTCATCGCCGTCGGCGGTACCTCGCTGAAGCGCGACGCGAGCACGCGTGGCTGGGGCGAGACGGTGTGGACCGGCGCGGGCAGCGGTTGCAGCACGGTCTATGGCAAGCCCAATTGGCAGCTCGATGGCGGCTGCGCGATGCGCATGGAGGCCGATGTCGCCGCGGTGGCCGATCCGGCCACGGGCGTCGCGGTTTATGGACCGGGCAAAGCCGGCAAGTCGGCCTGGCAGGTCTTTGGCGGGACCAGCGTGGCGGCACCGCTGATCGGCGGTATCTACGGCACGAATGGCGGTGCCGTGAACTATGGCAGCGATCCTTATGCCAACACCGGCGCGCTGTATGATGTGACGTCGGGCAGCAATGGCAGCTGTGGCGGGACATATTTCTGCACTGCCCGCGCTGGCTATGACGGGCCGACCGGCCTGGGCACGCCCAACGGCACAACTGCATTTTGATATCGGAAAGGGGCGGCAGGCAACCGCCGCCCCTTCACCTCATGTCGCGCGCCTGAAGGTGAGGTTATAGCGCACATTCCCGGTTAGCGGATGCCGGCCGTCTTCGATCGGTTGCACGCCGTGCGACCTCGTGCCGAGCTTCGACGGTCGCTGGACGATCGAAGGGCAGGGCAAGCCGATACAGGCAGCGCCGTCGATCATCTTTCCTCCCCATCACAGATGGAGAGGGACACCACGCGCAGCATGGTGGAGGGGAATGCCCCGAACGCTGCGCTCTTTGACTTCATCCCCACAGGTCGATCCGCCCCAACCAGGCCGCGACAACGAGCGCTGCCGCGGCGATCATCCCCGTCACCGCGCGAACATGGTTCCAGGCGGTCCAGTTCGGCAGATAGTCGCCCCACAGCTTCACCGCGGCCTGGCTGGATGGATCGACCGCCGCCAGCGCGTCGTTCAGCGGCACATTGAAGAACATGGTCACACCAACCACGCCGACCAGATAGATGACGCAGCCGGCCAACAGCCAGAGCGACCCCGGCGATCCCCACCGCACCAATGACGCGCCGCCGAGGATCAGGCAGGCCAGCGCGGTGCCGAACATCGCCGGCATCAACTGGCATTTCACCGCGACGATGTTGATCGATTGCATCGCCGCGACGGCGTTGGGCACGGGCAGCGCGCCCAGCGCGCGCATCACCATCGTGGAGAAGGCGAAGAAGAAGCCGCCCACCACCGCCGCACCCAGCGCGCACAGCAATATCAGCACCATGATTGACCGTTCGACCGTCATTGTCTTTCCTTCTTCAGGTTCGCGCCCATCGGTACGGAGTCGGGGCGAGGGTCGAAAGAAGGTACAATTTCTATACCGAGCGCCTGGGAGGGGCAGGATGAACGTCGAACCATGGTGCCCGGTGGCTGCGACCATCGACATGATCGGCGGCAAGTGGAAGCCGACGATATTGCTCCATCTGAAGGACGGCCCGCGCCGCTTCAACGAACTGCGGCGGCTGATGCCCGATGTCACGCAGCGCGTGCTGACGATGCAGTTGCGCGCGCTGGAGGCAGACGGGATCGTCACCCGGACGGTGCACGATCCGGCACCGCCGCAGATCGTCGAATATGCCTTTGCCGCGCGCGGCCTGACGCTCGGGCCGATCCTCGATGCGATGGTCGATTGGGGTGAGGCGCACGCACGCTGAATTCGTGGATCAGGACGCGCGCCTGAAGGTGAGATTGTAGCGGACATTCCCGGTTAGCGGATGATGGCCGTCATCGAGCGGCTGCACGCCATGGAAGGTCATGCGCGCCGGACCGCCCCACACGACCACATCGCCATGGATGAGCGGCACGCGACGCGGCCGGTCGGCGCGCGCCTGGCCGCCCCACAGGAAAATGGCGGGGAGGCCGAGCGAAACCGAGACGATCGGGTCCTCGAAACGCCGTTCGTTCCTGTCCTGATGAAGTGAGAGACGCGCGCCCGGCGCGTAGCGGTTGATCAGGCAGGCATCCGGCGCAAACGCCTCGAACCCCGCCGCTGCTGCCGCACGGGCGGCCAGAGCGGCGAATAATGCGGGCATGGCGGGCCAGCGTCGCCCGCTCTCGGGGTCGATCGGATCGTAGCGATAACCGGTGCGATCGGACACCCAGCCGGCCGTGCCGCAATTGGTCATCGCCACCGACATCGTCCAGCCGCCCGGCGTTGTGAGGTGGCGGAAGGGAGCGCTCCGCGCGATGTCGGTCAGTGCAGCGAGCAGTTCGCGATCGATCGATGCGGCAAAACCACCAAGCACGACCGCGCCGTCATCGAGCGGCAGGTCGCGCGCGACTTCACCGAACAGGTCACGGATCGGCGCCGACGCGTCAGCCGGCATCATGGAAGATGATCCCCAGCGTATGGCGGTGGCCCGAACGCAGCTTGCTGACGCCGTGGCGAAGGGTGACGCGATAGGAGCCGCGCGCACCCTGTACCGGCCGGCTGTTGACCGCAAAGATCACCGCGTCGCCCTTGCGCAGCGGCACGACCATGGCGCGCGACTGCATGCGCGGGCGCTGTTCGGTCATCACGAACTCGCCACCCGTGAAATCCTCGTCCGGCTCGCTCAGCAGGATCGCGACCTGCAGCGGAAAGACGTGCGCACCGTAAAGGTCCTGATGCAGGCAGTTATAATCATCCTTGCCGTACCGCAGCAGCAGCGGCGTCGGCCGCGCCTGGCCTGCGGCATGGCAGCGCGCGATGAAGGCGGTATGGTCGGCCGGGAAGCGCGCCTCGATGCCCATCCGCTCGTGCCAGCGATTGGCGAGCGGCGCGAGCTGCGGGTAAAGACTCGTCCGCAGGCCTTCGACCAGCGGCGGCAGCGGATAGGCGAAATATTTATACTCCCCGCGTCCGAAGCCGTGCCGCGCCATGATGACCTGGCTGCGAAAAGCCGCACCCCCGTCATAGAGCGCGGCCACCGCGTCGCACGCCGCCCCGGAAAGCAGCCGTGGCACCACTGCCCAGCCTTGGGCGTCGAGGTCCGCCGCGACGGCGGTCCAGTCAATCGCTTCGACCGGACTGCCCGCTTCGTCAGCGGCCGTCACGCTGCTCATGGCCGCGATGCTCATGCCACGCCTTCCCGGTTGATCAGCTTGCGCTTGCGCTGGACGCCCCAGCGATAGCCCGAGATCGAACCGTCCGCCTTGACCACGCGATGGCAGGGGATCACCACCGCGAGTTTATTGGCGGCGCAGGCAGCGCCGACGTCCTGCGCGGTTGCGGCCAGCGGCAACGCCTTGGCGATCTGCCCATAGGTGGCCGTCTGGCCGGAAGGCACGGCGCGCAATGCCTGCCAGACAGCAAGTTCCAGCGTCGTGCCGCGAATGTCGAGCGGCAGGTCGAGGCCCTGTTGTGGCGCTTCGAGAAAGGCGGTGACCTTCGCCACCATCTGCCCAAGCCCCGTCTCATCGGCGCTGAGCCGAGCATGGGGAAAGGCATCCGCCAGCTGACGGCCCAGCGCATCGGCGTCGTCGCCCATCAAAATGGCGACGACGCCCTTGTCGCTGGCCGCGACCAGTACGGTGCCCAGCGAGAATTGACCGAAGCCGAAGCGTATGTCCTCGACCATCGCGGCGGCGTGTAATGTTGCTGTGTCCATGACCATGTCCTTGGTTGTTGGACACACTTTCGCATCGTGCGCGGGGCACGGCACCCCGACCCTTGCTTTGAAACCGAACAAGTCGACCGCGTGAGCGGGGTTCAGGCCGCCAGTTCGAGATAGTCGGTGATCGCGTCGCGGCTCGGGGCGATGCCCTTCTTCTGGAACAGGATACCGGCATTGCCCCGATGATAGGTGCCGTGCTGGGTGACGTGCAGGATGATCTCGCCGCGTGTCATGCGCATCGCGGTTCCATTGGTGTAGGTGAAGTCCACCGGCTGCTCGAAATCCGCCGCCGACAATGTATCGACATAGTCGACATACCAGGCGTCGACCGCCCGCGTGCTTTCCGCGAGCCACGCGAGATCGGGCATCACCTCGGAACGCGGCGCGTGAAAGGCGTGCGGCAGCCCCTGCAGATGATGCTGAAAGATCTGATCGACGACATGGAGATGGTCGAAGATACGCACGACGATCGACGCTTCCTCGGTATCCAGCCGGGCGATGTTCGCCGCGACGACGTCGTGAAGTCCGTCGTCTGCCCATTGTTTGCAGCGGATGAGATGGGAATAGGGTTGTACGCTCACGAGTCACTGTCCTTCCGGCGTCCGGCGACGCCCGCTTGATTGGGCCTGCACAATATGTGACGAAACATTCGTATTTTCTATTCGCTTTCCAATGCGCCTGCGCGTGAGAATTAAATGGATGTAAAACCACGGAAAGTTGCACGACAGGCACGCGCGAAGGTCACCACCGACGCGATCGTCGAGGCGAGCACTCAGCTTTTGCTGGAGCGCGGCTATGACCGCTTCACCACCGCGCGCGCGGCCGAACGGGCGGGCGTCAGCGTCGGGTCGCTCTATCAATATTTCCCCAACAAGGCGGCGCTGGCCGCCGCCGTGATCGACCGTGCCTGCGAGGATTTCATCCTTGCCCTGGACGAGGCGCTGCCCGGCCGGCCGCGCATCACGCTGGCCGAATGCATCCGCGCGATCGTCGATGTGATTCTCGTCTCGCACCAGTTGGCGCCCGACCTGCACAAGATCGTGGTCGATCTTGCCCCGCGCATCGGTGTCGCCGACAAAACCGACCGGGTGAGCCGCCGCATGGCCGAGGCGATCGAGGCGATATTGCGCATGCATGCCGATGAAATCGCACCGGCCATCGACCTCGCCACCGCCGCGACGATCATCGAGACGCTGCTGGTGGCGCTGGCGCGCAGGGCCGCGCTGGCCGATCCGGCATCGCTGCGCGATGATGTGATCGCCGGGGAAACCACGGAAATGATCACGCGCTATCTCGCTGTTGACCGGTGAGAATGCTGGTCGCGGCAGCATCCGGCCGTGAATACGCGCCGAGAGTTGAAATAAGCATAAGTCATTGAAATATAAAACTAATAGCTAGCTCGACCTT
>Ga0307510_10004801_pt1 | contig 15994 bp, 13 predicted proteins | sample 12_EM_MG_FD_207224 | JGI IMG/M metagenome (GOLD analysis project Ga0307510, IMG submission 207224) | Populus trichocarpa ectomycorrhiza microbial communities from riparian zone in the Pacific Northwest, United States - 12_EM | ecosystem: Host-associated > Plants > Roots > Unclassified | place...
GGCTTCTCGACGGTGAGATGCGAGGTGACCTGGCCGTTGCGGTCGACATTGATGCGGACGTCGATGCGGCCGAGATCGAGCGGATCGAGGCTGATGTCGAAGCGGGTTTTTCCTGCACGCGCGGCGGCCGCGATCTCGATCGGCACGGCGTTGATCGGCACGGCTGTCGAATTTGCCGCGGTCGCGGTGAGTGTCGCGGTCGAGGCGGTCGCAGCAGACGTTGTGTTGGTCACCGGCGCCTGCACGGCGGAGGCGGCCTGCGCGCTGGTGTCGGTCGTGGGCACGGGGCTTTGCGTGCCCGCATGGGCGTGCGTGGTCGTGGTAGCGGGCGCAGCATCAGTGGCCTTCGCATCGGCCTTTGCGTCGATCGTGCCGGAATCGGCCTGCTGTTTTGCCTCTTGCGCGTGCGCGGCGTTGGCGGTCGCAGCCGTTGCCGGAGCCTGCGCGGCGTTGGCCTTGCCGGCGTCCTGGCCGATATTGGAGGCGTCGGCCTGTCCCTGCGCGGTCGCTGCGGCCTTGAACGAGGTTTTTGGCGTGCCCTGGTCCACGGCGGCGATCAGGCCGCCATTGGTCTTGGCATCGGTCGAGGTCGCATCCGTCGTGCCGGTGGCGGCATCGCCGAGCGTTCCCGTGGTGCCGGCATCGACCTTGGCACTCGCCGTCTTGGCGCTCTTGTCGCCGATCGTGGCGTTATCGGTCTTGCCGCCCGCGATCTGCGCCGCAGTGGAGGCGCTGGCGGCGATGCCGGCGGCGGCGATCGTCAGCGGCGAGGAGGCGGTGTCGGTCGCCTGGCTCGCGGCCGCGTTCGGATCGACCGGCACGACGGGCGCGGCGACGATGATTGCATTCGGGTCGGGCACAGCGGTCTGCGTCGCATCGGTCTGCACAATCGCAGCAGTGTCGACCGCGGTGGCAAGCCCGTCGGTGCCGCCGGTCTTGTCATCCTTGGTCTTGTCGGATTTGTCCGCCGATTTGGCATCGGACGCCTCGGACTTGTCCTTGGTCTTGCCATCAGCTTTGGACGCATCCTTGGCGGCATCCTTGGCCGGATCGGTCGTCGTGTCGCCGGTCGGCGGCGCCGAATTGTCGGTGTTGTCGCTCGCCTTGCTCTGCGAGGAGGCGTCGGTGGAGGACGTATCGCGCGAGCTGCGGTCGGAGGCGGAGGACGACGAGGAATCGGTCCGGCGCGGCGCGGGGTCCTGCGCAATGTTGCTGATCGCCTGGGTGTTGCTGTCCACCAGCGAGCCGAAGGAATCGTTCGTGGACGTGTCTTTCGAGCTCTGCGACCGCGCAGTCTTTTGCTGCACGCTCGAAACCTGCGCACTCACCGCGACGTCTGACGTACGACCAACCACAGGCGACCCCTTGGAAACATCTTCGGCTTGAGAGGTAGCAAGGAGCGGGCCAGCCTCCTGGCGTGATATTTTGTCAAGTAAAATCAATGCATTGGTAGATTGATGCTCCCGCCGCGAGGCCCTTCAAGACCCCGTCATTTCTGCCTCCCCGGCAAGAATTGCCCTAAGCTGGCCGCCCTCGTGATTGCTTCACCGGGATGCCGCCTATATTAAAGAGGCAGCTCTCAGCCGCTTTCGACCGGGCAGACCGTGCCCTTCGGGAACCAAGGGTTCCCGGGGATCGCCGATGTCCCGGCCAGAAGCACATCGCGGATTGCCGAACGCCGCCGTCACACCTTGAAAGCCATGCTCAACAGTCTGGATATCGAAGGCCGTCCTGAGGATACCAGGGTCGTCGTTGCCATGTCGGGCGGCGTCGATTCCTCGACGACGGCTGCGCTGTTGAAGGCGGAAGGCTATGACGTCGTCGGCATCACGCTGCAGCTCTACGACCATGGCGCCGCGACCCACCGCAAGGGCGCCTGCTGCGCCGGCCAGGACATCCACGACGCCCGCGATGTCGCTGCCAAGCTCGGCATTCCCCATTACGTGCTCGACTACGAGGACCGTTTTCGCGAGTCCGTCATCGACAATTTTGCCGACAGCTACGCGCTCGGCGAGACGCCGGTGCCGTGCATCGAGTGCAACCGCAGCGTAAAATTCCGCGACCTCCTGAAGACCGCGCGCGAGCTCGGCGCGCAGGCGCTTGCCACCGGCCATTACGTCGCCTCGCGCCGCCGCGACGACGGCTCGCGCGCGCTGGTCTGCGCCGCCGACAGCGATCGCGACCAGAGCTACTTCCTGTTCGCGACCACGCAGTCACAGCTCGACTTTCTGCGCTTCCCGCTCGGCGACATGACCAAGCCCGAGACGCGCGAGCTCGCGCGCCGCTACGGCCTCAGCGTTGCCGACAAGCACGACAGCCAGGACATCTGCTTCGTGCCGACGGGCCGCTACACCGACATCATCACCCGCCTGCGTCCGAACGCGATGGACCCCGGCGATATCGTCGATCTCGACGGCCGCGTGCTCGGCCGGCACAACGGCATCGCCAATTTCACCATCGGCCAGCGCCGCGGCCTTGGCATCGCCGCGCACGCGCCGCTGTTCGTGGTGCGGCTCGATGCCGCCAATCGCCGCGTCGTGGTCGGCCCGCGCGATGCGCTGAGGATGCACCGCATCGTGCTGCGCGACGTCAACTGGATCGGCGACGGCGACATCGACCGCGCCATCGGCAACGGCCTGGAGATGTTCGTCCGCGTTCGCTCGACCCGCGCACCCCAGCCCGCATGGCTGCGCGGCGGAGGCGGCCATTACGAGGTCGAGCTCGTCGCTGGCGAAGAGGGCGTTTCGCCGGGACAAGCCTGCGTGTTCTACGACGCGCCCTCGGGCCAGGCCCGCGTGCTCGGCGGCGGTTTTATCCAGAGCGCCGCGGCCAAGATCGCGAGCAACGCAGCGAGGCCGCTGGTGGAAGCGGTTCGCGGCTAAAAAAAGTTTAGGGCAGGGGGCATGGCAGCAGACATCTCGCGGGCCGGGGTCGAGAAGGCCTATGGCCGCTGGGCGCCGGTCTACGATCTCGTGTTCGGCAAGGTGTTTGACGCCGGCCGGCAGTCGACCATCGCCGAGGCCGATCGCATCGGCGGCCGCATCCTCGACGTCGGCGTCGGCACCGGGCTCTCACTCTCGGACTATTCGCGCACCACAAAGATCTGCGGCGTCGACATCTCCGAGCCGATGCTGCGCAAGGCGCAGGCGCGCGTGCGGAGCTTGCGGCTGAGCAATGTCGAAGTGCTCTCGGTGATGGACGCGAAAAACCTCGCGTTTCCCGGAAACTTCTTCGACGCGGTGGTCGCGCAATATGTCATCACCGCCGTGCCCGATCCCGAAGGCACGCTCGACGAGTTCGTGCGCGTGCTCAAGCCCGGCGGCGAGCTGATTCTCGTCAACCACATCGGCGCCGAAAAGGGGTTTCGCAAGCTCTCCGAGCTGGCGTTTGCCCCGCTCGCCCGCCGGCTCGGCTGGCGCCCGGAATTCCCGTGGGCCCGCCTCGTCAACTGGGCCGCCAGGCACGGCGGCGTCACCCTCACCGAGCGTCGCCCCATGCCGCCGATGGGCCATTTCTCGCTGATCCGTTACCGCAAATCGTGATGATGGGTTCGGAACACGCGGGCTTGCCCGCGCGTTTCCCTTCCATGCGCAACACATCAAACATCATCCTGGCCAGCCTCCTGATCGCCGCTTCAGGCAGCGCGATCGCGCAGGCCCCGCCCGCCCCGGCGACGCCGCTGCAACAGACCGCGCCGCCATCGGTGCAACGCGCCGCCGATTGCACGCTCCAGGACCGCCCAAACCGCGCCACCGCGCCGGACGGCACCACCACCGGTCAGTCCCGGGAACCGCTCGGCGACAGGCTCGCCAAAACCGACGGCGTGCTCTGCCCGCCCTCCGGCGTAGACCCCGACATGCACGCCCCGGCCCCCGACACCGGCGCCAACACCCCGGTGATCCCGCCCCCCGGCAGCCCCGGCGGCGACCCGACAGTAAGGCCGAAATAGACCGTTTCTTCCTTCGCCTTCCCCCACCCGCGGGAGAGGCCGAAGTCCGCGCAAAGAGCGGATTTCGGGTGTGGGGGACTCTCCGCGAGTCTGATGCTGAAAAGCGAACGATCCGCCCTCAAATCACCGCCGCCAACCGCGCCACTTTGCTTGACAGCCCGCCGCCCCCTTCCTTATATGCCGCGCGTTCGCGAGATCGGCCTTATTCGGCCCCCGCGTACCCTGTGGCGGGGTAGCTCAGCTGGTTAGAGCACGGGAATCATAATCCTGGGGTCGGGGGTTCGAGTCCCTCTCCCGCTACCATCTTTCCCCACACTCCCGTTACCCGGTTGGGGTAGGCGGCTTCTCCGAGCCGGGCATTTAGGCAGCCGGCTATCTCCACCTCTACTCCACCTAGTCTGGTTGGATCTCGAAACACAGTGACCGTATCGACAAGGTCTCGAATGGCTTCGGCGGCCTCTTCGTCGCCGGCTGCGACACTTTTCTTCAACGCTTATTCAAGCCGATTGAGTTGTTCCTCATACTGTTTCAGGACCGCCGGATGCAGGGCGACTTCCTTTGGGCTAGCCGGTTCGTTCAGTAGCTCCTGGGATATCCGCTTCCGTTCGGCATCTAAGGCAGTCGATCGGGGTCCGAGAATGGAGGGATCGCCATGTCCTTTTGCGATCGCATCCACGCTCTTCTTTGCGTTGCTGAGCAGCCGTAAATAGCTTTGGATCGACAATTGCAAGGTGCGGCACCTCAGCAACCTGCCAGTCACCCCTCGCATTTGGTCGTGACAATCGCTTTCCCGTGTCGGGATCTTTCACCATCCCAACTTTGCTCCCTTTAGGAGGAGCCCGCAGTCGTTTCATTGAAGCTGCGCGGGCGCGCCGATGACGCGTTTCGTTCCGATGAGCATTCAATCGGCTCGATGACTCTGCGCGCATGTCATTCGGGACGTGTCGCGGAAACTCTCGCGTTGCGCTGGGAAGTCGGCACCGCGGCGCCGACCGCGGGAATGACGCTGCCCGCAGTAGATCTCAGCATGATGTCCAACAAGGTTTCGGCTTCGGTGCCTCGGGGCAGCCGCCGCAGGATGTCGGTCAGCCGCCCATCGAGCAGCAGCATCGTAAAACCATGAACGAGTGACCACGCACGCGCTATGGCCGCGGCCTGTTCGAGTAAGGGTGCAGCTTCTGAGATCTGCTCCTGACGGCTGGAGCCGATCGCGCCGGCAAGGCCTCTGAACGAGGCATTGACTGCCTCGCACAACGACGGTCGAGACATATCAATCCGCTCCGGGCGGAACATGAGGCCGTACATACCCGGATGAGCCTGCGCATAGGCGACATATGCTTTGGCGCGGTCTATTGCCTTTTCGACCAGAGAGGCGTCCGTGGCGCCAGTCGCGGCCGTGGCGTCGTTGAATTGGCGAAATCCGATGGTGGCGAGTTCGCTCAGCAAACCCGTGAGGTCGCCGAAATGGTGCGTGGGGGCGGCATGCGACACGCGAGCCTCACGCGCAACCGCGCGCAACGTCAATCCCGCCAATCCGTCGCGCTCCAGCACCCTCTCGGCAGCTTTGAGCAACGCGTCGCGCAACGCGCCGTGGTGATACGGCGCATCGACGCTTTTGCGGGCCGTTCGGGCTTCACCCAGTTTCCGCATTTTTTGCGGTGACGCAACATTGGTCGGGGCACGGTGGCTACCAGTTCTGGCGATGCTACGCTTCTTTGTCATTCCTGCACGTCCCCCGCAAAGAAACCGCGGTTCGCCGTTGCTCGTCCAAACGCCGATGCGTTCTGCTGACCGAAGCGGGCGGCGGCGATGTCGAGCACGCCAAGCCCAAATGGAGAAAAATCCGAGTTCGCGCTGGATCGGTTTTCAGTCGACGCGCGCTTGTGAACTAGGCCATTTTTCGAGCGTAGCAGGCCTAGGCTTGATATCAACCTGGGATAGCACGGTACGTGGATTGCGCCGAGATCAAGACGCAGCCTCGCACGCCCGCTGCAGAGAGGCTTGATGATGCGCCGGCTTGGTTGCGCAAATGAAGGCGGCCTAGATCGGCCACGCAGGATCTCGCGGTATTGACGGGGGGACGATCCGGCATCGCAACGATCTGGCATGACCATAGAGATTCGCACGTGCGAAGTAGACAGTGATATCCTTGCAGGGCGTTGCCGCTGTCGGATTCTTTGCCAAGAGCCTGAACCAATGATCAAAGCAGAACCGACCTCCGCCAGCGTCCTTCCGGAGGAGCACTCGTCCAAGCGACGTCAGATCCTCGAAGGCGCCCGCAAGGTGTTCATGGATCTCGGCTTCGACGGCGCCAGCATGGGCGAGATCGCGCGTGCGGCCGGGGTTTCCAAGGGTACGCTCTACGTCTATTTTGCCGACAAGTGCCGCCTGTTCGAAGCGATCGTTCAGGAAGAGACGGTGGTCTGGGGCAAGACGGCGTTCCAGTTCGATCGGACACGGGCGGTCGCCGACAATCTCGCCGGCTTTGGCGAAGCCTATCTGGCCATGGTTTGCCGGCCCGGCGGCGGATCGGCGATCCGCACCGTGATGGCGATCGCTGAACGCATGCCGGAGATCGGCCGCCGCTATTACGAACGGGCGCTGGAAGGCACAATCAACTGCCTTGCAGCCTATCTCGAAGACTGCGTGGCTGCGGGAAAGCTGTCGATCGACGACTGCCGCCTGGCGGCGTCGCAATTCCACCTGACCTGCCAGGCGACGCTGTTTCTGCCCTTCATCTTCCAGGCTGCGCAGCCGCCTCTGCCGGAACGCATCCGCGAGGTCGTGGCCAGCGCTGTGACGATGTTCCTCGCTGCCTATGGCGTGACGCGATAGCTGCCGCGCCGACGAATTGGTGGCGGCCCTCAGTTGTCGTCCGTTAAGAAACCGCTTTCACGGCCGGTGGCGGGCGCCAGCCCATCAAAGAGCGACCGGAATTGAGCCCAGCAAAGCCCTTAGCCATGCGAGGACGCGGCGGAGGTTGTGGTCGACAGCGGTGAGGATGACGGTTGATGGCGTCACCCTCACGGCCTTTGAGATGGCAGCGGCCGAGACGCCCCGCGCTCTTCAAGAGACCGACGATCGGCTCAATGGCAGAGCGGCGGCGCAACTCGCGTTTGATGGCACCGAATACGCTGCGTTTCCGCCCGGAGACGAAGACGCGGCGCGGACGTTCCGTCGTGTGGCCGCGATATCCCTTGTCGACATAGGGGCGTGGAAGGCATGGAGCTTCCAGCCGCGCTGGCGCTGCTGCTGCGCCCTGATCTCGGCTGCGCGGACCAGCGGCGCCTCGAACACTGCTTCAAGTTCGGGGCGACCTTCGATCTCGCGGCGGACGTCGCGGACGATGCGACCAAGCCGGCTCTTCAACAGGCGCAATTGCTGATGACGGCGCTTTGAATCGCTTGGCGTCGGCATAGCGTCCAGCCATCATCGCAGCTCGCTTGGCGATGCGTCGGTACGACTGCCGCAGCTGTACGCCGTGTTTGCGAACGAGCTGGTCGAGCCCTTCGATAGCCATGCAGCAGCTTGGCATCGGTCGGGAAGGTGATGGCCTTCGGCTGCACCGTTGTGCCCACCGTGACGCGCCTGAGGTCGCGCGGTCGCAATGCACCCGTGTCATGCGCCATGTGCAGGCTCTCGGCGAGCAGGAGCTCCAGCCGGTCACCCAGGCGCTTGCGCCAATGGCTCAGGTCCGAGCGCTCGTGCGGAAATGCACGCTGGAAAAACGTCTCGCCGGTGAAGTGCTGGAAATAGGGATCGTGGACCCAGCGCTCGCACACGCCTTCGTCTGACGGGCCGGGTCTCGATCCCCGGCGCCCCTTGTCACTGTAGAGCGGCACGATCTGCTCGTCGATCCAGTCCCAATCGAGCTTGGCTGCAACCTGCACCAGCCCGTGCTTCATGTAGATGATCTGATCGAGCCTGGCCTGGAACAGATCGCCTTCCTCTGTCACCCTCAGCCTCTTTGGTCGCTCGGCCGCTCCGATGGGCCATAGAATCAGGCTCCGCGATTCGAGGAAACCTCAAGCCCTGCCAAAGCCTGCAATCCGAAATGCGCCACCGTCCGGAAAACCGACTCTGGATCAGCCTCTTGTCCGTTGTTTACCGGACGACTAGAGACGGCCGACGAGAAGCTCACCAGCAGGATCATGGGGCGGCTCAATGGGGTGTGCTTCGATTCTAGACAATGGCCCCAGGGCGGCGAGTGGTCATTGCGACGCGGACTCCCCCTGCGCCACTTGTTCGACGGCCCGCGCGGATGTGCCCGGACGTGCTGACAAGTGCACATCGGGCCGTTCCATATATTGCGGCTGCGCGGCGAAACGGCGTAACGCGTCAGCCATCTTCGCACGTTCGCTGGCGGCGCTGATCACCACATCGACCATGGCGAAAGACGCGTGGAAGTGGCCGCATGCCTTCAGTTGCTCGACCGGCACGCCGGCGGCGCCCAGCGCTTTGGCATAGGCAATCCCTTCGTCACGGAGCGGATCGAACTCGGCGGTCGTTACGAAAGCCCGGGGCAGGCCCGCAAGCTTGCCGCGGAGCGGCGAAGCGCGCGGATCGGTGCGATCGGCGGGCGAGCAGTAGGTGTCCCAGAACCAACACATCAGCGAGCGTGTCAGGAAATAACCTGTCGCGTTCTCGGTATAGGACGGACGATCGAATGAAGGGTCGGTGACGGGGCATATCAGAAGCTGGCCCGCAATCTCCGGGCCGCCGCGATCGCGCGCCAGCTGGCAGGTAACGGCGGCGATGTTGCCGCCGGCGCTCCAGCCCGCGACCAAAATCGGTCCCCCCCTGCCACCCAGTTCAGTCGCGTGCTCGGCGATCCAGCGCGTCGCGGCATAGCCGTCTTCCACCGCCGTCGGAAAGCGGTGTTCGGGCGCCCGACGATACCCGACGCTGACGAAGATCATCTCGCTGCGCCGGCACATGTCGCGGCAGAACGGATCGTCGGATTTTTCGTCGCCCAGCACCCAGCCGCCGCCATGGAAATAGACCACGATCGGATGTGGCCCAGGCGTCACCGGCCGATAGAGGCGATAGGGCAGCGGGCCGTCGCTGCCGGGCAACGTGCCGTCGACGATCTCCCCGACCGGGCGACCGGCCGGCCGGCGGGCATTCAACATGGCCGTGAAGGCACGGGCACCCGCGACGCCGAGCGACTCGATCGCCGGCAGCTTCATATCTGCCATCATCGTGAGCAGAATTCGCACGTCCGGCTGTAGGCGAACGATCTCGCCATCGTTGCATTGCTCGGAATGGTCGGGTCCCGTGAGCCTGAAGCCCAGCAGGCCGCGACTGACGACATCGTTGCAGATGCTGCGGTAGAGGCCAACGCCGCCGGTATACGGCATCACGCCCAGCGCTTTGCCAGGGACGTTGGCGCCGGTATACCAGGTATTGGCGAGCCGATGCAGCGTGAGCGTTGAGCAGTCAGCCAAGTGCCGCGCCCAACCAGCCTGCGCCGTCTCGGTCGCTTCGATGGTGGTGAAGCCCGCCTCGCGCATCGCCGTCAGGCGATCAACCACCCAGTCGACATGCTGCTCGATCGACACGATCATGTTTGACAGCACCGATGGGCTGCCGGGGCCGGTGATCATGAACAGGTTCGGGAAGCCGGCCACGGTGAGCCCGAGATAGGTCTGTGGGCCATCGGCCCAGACAGCGGAGAGCGATTTTCCACCGCGGCCGGAGATCGGGTGGACGGCCATGATCGCGCCGGTCATGGCGTCGAAGCCGGTGGCGAACACGATGATATCGAGGTCGAAGCGGCGCTGGCTTGTGGTGATGCCGGTGGCGATCATCGCCGCGATCGGCTCCTCGCGGAGGTTCACCAGCGTGACATTGGCGCGGTTGTAAGTCGCGTAATAGTTCGTATCGAGGCAAGGACGCTTCGCTCCGAAGGGATGGTCGTGCGGGCTCAATATAGCCGCCGTTTTGGGGTCGTTGACGATCGCCCGGATTTTCTCGCGGACCAGCTCAGCGACAAGTGCACTGCCGTCGAGGTCGCTCCCCTGGTCGGCCCAGAGCTGGCTCACGAAGTAGATGAGATCGCCCATTGCCCACGCCTTCTCGAAGCGCTCGCGGCGCTCGGTATCACTGAGTTGCCAACTGACGAGTGTCTGTTGCGGCCAGGGCACGCCCGCGAGCGACCAGCGGGCCTGCTCGCGATAGCTGGCGCGGTCTCTCTCCAACAGGGCAAGGCGATCCGCCAGCACCGGACCATTGTGGGCGGGCAAAGCAAAGCTTGGCGTGCGCTGGAAGACGGTGAGATGGGCCGCCTGCTCCGCGATCACCGGAATCGCTTGGATCCCCGACGACCCCGTGCCGACCACCGCGACGCGCTTGCCGGCGAGCTTGACGTCCTTGTGCGGCCAGCGGCCGGTGAAATAGACCTCGCCCTTGAAATCGCCGATGCCAGCGATTTCCGGTGGCTTGGGCGTCGACAGACAGCCTGTAGCCATAATGTAGTAGCGGCAAGATATAGTCCCGCCGTCGTCGGTCGTGAGCAGCCAACGCTCTTCGGCGTCGTCCCACGTCGCCGTCGTGATCCTGGTGCGAAAGCGAATATCGCTCCGCAGGTCATAGCGTTCGGCGATGAAGCCGAGATAGCGCAGGATCTCCGGCTGCGTGGCGTATTTCTCGGACCACTTCCATGCGGTCTCCAATTCCGGATCGAAGGTGTAGCTGTAGTCGATCGTCTGAATGTCGCAGCGGGCGCCGGGATAGCGGTTCCAATACCAGGTGCCGCCGATATCCTCGGCCTCGTCCAACACCATCGTCGCAAAGCCGGCCTTGCGCAGGCGATGGAGCAGGTACAAGCCGGCAAACCCGGCTCCCACCACCACGACGTCGACTTGTCGCGCCGTACTGTCGCTCGTCGCTTTTGAAGCGTGCCCAGCAAGCGTCGCGTCTGGCATGGCATAGCCCCCACTATCATCTTTCTCTCAGGCTACCACCGCGTTGGCGCATTGTCATCGGAGGTCACACTTGGCGAACGAGAGTCGATATCTCATCGTCGACGCGAACTCGTATCTCGGCATATTGCTCGGGAAGCTTTACCTCGTAGTGCGTGAAGATATCTTGTTGTGTCGCCTCTCCAATCTCATCGGCCATTCCCGTATCGTTCCCTTTACCCTGCGGCCGAGACGCATGGTCTTGAATACGACGACGATTGGGTTTCGTTGTTTTCGCGAAAATCGAGAATGAGAGGGCGAGAACGATCGCCAGTTCACTTGAGCCACATCGCTTGAGTGGAACGCCACACCCACAGCAATCCCTAGACTTTCATCTTCGATCTCCGCCGACAGATATGACACACGCGGTCGACTCCACTGGTTGAATCGCGCGGCTGTCGCCTGGGACGGCAAGCAACTCAGCTGCGGTTAAGCGCCGAGACCTGTTGATCGGACTCGTCCTGCGCGAACATTCGTCAAGCGGCTTTCCGCCAGGCGCTCGCGCTCTTTTTTCACGAGGCATCTGCGGCTCCGCTGCACACTGCCAAATGATTGCCGGTGTTCATAACTATGTCCCCGTCAACGTGACGATGCGAAACCGCATCGTCGATGGCGAACCAACTCAGTGAATAGTTGGAATGTCGGCTAAACTTCACCACCCGTCTAGGTGTACACTGTAGCAGGTTGAGCACCAACGACCGCGCGTCGTCACGGTGCTGGAAGACGGATTTCAAGTTGATGGACACTCCCTGGATTTTTCGGCTCGCACCGCGCCCAAATCCCAAGCTGCGGCTGATCTGCTTTCCACACGCAGGCCGGGGGCCATCGATGTTCAATTCTTGGGTGCGGGAACTCCCAAGCGACATCGAGGTGTGCGCCGTACACCTTCCAGGACGCGAGAGCCGTATCGGAGAGCCAAGAATCGAAGTGATGTCGGATCTTGTCGAGAACCTCGTTGATGGGCTCGACGGTGCGATCAGTCGTACCTACGCGATTTTTGGGCATAGTGTCGGAGCCCTAATGGCTTTTGAATTCACACGCGAGCTTCGGCGGCGAGGAAAGCCGCTACCTGTGCGCCTGTTTGTCTCAGGGCGTCGGGCTCCGCAGTGTCAACCGGTTGCTCCCACTTACCAGCTCAACGATCGAGATTTTTTGGCCGATCTGACCAGCCGGTACGGAGACATGCCGGGATCAGTCCTTGCAGACCCGGAGATCCTCGGCATCTACCTAAGGATCGTGCGTTCCGATGTGCGAGTGATGGACACATATGTGTATAGTGAGGAGCCAGCCTTGCCAGTACCAATTTCCGCGTACGGCGGAAGCCTTGATCGAATGCTCACCCGTCCGATGCTCGAAGCATGGCAGACACATACCAACCAGGCGTTCCGGTTCTGCGTGTTTGACGGCGGCCACTTTTTCCCGGATCTACGACGACCTCAACTTCTTCGCACCATTGTCGATGATCTTGGGGCCACCGATCATGTGAGCGAGATTGTTACCTAGTTGCCAAATTGCTTCGGGCGTCGAACATCGTCCCGCATTCTGCTTCCTCCCGGAGGCCAGTCTCTCAACTGTTCGACGGACCGAAAAGCCGGAGCAAGTCATCTCCACGGTGGCAAGAAGTGCGACAAGGAGCGACCGGAGGTGCCGAGTGATGTAGCGGCGCGGATCGCCGCCAAGCTCTCGCACAAGTCGGCAGCGAGTATCGGTAGCCGCACCGCGACCGCATCCATTCGCAAAAGCGAGAAGGTCCCGTTTGCCTTTGACCTTCCAGCGACGGTGTACTTCGAGGGAATATCACCACGTATAATGCGCGACGGTTGCGCATTCTTCGTCTTGCTGCGATGGCGATCGCCAACACCGTATCCGATCCATCGGCGTTCCACTCGGACCGCGAGTTCGCTGCTTGGCTGGGGCTGACGGCGAAGAGCCACTCGAGCAGCGGCAAAGACAAGCTCGGATGGATATCAAAACGGGGAGATCGCTACATCCGGAATCAGCTCTATGTCGGTGTCCGCAATGTCATCTGCTTCAGCAAGGCTAGGGCCGCGAGCGATCAAGCCTTGATCGAGGACCTGCAAAGCTGGCCGCCGAAGGTCGTCATCATCGCAGTGGCCAACAAGGTAGTGCGGATTGCCTGGGCGCTAATGATGCGCGTCGACGCGTTCCGGTCGTCGGTCCGCACCGCGACAGCGTAGACCGCAGCGCGACCCGCTGGCTCAACAAGTTGCGAGGGCGAAAAGTGAGATGATGGCACAACCGGTTAGACCCGGATCGACAGAGCCAGCAGCGCCTTAGGCGCGCCCAAGCGCGACCCGTTGATGAGGCGTCGATCCGCGGCTTTTCCGGGCCAGCGGTCATGAACATGGGCCGGACCTATCGGCGGCCAGGCACAGGCACTCGCGGCGCAAAGCCGTCAACAACCGCCGGGATGCGGAGGCGGCGGCCGTCGCTCAGCGCATCACTTGCATGGTGGGCTCGAGCTGGTAGAGCCTAACCCCATAGGCGAGGCCAAGCTCATCCAGCATTAAATACCCGGCTGGAAGCGCGAGCCCTCAAGATGGTGAAAGTGATCACAACGGCCCCGGGCGCCAGGTGCCGTGAAAGCCCGCAGGAACGCGGCTGCTGAGGTGAGCGAGGGCCACCGGCCCCCTCGCGATGTCGGTCGCCTCAAACACGGCGAGGTCGCTACGGCCCTCCTCGGCACGATAGATCACGCTCAATACCCAACCATCACCCTCGGCCGCCTCGGCGCTGCGCGGCACGAACACGGGCTCGCCAAAGCGGTCACCGGCGCCGGCGCTCCATGTGGTGTTGCGGCCGTTCGTCAGGTCATGGTGAGTGATACCCTCGCTGTGACTCACGCCTGCCTCCAAGACCTTGCCCGACACGACCCAGCCGTGCCGGTAGTCGCTCATGCAGCTGCGCTCGTCGAAGCGCGGGAACTCGCCCGGACGATCGTCGATTTGCTCTTCGCGGAATGTGTTGGTCTTGCCCGAGAGATCGAACGTCCATCGAAACAGCCGGGCGACCGGGATTTCATTGCTGGCGGGCGAGCCATCGGGCCGCTGGGAAAGCGGCGGGACGTTATATTTCATCACGTCTATGATGACGTGGCCTTGCGCCGTCTCGAAATGGTTCATCGGATGGAACACGTAACAGGCGGGCACCGTCACCCACTTGGCATCGGCCACAGTGCCGCTTCTTGGGATGAACGCGATTTGGGTCCCCTTGTCGGGTTCCCAGGCGAAGGACGAATTGCCGTTCATCGCGCGTTCTATTGAGCTGATCAGCGGAAAGAACGGTATGACAATCCAGTTCCGGGTGACGGCGAAGTCGTGGATCATGGTGGGGAAGGGGCCTTCGAGGATTTCGGCACGCGTCACCTTACAGTCGGCGGTGACGCATTGGACGCTCACTTCGCGTGTGAAGCGGCCCTTCGCGGAGTAGCCAAAGAACAGCATCTCGCCGGTCTTGGGGTCGATCTTGGGATGGGCGGTAAACGGCCCGCAGAGCTTGTCGCCGTAAGTTTCGTAGCCCTTCGGCATCAGGCTCGTCGGATCGAGCGCGAACGGCGCGTGTACTTCTTCCAGCGCTAGGAGCTTGCCGCCATGCCACACGACGTTGTTGTTGGCGACCGTCGAGTGCAGCGCGATGATCCGCGGATCGTTGGAGCGCGGATCTCCGAACGTGCCCGAGAGGCCCTCGCCTTCCTGGTTCTCGAGCTCCCACTTGGGTGTGCGCACCCAGCGGTTCTTGTAGGCAACGTTTCCGTTCTCGATATGGAACGCATGGATCATGCCGTCGCCACCGATCCAACGGTAGTGGCCGCGCGGCGCGAATTGTGGGTTCGGGCCATTTCGGTAGAGCGTGCCACACAGTTCCTTCGGCATCTCGCCGCTGATATGTAAATGCGCAGCATCGGCCTCGGTGTTCACCGGGGCGTAGTAGCCGCGCAGGAAGGGATTGTCGTTAGGGAAAGCCTTGGCCATAGTGTGCTCCCGCACAGGAGTTAGCGCTAATAGTATGTAACTTACGGATGCAATCCGATCAACGCAGAATGTTTTCGCAAGAAAGAGATTGCCGGCGATGCCAGTGGCCCGGATCAGCAGTCCGCAGCCGAACTGGGGTCAGGACGGCATTGACGTTCACGATGGCAGGCTCATGTGCCATCAGCCGGAAGCCCCGTCGTTCTGAGCGGCCGCCCTATTCGGCGCCCTCCGCGGACAAGATCTTGCAGAGCGCTGCGTCCACAGATCTCTGGCGCCATTGCTTTGGATAGCCAAGCGAAACTTCCTCAAACCGAACACCATCGAGGACACGCGACTGGCGTATATGTAAGTGGCCAGACACGACGACCGAGGCTCGAAACCGGCGATGCCAATCGCTTGTCCTGTGTGTACCACACCAAATGCTGAAGCGCGGGATCCTGGGCAGCGATGCGACCTTGGCGTTCAGGGGAAAATGATTGATTAGAACAGTCCGGAGTTCGTGATTTGCAAGGGCTTCAACAAGGCGCATTTCCGTAAGGTCGCAGCGCGCCCGGCACCACGCTTCGCGCGTGCGATACGGATCTGGATGCAACAAATGCTCATCCGCGCACTCTAACCCGGCCTCGTTCGCCCAATTTCGCGCTTCTGCAGGGTTCATTCCTTGCGGACAGAAAGAATAATCGTAGAGCGTGAAGAGAGGGACTATCAGGTACGTCAGACGGCCGTCATCGAACAACTCATACGGATCTTCGGGGGTAACTACCCCGAATTCGCGGCAGAGGGAGACCAACTCTTCGTACTTCGCCTGACCTCGTGCAGAGCCACTAGCGATAGTCCAGAGGTCGTGGTTTCCAGGAACCCAAACCAACCGTGCAAAGCGGGGGCAAAGGGTCTCAAGAACAAAGCGCAACTCGTCGACTGTCTCCCCTATGTCGCCAGCCAGCGCCAACCAATCTTCTCGATAAGCAGGTAGCTGCTCCACCACTCGACGGTTCTCGGGGTGGCTAACATGGAGGTCGCTGATTGCCCAGAGTCTCACGTTGAGGTTAGCTCAAGGGGATGGCGCTACGCAGCGGCACAAAAATGGTAGC
>Ga0307510_10004802_pt1 | contig 15992 bp, 8 predicted proteins | sample 12_EM_MG_FD_207224 | JGI IMG/M metagenome (GOLD analysis project Ga0307510, IMG submission 207224) | Populus trichocarpa ectomycorrhiza microbial communities from riparian zone in the Pacific Northwest, United States - 12_EM | ecosystem: Host-associated > Plants > Roots > Unclassified | place...
TCTTCGTGTTTCCTTACTCTAGCACGTCATATGATAGATGTTCACATGATGCAGTGTATGTGAGTTTTTCGTGCATATTGATAAAGAGACCCAAGATGATTATGATTAAGATTGATGCATAACCATCTAGGTGGTGGTCCAGCGGTAAAAGTTTGAGATTAAGAGATTTGCTTTCTCTGTGGTCTCAGGTTCGAGCCCTGTGAACCCGGACACCCACATTAAACTAAAAAAGATTGATGCATTGAAAAACAGGATAATTTCTTAGTTCAATTAATTTTATTTATTATTTATAGCTACGAATGTCGAACAACTTAATAAGAAAAGTAAGGTAGTTGGTAATTGATAGTAAATAATATTTGGTAAGCTAGTGTAGTTAGTAGTTAATCATTGCAAAATATATAATTTAAACAATGGAAGAACTTTTTGATGTTTAAGGATGTACTTGACATTGCGTTTTGAAAGTGTTTTTGAAAAAAAATTTATTTTTATTTTTGCTTCAAATTAATATGTTTTTGATGTTTTCGGATCATTTTGATTTGCTGATGTCAAAAATAGTTTTTTAAAAATAAAAAACATTATTTCAATGTATTTTTGAATAAAAAACACTTTAAAAAGCAACCGCCACCATATTTTTAAACACACTCTAAGTCATCAATTTTTATAGAGAGAGAAAATGCATTGATATTTTAGAGAGACATAATTTAAAAATATGTATGATGAAAGTATTAAGAATTAATAGATTCTTAATCTTTAAGCCTGGATAATTCATTGTGTATTTATAACTCGTGAGCTTTATCATTTTACGGAGAGAAGAGGCTGGAGTATAATTTAATTCTCGTGATATTTTGAGTTGTATTTTATTTAAAATAATACATATTGTATTAGTATAAAATACCAAGAGACTCGTGTTGGGTCTTGTAAATTTTTTTTAATTGAGTATCGGGCTTGTGTAAGGTATCTAGGTCCGTTAAAAATAAAAAATGAATAAAGATGCGTTGCTTGGACCCAAGAAGAAAAGGTCTTAAAATGCATATCTAACAAGGCTAGTCGTGTCACTTTCAACACAGCCAGCAGTGGACATACCCCCCGATGGTGGACTTGGGGTACAATACTTAGTGCCTGTCTGGGAATGCAATGCAAACCGTGTTTCCTCATATTTTGAATATTTTTTTGCTATTTTTTTTGTTTTCAAATCGTTTTGATGTGCTGATATCAAAAATATTTTTAAATTAAAAATACTTTAAACTACGACTACTACCACAATTCCAAACACAATTTTAATTCCAATCACCTTAGCTTGTCTGGGAGTGTGGTTGCGGTTGGTTTTCAAAGTGCTTTTTATTCAGAAAAATATCAAAATAATATATTTTTTTATTTTTTAAAAATTATTTTTGATATCAGCGCATCAAAATGATCTAAAAACACCAAAAACATATTAATTTAAAGTAAAGAAAAAATAAAAAAATTTTAATTTTTTTTAAAAATATTTTTAAAACAAAAAAAAAAATAAAAATTTAATAAAAGTTGGGAGACGTGGTATTACGCGTCTTTATAAATGTTTGTGGATTTTTCAAGGTTTTTTTGTGTTTTGGTTTTGCTGTTAAATATGGATCCATCACCTGTTAAGTACTTTTGTTTGAAAACTATTTCTTTTTTCCTGCCGACGGGAAATTATACTGTAAGCATTCTCTCTTTCAAAAAAAAATAAAAAATTCCACAGTTACAGATAAAAAAAGGAAAAAAGAAAAAAGAAATCGATGACCTCTTTCTCTCCCTCGCGTATATTTCTCTCTCCGGCAACACACTCGCTTTTCCTTTCCGTGCGTCCTATTTATCCTTTGACAACACCATTAAGCAACTCTCTCTCTCTCTCCCCCGGAAAAAATAATAGGAAAAACACTATTTAAAAAAATAATTTACATTTAATAAAATAAAATAAAAACAGCCCTTCTCTTTCAGTTCTCAGGGCCCGATGCCTCTCTTCTCCACACAGGTATTTTTGCTCCTCCAATAATCCTTCAAAAATGTTATCGGTGCTAAATATTTTTATATTCGTGTAATTCCGCGAAGGTATTTTTTTTATATCTGCATTATCCTTGGAATGATTAAATAGGGTTTTGCTTTCGCAGGGGAGGTGGATTCTAGGGTTTTTCTCTACCAGCGTTTTGACCAAGGTATTGTTTTATCGGTTTTTGCTGCTTTTGTTTTGAGGGAGATTGCGAGTGAATGAAACAGAGGCAAGTTTTTTTTTTTTGATTTGGGGGTGACTACGGTCGTGCATTGTGGTTGGTAAGAATTTCGTGTAATTGTTTTTTTGTTGTTGTCTTGGATATGGGCGTGTCTTAACTGGCTATTAAAATTGGTAAACTGAGATGGGCGCGTGTGAGCCTCACGAGCCCTTGAATCTTGCTGCGACTGAGCAGCATTCATGCCTGGAGTTTATCAAGAATTCTGAGCAGCTGCCAGCCTTGGAGACTGGTCGGAGTGCTATTGAATTTTACGCGGACCCCTCTAGGGCAACAAATGGGTTTGCAGAATTGTCTCAGAAAGATAATGGTGTTTGTGCTAGCTACAGCGATGTTATGGAGGCTGTGTTGGATGATAGGGGAATTGGGTTGGTGGGTGAGGGTCAGAACGTGGTTGGTTCGATAGCAGGAAGATTGTTGGAGGATGAATCTGGGGTTGGTGAGGAATGTTTGGATGAGGGTCAAAGTGGAAGGGATGATTGTATCAGGGAGACAGATAGATTCTGGGAGGAAAAAGTAGGGCTTGGAGGTGAGAATGGTGGAGCTGTAGATTGTGAAGGGTCTTTGGAACTGCTGGTTGTTCCTGATTCACTGAAAAATTGCAATCAACAGGATGACCAAATGGATGATAAAAATGCTGGTGTTCAAGGCACTATGGAAGAGGGCAGTGATGGTCTAGCTACAGCAGAGACTGACGCTTCTGATGAAACAGTGCCACCAACCGCTTGTGGAACATCTGTAGAATTAAACCCTGTGAATGATATGCCAAGAAATTGTGATCAACAAGATGGCCAGAATGAAGATGAGAGTGGAAATGTTCAAGGGGTTATTGAAGATGACGGTTTAGATGCAATAGAGACTGTTAAATCCAACAAAATAGTTCTTTCACTGGGCTGTAAGATGCCAGCTGAATTAGTGCAAGCAAATGATTGGTGCAGAAATGGCGGTCAACAAGATGACCAGAGGGATGATAAGAACGTTAGTGTTCAAGGGGTTATGGAAGAAAACAGTGGTGACTTGGCTCCAATAGAGGTTGATACACATGATGAAATAATGCTTTTATCGGGTAGAGAAATGCCTGCAGAACTAATACCAGTAAAAAGTTTGCCTGGTGATGTCAGTGAACAGTACAACCGTGATTGTGGTGCCTCTCAAGAAGTGATTTTGGAAGAGAAAATTGGCAATTTTACTGCCCTAGGGAAGAGCAACGTTCAAGGGGTGATGGAACAGAAAAGTAATGGTTTAGTGGCGACGGAGACTGTTGATACTTGTGAAAACATATTGCCTTCACTGGGCTATGAAATGCTTGCAAAATGTTTGCCTAGAAATGGTGTTGAACAGGACATGCAAGACAGTGGTACCTCTATGGTGGTGACCATGGAAGAGAAAAACAATGATTTAGCTGGGATAGAGAGTATTAGTATTCAAGGGGTCATGGAAGACAAAACTGATGGTTTAGCTGCAACAGAGACTGCTACCTGTAATGAAATAGGTCCTTCACCAAGCTGTGAAATGCCTGCTGGATTGATTTCAGTGAATGTTTCACCTAGAAACGGTGTTGAACAGGACAAGCAAGATGATGGGACATCACGTACTATGGTTTCAGAAGAGAAAAGTGTTATCTTAACTAGGTTAGAGACTGATAATCAAGACCAAAAGTTGCTTCCACTGGACCATGAAATACTCTTGGAATTGACACCTGTGACATGTCCACCAAGCAAGTGTCTTCAGCAGGATGACCAGAAGGGTGATCAGATCATTAGCCGTCCCTTTGCAGGAGGGGTTATGGAGGAGCCAACTTTTGTTTTAGATGCGGCTGAGACTACTACTTCCAACTTGTCGTTGCCATCACAGGAGAACTTGAAATTAATGCCCATGACTGGTTTGCCAGAAGAAAATGTTCATCATGATGAGCAGAAGTTGATACCATGTAAACTGGATTCCAAGGCTGTCAATGGTCTAGATATAGAGTGGGTTCCAGAACAGGAAAGCAATGCCTTGGCTAGGACAGAAGCTGGCATTTGTTCCCAGGCATCAGCACATGGCACTATTGATTCTAGCAGTGCAGTTGACTGTTCTGGAGAGACAGACTATGAAGCAAAGAATAATGTCAGCATTGATAGTGTTTCTGAAACCAAGTGTCATGTCATTGTATCACCATCTTCACGAAGGAGCAATGGAACACGGAAATCAAGCCAGAAGACCCAGACAAAAAGGGGTGCAAGGAAATGTAGGAACACAACCAAAGTCCCAAACCTGCATCGAGGTATTGAGATCGTCTTCAAGAGTGTGACAAGGAGGCGGAGCTGCGTCTCCAAACCAGCTCGCTCTTCTGCTTGGGGATTATTGGGGAATATTACACAAACTTTTATGCTGATTAATGGTCTCAGACCTGATGAAATTGAGAATCTTGGATCACAGAAGGCAAGGGGTGACCAAGGAAGTGGAAAGCGGAATAAACTTGCTGGTGGAACCTCACGAAGGTCCAGCAAGAACGGTCATGCTTCAGCTCATTGCATTCGTTTGAAAGTTAAAGTGGGAAAAGATGCTTGTCAAACTGAAAGTAATCCAAAGATGATAATCCCCGAGGTAATTAATACTAAGGCATCTGGTGATCTTGTTAGTGATTATGGGGCTGAGTCATGCCAGGAAACCAGTTTTGAAATTTCAAAGTTAGCCTATTGTGTGGGAGATAACATGGTTGAAGAGGGAACTCAAAAACAGCTTCAGTCTTTTTACATTAAGTTGGGGAAGGCAAAAGCACACTGTGATGCTTCTGCTATGGATGTAAAACTTGCAAACAAGGACATGGAGGGCACTGTAATTTCTGAGAAGTCATCTAGAGATATTATGGAAGATTATCTTGGGGTTCCTTCCCATACAGAGGTTGAAGCACTGGGAGTTGCAACTGAGAAGAGGTATACAGATGCTGGAACTTCACCAGATTCGGAAGTTATAAATTCAGTACCCGAGGTTCAAGTCAATGCAAGATGTCAAGAAGATTATCCTGATGCTGTTCTGTCTCCTTCTAAGGCTTTTGCTGCAGATGAAGAGGGTACTGGTGGAAAGAGGGGAAAAAAGAAAGAAAGCCTCCCTCAAGCAGGAAACTGTTCACCTGCTGTGGCAAGCTTAAAGAAAGTTAAATTGGCAAAGAAACGAGGGGGCAGGCAGAGAAAGGGTGATAGTCTTTCCTCTAGTGAGATTCTTACATCATGCACCAGTGCTAATGGTTCTGTCAACACAACAAGCACTAAAGAATATTCAGCAGAACTGGTACTTTCATCAGGAAAGACTGAACTTGGAGACCCTGAAGGGGCTTTGAGAGGAGAAATCATTATGGAAACTAAAATATGTGGTGAACTGGATGCTGACGTTAGGTCGTCTGGGTCACAGATTTCAAAGAATCCTCTTCCTTCAACTAAATCCAGGGGACGCCGACTTCCAAGGAAATCTGATGGAGTAAACAAGAGAAGGTCCAAAGTCTCTGACTCTGCAAAAAGCAGGAGGGCAAATGGTTGCAAGGAGAGAGGAAATGATAGGAAGTCAGTTAAAAAGAACAAAGCTGAGGAGAAGAGTGTTTGTGATCATGTTGTTTACAAAGGTGAAGAACATCCTGAAATAGGTTCTGAATTGTTTATGTTGCATGATCTGATTTTTTAATGCTTTTGCAGTCATGTTCTCATGGAACTTGATATATCCTTTTGTTATACCAAAGGTCAAGAAGCATTCTGCTCTGACATGAATTGTTGTTGTAATCATACTGTAGATGACAATGGAAAAACTGATGCTGGCAATGATACTACTGCAGAAGAGGTAACTAATCTGGACATGCCGTCAAGTGGGGTGATGGAACAAAATTTATTCCCAGATAATGCTTGGGTTCGCTGTGATGATTGTCTTAAATGGCGGCGTATTCCAGTTAGACTTGTAGAATCTATCAGTCAAACACATCGCCAATGGTACTCTATCTTGTGCCCCTTCAATTCATTCTATTAATTTTGCAGGTTTTGTATCTTTGTGTGCTGTGTCTGCACCCCTTTACATATTCACTCCTTTTATTTTTTAAGAAAAATAAAAAGATTTTATTAGCATGAGATTAAGTACAATAAGAGGTCAAGGGCTGTTCCAAATTAGTGTGAGAATGTTAATCCAAAAGAGCTCTTTAATCACTCTGAAAATGAGCTGATGGTATCTAAAAGTTCCAGAGCAGAACACTTTAAAGAGTGCATAATTACTAGTCTATCCCAAAGGTAATCAGTTGAATAAATAATGGTTTTGAAAAATTCTCTTGTTGACTCTTGCTGATTGTTTTCTAGCATTCTCTCCGTTTGAGCAGACAATTCACTACAAACACTGTACAAGCTCGAAGAGTCATGCCATCTTGCTTTCTCTCCTCTAACCTAGAAAACACATGTAACAAAATTCTTCTGTTTTTTGGACATGCACATCAACCACTGATCACCAAAGATAGCAAGGTCCTATTCCACAAACTCCTTGTGACAAAGCACTGCCAAAAAAAAAGTGAACCAGTGTTTTGCCACCACTAAGACACATGACACAGACATTCAGATGCAACTTTTATCAGCTTTTGTGCTAGCTACATGTATCTTCTGAAGGACAACAGACAAAAAATCCTTGACCTTACGGGCACCTAAGCCTCCCAAGTTTACAGTAGGAAAATGAGAAAGGCCAGTTGTGCAGGCAAGATGACTTGCTTGTGAAATTTCTAGGGATATACAAATATCAAATATCCTGGCTGGAGTCTCAACCGTACACTTCTTACCTGCTTGATTAAGCTTGCTTTAGTTAAGGGGAAAGATGGCCACCCTGTCCATTAATTTACAACTCCTTTTTGGGCATGGATCAACTATCCAATAATCCCATGGACCTTCTATAATCTTGCTTGACTAGGAATCTTTGAGTGATCCAAAGTTTGTTTTCTCAGCTCTGGTTTCAATGAAATTAAGATTTGAGTGTTGCTTCTCCAGGATGACTGGCTTCCACATTTCATTTTAGACTTTGGAACTTACTGAGCTGCCAAAAATTAATTATATGTTAATCTTATGATCTCAATGTGAATGTTCAATTCATCTTTTTTTTGGTATGGGTATAAGAGGAGCTGTCTTCCAGCATTACAGACATTTCCTCCAACCCCCTCTTTCCCCCCTCTTCCCCCCTCTTGTCCCCCCCTCTCTCATTGTTTCCTGTTCCCTTCTCTAAGTTGTCAGCTGTTATTATTTTTTCTTTTGATTTCTAAGGATCTGCGAGGACAACATGGATAAAGCCTTTGCTGATTGCTCCTTCCCCCAAGAGAAGTCAGATGCAGAAATTAATGCGGAGTTGGGCATATCAGATGCTGATGAGGATGTTTGCGATGCTCCTTCAAATTATATGGAATTAGAATGTGGACCGACATCAGGTATGCAACGGTAGCTGTAGAAAAGCAAAAGATTGAACACAAGCTTGAAGTAGTACCTGGCTTTGGTTCTTGAGGGTTTCACCTTATCCTGAAACTTAACTTTGTATTTTACTTCTTGTATAGTTTCCAAGGAGTATGAATTTACGCGCATTACTACCAATCAGTTTCTGCACCGCACCCGTAAAACTCAAACTATTGATGAGGTCTGAACTTGACTCATTATTTTGTGCATATCAACAATGCAATAATTATGCTTCTTTGTATTGAGAATTGAATCTTTTTGTTAAACGGTAGTAGGCAGGAAGGACATGTGCTTTAACTTAAGCAGCATGTGTGGCCCTAATGTTGAGTTATGGCATGTCGAACTCTATCTCAGATGGCTACGGGGTTAATTTCTTGGATGTCTTGATGGCTATCATACATAGCGGACCACATTGAGACCTGGCCAGTTTAGTACTGTAACATGGAAAGTGGGAAAATTAGCATCAAAATATGTTTGCAGACTTGGTAGCTTTGGTCCTTGTATAGATCTAGATTAGTGAATATCTCTGGAATCATGTTACTCTGGGAATATGTTGTGAATTCAAAAATATTCAGAAAATTGCTAGTATGAGAGGGAGATAATTTGCTGTTGCAATCTGAATAAAAAAAATGTGTAAATGTATTTGTGCTTTGCAACATATTTGATCAAAAAAACCCATAGCCTAAGCCGTGATTATGATTGATCGTTTCAGGTCACAATCTTTCTCAAAACATATTTGATCAGAACATGCGTTCACACATGCAGTGTGGCTATCCCATGTAAAAAAAAAAACCCTTTGAGGAAGATTGTTATTGAAAACGATCAATCGTAATCATGGCTTAGGCTATCCAAAATCACTAACATGATGATTGTATTATCTTTTTCTTTTAGAAGCTTATGTTATATATCTAATGCTATAAGAAATAATCTTCCGTCACTGATTTTTCTTTTTTACATCTGTGTGCCTTGGTTTCTCCCTTTGATGGATGTTGTTATGTTCACAACATGCCAACTTTGCTAGTGCTTCTGCTCTTCCTGGTGTTTTTTCATCTCTTGGTTTAGCTGGTGTGATTGTGTTGTACTGTCTGCATCCATGCACCTTCTCATAATCTCCCTCAAGAGCTAATGATATCTCTGGTTTTAGGATTAGTGTCCACCTCCATGTCATTGTTATCCACCCCCCGGCAGACTTAAGGCCTCCTGCTTCTCTTTTTTGCCAAAATTCCTTAAAAGAGTTTATTTATTACTAGACCTCCCATATATAGTAGCTTGGACACTGGCAGGTAGCACCATTCCTTGACAGTGCAGAATTCTTTTAAAAGTAATCTTTGACATGTGTTATGCTCAAATTGTTGATTTTTTTTTAAAATTTTTGTTTGAATAGGCTGCATCTCATTTCTACTGCTCTTTCTATCCTCAGCTACCTTTTCTGATTGTTAAAAATCCAGTGCGTAAATTGAGATATTTCATTTTTAAGACAATAAAATGAGGTTCAACTTTTTTGGAAGTTTTGTTTAGGTGTTGTGCTGGCCTTTCTAAATTTATGTTTTGACAAACATTTCCATAAATTTTAAATAGATAATGGTTTGCTACTGCAAAGCACCTGTGGGCGGCAGGTTAGGTGGTTGTGGAGATGAATGCTTGAATCGAATGCTCAATATTGAGTGTGTTCAAGGCACCTGTCCATGTGGGGACCTTTGTTCAAATCAACAGGTTCCACAGCTTACCTTTTGCAAATAGTAATAATAATTTCACTTCTAATTATAGTCTTTTTTTGTTTGATTTTAGTCTATTTTATCATTTTGCAGTTCCAAAAGCACAATTATGCCAAAATGACATGGGACCGCTGTGGGAAGAAAGGTTTTGGGCTGCGGTTGGAAGAGGATATAACCAGAGGGCAATTCCTTATTGAATATGTTGGAGAGGTAACTTTTAATTTTATGTACGCTGCTGGTTAGCTTTGAACTTTTTTATGAGCTGCGTTTTGAGCCAATGTTGGAAGTCATTGGTGTACTGGGTTTCCTCTGATTCTAGTTTTTGTTGGTGTGCTAGGCTTCCTCTGATGCTAGTTTACTTGCACATGATATGTTTTATGCAGGATCATTTTAGGTAAATAGAATTAGACCACTTCAAAACTTTCAATGGACATATATTTTGCATGGCCAACTCTGATACCAGCTTAACTCAATTTACATTTGGAGTTACTTGTGAGTGTTTGGGAGTGCGGTAGTTTTTGCTTTTGAGTGCGTTTCACTAGAAAAAACATTAAATTGATGCTTATTATAATGTTTTTCGATGGTTTTGATATGTTGATGTCAAAAATAAAAAACAAAATAAAAAAAAAATTATTTTGATGCATTTTCATGTGAAAAACACTTTTGAAAAGCACTCTGCATCACAATACCAAACACACCAAATTATGCTCAATAATTAAAGTCAATATGCTTTTAGTGATAGTTTGAACCACCCCCACCCCCGCTCCACACATACAGATGACTCTTCCACCAAAAGAAGGTTTTAGTTCAAAATGTGCATGCAAATTTCTTACAATCTTTTACCTCCAAATTTCTAATATATGGGTCAATTAGGTGCTTGATGTGCATGCTTATGAGGCAAGGCAAAAAGAGTATGCTTCCAAGGGTCACAAACATTTCTACTTCATGACATTGGATGGCAGTGAGGTATGCTGAAGCTCTTCTTCTTTAATATTTTTTTTTTTTTTAATTGATTAATTTGCTTTGAACAGCTCTAATGTGATGCAGCTTGTAAATGCTTTGATGAAAGTATTGGTGGTAGTTTCTAAGCCTCTGGATGTTAAATCTAACTTGTCACTAGAATGAACTTCTGCCATTATTTGATATCTGCTGCTTTTTTAACTTTTCAGTTTATATGTTCGGTTAAAATTGCTAAAATCACCTGAGGCCTCGAATTCTTGGTTTCATGGAGATTAGCTGTAAATGTGTTAGGTATCTGTTGATTGGTCACATCATAGATTGAAAGTTCACTATTACAGCAATCATTTAATGACATGAATCATTAACTTCTAACCGCTTCATGTTACTGGTGGAAGCACCTTTAACCAATTGTACTGTCTAATTTTCGTGCAATGACTCATCACTTTTCTCTCTCATTTCTCTATGTCACTTTTCTCTCTCATTTCTCTATGTTGAGTGAGTGCATGCTTTCGTCTGATTTCTGCTGTTTTTCTGGATTTAATTGTCTCGCCATTATTGTTTTGTGCTGTTTGTAATCCACATTTTCAATCTTTTCAGGTAATTGATGCATGTGTGAAGGGAAATTTGGGGCGTTTCATTAATCATAGTTGTGATCCTAATTGTCGTACCGAAAAGGTGATTCATTTCGATACATGCCTCACATCATTTTTGTTTTTTGATTTAATGAGATTCATATTTTATACTTGGTTGCACTTGTTATGGTTTACTTGATGTACTTTCAATATGCGTTGTTGAGCTAAGATGAAGCCTTTCATTTCTTCAATTTCTTATGCACTATTTCATCATGACTGGGTTGTTGAGTCTGCTGCTTAAGTTGATTTTTTTTTTCACTTTTCTTTCATTTCACTTCTCTCTTTGGGTCTTTTCATCTTTTTCCTTGTAGCTGGGATGCCAACAGGCCAAGAATCCCCATTGATGTTGATCCAGAAGCATATGAGCCAAAATAATAAAGAGCTTAACTATTTCTTAGTATTTGAATTAAAAAATTATTAATGAGTTGATTTTAATAACAGGGATGCATTGAGCATCCAAAACAATAAAGAGCTTAACTATTTCTTAGCATTTGAATTAATGAGTTGACTTTAATCACAGAGATGCATTCCAGCATCTCACAAAGCCACTTCTTATGACGCACTTAAAAAAATGCAAAACAGGATATAATTATATCAGTGTTGAATAAATGTCAAACTATATCTAGTGTAAGGTAATGCAATTTCCCATATTCAGGATGCATGGCACCATCTTACAGAGCCATACTTTGTGAGGCAATTACAACTTACCAATTGGAATAGCCATTGCCTTCAATTTGATCTGTGTGACTAATATATATATGTTTCATGCAATGTCTCACATTCGACACGAGAAGATGTTTTGATCTTTATATCCCGGACTACTTACTAGCCACTCCCTAATTATAACGAGTGTTGAATTGGCATCTATTCATAGAAACCTCAGTCCCTACTTTTTGCAAGTTATCCAATTAGCTGTATAGTTTATTTTATTTAGGAAGGCTGTCAGCAAACCACTGAGACGGTTATGAGGCTTGGGCTTTATCCAACGAAGCTTTTGTAGACCACTGTCGCTTTATACTGTCCATTTGCATTTTGGGATATCCCACAATATATATAATTAAAATAGAAATATTAAGGTGAATTTTGCTCCTTTCTCTAATCAATTCTTTTTCCTGATGGTTACATATTAAACACAACATGTTTTCCACTCAAAAGAACAAAGAAATAGAGAATTTACTTTAAATGTCAATTGCGATTGAGGAGCAAGTTGGAAAGTTTAAACAAAAATTAATTTAAGCAAATTCATTTATTGGAATGTTCTCCAACGATGAGGCTTTGTTTAACCGATGGGTCTATTTTTTGGGGACAGGGGACTAAAGTATTATCTAATTATTTTTAAATTGAAGAGATTATAGCATTTAGAAATCTTGAGCAGAACTATTTAGAATTCTTTGTAGAACATGCTCTGTTTGTTTGGATCCCAGAGGTTTTGATCCTTTTTGTTTTAAGTTTGTCCTGCTTCTGTTTGGGTTCATCTGTGTATATAGTCACACAGTGGGCCTATAACTTTGTATTACCTCATGTACTAATTTCTTTCAAATACTCGCCGCATTTTGGAGTGACAGCTAAACGTTCTTGTTTGATCTCCATTTATCATTTATGAAGTAGTGTTTTGACTTAACAACCTTCTATTTTTGCACGTGAGCATCCTCTTAAAGTTATAATGTATGGTGCCAAGAGTGTGACTTTTAAATTCTGAACTTTCAGTTCCCCTTTCCCATTTCTTAATTAATTAGTTGTTTAACTTCTTAATTTTTGCTTATAGTGGGTGGTCAATGGAGAAATCTGTATTGGATTGTTTGCATTAAGGGATATCAAGAAGGTATGCTCACACCTTATGTTAATTATATCTTGTGCTTTTCCATCTGAGCCGTAGTTGGCATAGTTTTTCTTTCTTCACTTTCCGGTTACTTTCTTCTTGCTATAGAAGCACATGGAGTCATAGAATGCATCTCTTCTTCAAGGGGATAATCTGTAAATTGAAAGTTTGAAGCCTGTATTTTCACTTTACCTCTGTTTTTGTTTTTTTAAAATTATTTTTAAGTTTAATGTAGTTGACAACCACGTCCTCATCTCTGCTTAATGTTTAAAGGGCTGGAAATGATTGGGTGAATAGTTTTATGAATATCATATTCTATAATTGGCGTGACTGTTACATGATATTTGGTCTGTAAAAGAAATTGATTGGTTATTGTGTGGAATACGCATGTTCATTTCCACTATTGGTTTGTGGGGAGTTCATAAATTGTGGTGGATTTTGTAACTTGAGGTTGAGGTCCTTCAAAAGGCATAACCAAGTTGATTGATCGTGTTGTTGCCTTTGTGTTTGGCCAATAAAAAGATGTTATATTGGCTTCTTTAATCATTTTAAAATAAAATTATTCCTTAAGGGGTGGACTTTGTGTAGTTAATTGCTGTCATTTCTTCTCTGTCTCCTTCTGAAAGTTAAGTGACTTGTCTAATTTATTTCTGCTAAATCAATTGATTGAAGATTGCTGAGCACAACAAACCTTCAACCATCCAATAGTTTAGCTCAATAACAATTTTAAGGTTTTAGTTAAAATTCAGATGAAAAAACTTTGGAGATGCCTGTCTTTTAGAGAAAGGTGTACTGGTTTACAAAGAGCCTCGATGTTTCTGCAGAAAGCATTAGACTTTGCAATGCCTCACTGCACGCCTACCATAAAAAGCACCTTTTGTCACGGCCACTTACATCTGCCCTTTCATTTTCACATGCATGCTTAATAATTTTCACAAGCATGGTTTTATTTATTTATTTTTTTGCAGGGTGAAGAGGTGACATTTGACTACAACTATGTAAGAGTGGTTGGGGCTGCTGCTAAAAGATGCTATTGTGGTTCACCTCAATGTCAAGGCTATATTGGTGGTGATCCAACTAGCTCTGAAGTAACTGATCAAGTTGATTCGGATGAAGAATTTCCTGAACCTGTAATGCTTGAAGATGGGGAAGTTGGAGATGGCTTAAAAAATAAAATATCCAAAACCAGTTTCTTCGGTTTATCAAAAGGTAGGGAAATGGAATCCAAAACAGCAGTTGGGAACTTGGAGGTTGCCACTGAAATTAAGGATTCAATGAACCAATCAACTCCTGCCATTTCTCAATCACCCAGTGAATCAGAAATGAATGGCTTACCTGGAGATTTTTCTTCCTCAAGTAAACGAGTAGAAATCTCCCCACAGACTGAAGACATGACAACCCAACCCACACCTGCTGTTCAGCAGGAGATTTCCATGGAAGAGATGATGGATAAATCCTTGTATTCCAGTCAAAAGTTGAAGACTTCTCTGACCTCAGTGCTCACCAAACCATTGCCTGATGACATTATGATTAACAGGAAGTCTAAATCTACCACAGCTGAAAACAAGCGGGTTTTTGTTAAATCTCGTTTTATTATTAAAACTCCACCCCAATCTGGTTTAATTAAGAAAGGAAAGTCCGCCAGCAATTTTATAAACATAAATAAGGTTCAGACAATAACCAACAAACCTCATATGCCGCCTATCAAACCCAAAAAATTATCGGAAAGTACCTCAGATGGCCATTTTGAAGCAGGTTGGGATCCTCCTCATTCTTATCTTTTTTGTCAAGATGGTATTATGTGCAATACTTTAATGATTAATGCCCTGGAATATTTTCAGTTCAGGAGAAACTTAACGAGTTGTTGGATTCTGAGGGTGGCATAAGCAAGCGGAAAGTAAGTAACTTATTGAATAGTTTTTCTCAAGGTTTTGGCTGTTTCTTAATGCTAGTTAATAGCCTAAAGCGCAATAGAGCCTTTGGATGTAGCTGATGCTCACTTGTGGGCTTTAACATCTCTCTCTCTCTAATTCTTTCCCTTTTTATTCTTTTTAGATTTTTAACTATTAGTTTGTACATTTGCCATACTTATGTGTGTCTGTGCATTTCCATTGTGTGATGAAGCCATGCTCTTTTTCCACAAGAAAAATGTTCGCGTCTGATTTGTTTTAATAACGCTTCTCCAGTATTCAGATTTTTCATTTTTATTGACTAAAATTATTTGCAATGATGTGTTGAGTTGTTTCTAAAATTATTGAAAAATTTACGTGTTTTATGCATTTCTGCTGACTGTCCATGTTATTTTTTTTTCATTTTCTGACAGGATGCCCCCAAAGGCTACCTGAAACTTCTCCTCCTCACTGCAGCTTCTGGTGCTATTAGAAATGGTGAAGCAATTCAGAGGTAATATACAATTTTCTTGCCTTCTTATTTCTTATTTCTACCATACATCATGATCATGGCTTTTGGAATATAATAATTCCTTTTCATATGAGGTGAACCTTGAAAAGGACTCATGCTGGATGATTGTATGATGTCTTGATTTAATTGCTTAGCTTTTTTTGTTTTGCAGTAATCGAGAGCTTTCAATGATACTTGATGCACTCTTGAAAACTAGATCCCGAATGGTACTGATGGATATAATTGAAAAAAATGGTAAGAGTTTCCTCCTTTTTGCATAGCATACAAACCAATCTTCACTGAGGAATTCGTTCTGTTGCACCTTTAGTTGCTTAAAGAATAACCACATTTGCTTTCTTTCAGGTTTACGGATGCTTCACAACATAATGAAGCAGTACAGAAGGGATTTTAAAAAGATTCCGATTCTTCGAAAGCTTCTAAAGGTACACACCTTGGCTGCTTCGTTATAGATAAACCATACCCAGCACCTTTATTGTGCGCCCAAACATGTTTCAAATGCACATCCTGGTATTCAAAGTTGATTTACCTACAGAAACACTCACATTTATATTATTGCTGTCATTTAAGTGCAAATATTGCATGCCAAAAAAGTTTTATGGTATACTTTTTTTTTTCCAGATAGATAATGCTGACCCTTCATGGTTCAACATTGCAAAACTGTTAAAATAGATGATTTATTGGCTGTGGTGGCTATCAAATGAGAAACTATTAATGTTACAAGATAATGGTAATCCTTTTCAGTTTTGTGTATAAAATCT
>Ga0307510_10004803_pt1 | contig 15989 bp, 13 predicted proteins | sample 12_EM_MG_FD_207224 | JGI IMG/M metagenome (GOLD analysis project Ga0307510, IMG submission 207224) | Populus trichocarpa ectomycorrhiza microbial communities from riparian zone in the Pacific Northwest, United States - 12_EM | ecosystem: Host-associated > Plants > Roots > Unclassified | place...
CGGGTGCTGCCGGTGGTGTGCCGTGGGAGGTTCTGGCGTCTCGCCTCCAACGTCAGGTCACCGTACGACTCCCGCGTCGCGAAGACCGGCGATCCGCGCCTGGTCGTAGCCGAGCGCACGCAGCAGGGCGTCGGTGTGCTGGCCCAGGGTGCAGCCCGCCTCCGGCTTGGTCGTCGATCGGGAGAAGCGGTTCAGCGGCGCGAGCCGACGGTGCTCGTCGAAGATGGGACTGACCGCGTCGACGGCGTAGCCCGCGTCGTGGAACTCGTCGCCCTGCATGTGCCGTTCGGCCGGTTCCTGGGTCACGGCGACGCAGCCGACGTCCTGCGCGGTGAGGCCGGCCTCCCACGCGGCCTTCGTCCGGGTCGCGAAGATCTTGGTGAGCACCTCCGCGAGCGCGTCGTCGTGGGCGGCACGCGCCGGGCTCGTGGTGAACCGCTCGTCGGCCAGGTCGCCCGGGTCGCCGAGCCCGGCTACCAGAGGAGCCCACTCCCGCTCCGCCGGCGCGGCGAGGAAGAGCCAGCCGTCGGAGGCGGGATACATCCGGTACAGGGCGCTGATCCCTCGGAAGGCGGCGTCGACGCGAGGCTGTGCGGGACGGCCCTGGTAGCTGGTGTTGTGCGCGATCAGCGCCTGCGTACTCGTGCCCAGCATCGTGGCGGCGACGTCGGTCAGTTCGATCCCGCGACGTTTCGCGTAGATGCCGAGGAGCAGGGCGGAGGCGACGCCGAGGGCGGCCATTCCGTCCGACTGGACCGCCGGGACCGTCCCACCGGCGTACAACTTGCGTGCTTGGCCCAGTAGTTGGTCACGATCCTCGGTGGGACGGCCGACCACCTGCGCGTCGGTCGCGGAAACCCCTGACGCCGCGCCGATGGACGGCGCGTAGGCGGGCTTGGAACCGTACGGTCCGTCGATGCCGTAGCCAGGAGCGTTCACGTACACCAGATCCGGATTGATCGCCTTCAGCGAGGCCTCGTCGGCACCGATCCGGGCCGCGGCACCCGCCCGGTAGCACTGGAGCACCACGTCGACCTGTGCGGCCAACTCCCGCAGGATCCGCAGCCCTTCGGGGGTGCGGAGGTCGACGGCGATGCTCTCCTTCCCCTGGAGTGCCTTCGCGCCGCCCGCCTCGGGGAACGCCATGATGCCCCGGATCAGATCGCCGTCGAGCGGCTCGACCTTGATGACCCGCGCACCGAGATCGGCGAGGAGGGTGGCGCCGTACGGCCCGGCGTACATGGCGCCGAGTTCGAGCACGGTCACGCCGGTGAGAGGGTGTCCTGAACGGCCTTGCTGTTCCCCGGTGCCGGGGAGTCCGTCAGTACGTGGCGCAGCCAGACGTCGCAGCTCCCGGGTGTGCTCGCCGAGGCGGGGTGCCCGGCGAATCCTCGTGAGCGGTCGGCCGGCCGCGTGGACCAGGGTCGACGGCTGGCGTACCGGGCCGAGGTCCGGATCCTCCACGACGACCACGCGGCCCTCGTGCACCAACTGCGGGTGGTCCAGCGCCTCGTCCGGGGTACGGAACTGCTCGCCGAAGACGTCGGGATCGCGGGCGAACACCGCTTCCCACTCCTCCAGCGTCCGCTGCCCGACCTTCGAGACCATCTTGTTCCACCACTCGAACCGCAGCTCGGGTGTCGGAAGCATCGGAAAGCCGTCCCACTTCGGGTCGGCGAGTTCGGCGCTCAGGCCGAGTTCGTCCAGCCAGGCCTTCATGAGCCGTGGCGCGGTCTGCGCGAACTGGAGCCAGGTGCCGTCCGCTGTCGCGGCGATGAGCATCGCGTACAGCAACCTGGTCTGGGGGCGGCCCTGTTGGTCGAAGGCGGCACCCATCGGCTGGAACGCGTCCGGGAAGCGGCCGAGCACCAGCTCGTAGAACCAGTTGTACGGGTCGTACGCACCGACTCCCGTCACCAGATCGGACTCCACCACCTGGCCCAGACCGCTCCTCTCCCGTTCGAGCAGCGCCGCGAGGATTCCGTGGACCGCTGCCTGCGCGGCTGCGAAGGAGGCGTAGGGAGTGGTGACGTAGGCGGGATCCGGGCCGGTGGTGAGCTGGTGCTTGGAGTGGAGGACGCCGCTCTTGGCGAGGATCAGTGCTTCGTAGCCCTTGCGGTCGGACCACGGTCCGCGGGTTCCCCAGCCGGTGATGAGCGCCGTGACGAGGCGCGGGTGCCGGGCCGCCAACTGCCCGGCGGTGAAGCCGAGTCGCGCCGCGGCGGCCGGACGCATCGTGGTGACGGCGACGTCGGCGCGCGCGAGAAGGCCGTCCAGCCTCGCGCGATCGACGTCGTCGTGCAGGTCGAGTGTGATGCTGCGCTTGCCGCGCAGGAGGCCCGGCCAGCCGGGGTTCGCGCGGAGGCGGCTGCCCTCGGGCGGTTCGACGAGAATGACGTCCGCCCCCGCGTCCGCGAGGAACTGCGTGGCCTGAGCGCCGGGCAGCGTCGTCGAGAGATCGATGACGACGATGCCGTGGAGCGGGCCTTCGCCGAGGTCGTCGTCGTTCCGGTCGGGCATTCCCAACTCCCTTGGACGGTGCGGGTTCACGGCACTTTCAGCTGAACCGGGTCGTCGCGAGGATGCCGCCGTCGACCAGCAGGTCGGTCCCGGTGATGTACGACGCCCGGTCGGACGCGAGGAACTCGATGGCGTCGGCGGTCTCGGTCATCGTTCCCTCGCGGCCGAGCGGCGACCGGCGCAGCATGTCCAACTTGACCTCGCGGTGCGGTCCTTCGAACTCCAGCGCACCCATCGGGGTGGCGATCGGGCCCGGCGACATCGACACGATGCGGGCGCCCTTCGTGCCCCACGCCGCAGCACGCCTCCTGCACATCCGGAGCAGCGCGAACTTGGTGAGCCGGTAGGCCTGGAGCGGCGTGCGCTCCGGCACCAGCTTCTCCAGACGCTCGACGAAGTCCGGTACGAGGGGGTCGTCGAGCACCGCGGTGATCTCCGGATCCGGCGGTTCGGCGAGGTGCCCGGCGGAGGAGGACACGAAGACCGCGGCCGTGCCCGGCACGGCCTGGTCAAGACTCATCCGCTCGATCAGCCGCGCCCCGACGAGGTTCACCCTGAGCAGGGTGCGCCAGTCACCCATCGACGGGGACAGCGCCGCGACGTGCGCGACGGTACGCAACCGGCCATGTGCCGCGATCAGTCGACCGAGTTCCGTGACCGAGTCCGGTTCCGTGATGTCGCACCGCGTCACCACCGCGTCGATCCCGTCCTCCCGCAACGCGGTCTCCCGCGCCGGGTTCCTGGCGGCGGACAGGCTCGCCAGCACCAGCCGGTGGGACCGGCCCAGACGGCGTGCCGCCGACATCCCGATACCGCCCCCGCCGATCACCAACGCGACAGGCAGATCCGGGCGTTCACTCGTCCCGGTCCTCAACTCACCACCAGGCTCCATGCCCTGCTCCTTCTCCGGGGCCATCACGTGAGCGCGAACTCGGCGGAGCCGTCGACCACGAGCGCGCCGTCGTCCTTGCGCAGCTGGATCGCGAGCTCCAGCCGCCGCTCGTCGCCCTGCCGGAAGAGCCGTACGACCTCGGCCGACGCGACCAGCCGGTCCCCGCGGTACACCACCTGCGTGAAGCGGGTGCGGAAGCGCCGTACGCTCTCCTCCCCGAAGTGCTCGGTGCAGTACGCCGCGAGCCAGCCGGCGCCGAGCATCCCCGCGCTGAAGGCGGCGGGATAGCCGACGGAGCGGGCGAGTTCGTCGTCGTGGTGCATCGGGTTCATGTCACCGCTCGCGCCCTGGTAGCGCACGATGTCGGTCATCGTGACCGGCCCGAACGTGCGCTCCGGAAGCCGGGTTCCCCGGGCGAGATCGATCACGACGCCTCCTTGCGCACATAGGCGGACGTGTACCGGCACTCGGCACGCAGGAGTCCCTGGTCGTCGTGGAAGGAGACCAGGAAACGGACCAGCACCATCGGTCCCTGCCGGCCCTCTTTGATCCGCACGTCGTACAGGCGCTCGGAGTTGTGCAGCGTCTCGCCCGCCCGGGGCACCGGGCCGTGGAAGAAGTACTCCTGCTCCAGCGAGAGCAGATTCCGTACGTCGGGTTCGATCCCGACCGTCGCGCACGCTTTCGCGACCTCGGGCGCGCGCACCGTCTCGCCGATGGTGCTCCAGTGGATCACCGTGGCCAGGAAGGTCGGCGGGATCGGAGCGTTCGGGTCGTCGAGGTAGGCGGGGCGGGCCGCCGCTGTCGCGGTGGCGTACTCCCGCACCTTGCCCCACTCGATGGGCATGATCGCCATGTCTGCTCCTCGCCGGAGTAGGTCCGCATCGAACTATTTCGTCGACGGAACCGACCGTCAATGCTTTCTAAGGAGTCTTCATTAACTTTTGCGGTTCGGGTCAGGGCTGACCGGGGTTGAGGACGATGAACAGCCCCTCCGCCTCGGCGCAGAGGATTCCGCCGTGGCGGATCTCGGCCCGGAGGACGCGCTTGCGGCCCTCCTCGCTCACGAACCAGCCGTGTACGTCGAGTTCCGCCCCGATCGGGGTGATCGACCGGTAGTCGGTGTGCAGATAGGCGGTGCGGGCCCGGGTGCGGCCGCCCGAGCCCGAGAGCCTGCCCAGGACCTCGTCGAAGAGGAGCGGGACGGCGCCACCGTGGACCGCTCCGTTACCGCCGAGGAAGTACCGGCCGAAGCGCACCGTGCCCCGGACGCTGAACCGGTCGGCCTCGTGGACCCGGAGGGCCGGCGTCATCGTCTGGCCGCGGCCCGGCATGTCGTCCCGGTGCCCGAATACCTGCTCGCGCTCGGCAACGGCCGCGTCGGCGAGCCGCTCGCACCAGGCGCCGAGGTCGTCCGAGAGCGCGGCCACCGTGCCGGGGTCCAGCCGTGCCGCCGCGACGTAGTCGAGGAAGCCGCGCAGGCGCGCGATCATCCCGCCGTACCCGTCTTCGCCCGCGCCGTCCGGTCCCGCCGCCCGGGTCCACGACTCGACCTGGGGGGTCCGCTCCGGCTCGGGGATGCCCAGCCCGAGTGCCGGGTCGTCGTACCGGCTGCTGCCGGGGAGCCCGGGCGTCCTCACGCCGACACCCTTGGCGCACGGACCCCGGCCGGATGCGCGCCCGGTCCCCGCTGCTCCTGCGCCGCGTCCTCACTGTTCGTCATGTTCCGTCCTTCGTCCGTTGCGTCCCCGCGTCGCGGGACCCGCGACGATCCCTCCGTACCCGATCGCCTTAATAAGTATCCTCATTAAGGCGAATCGGCCGGGATGGCGGTCACGAGACGGGTTCCGGTGCCTGCTCGCCGAGATAGGCGCGCTCCAGCAGGCCGGGGTCCGCCGCGAGTGTCGCGGCGGACCCGCTCCACACCGTCTCGCCGTGCACCAGGACCACCGCCCGGTCCGCCACGTCGAGGGCCAGCCGGACGTGCTGCTCGACCAGCACGACCGTCGTGCCGGTGTCCTCGGCGATCCGCCGGACGACCGGCAGCAACTCCTCGACGATCACCGGCGCCAGTCCCATGCTCAACTCGTCGACGAGCAGCACCCGAGGGTCCTGGATCATCGCCCGCCCCAGCGCCAGCATCTGCTGTTCCCCGCCGGAGAGCATCCCGGCCGCGACCTTCAGCCGTTTCCCCAGCGCGGGAAAGTAGTCGAGCACCTGGTCCACGGTGCTGCCCCGACGCCGCCGGGCGAGCGTCAGGTTGTCCCGCACGGTCAACTGCGTGAACAGGGACCGGTCGTCGGGCACCAGGACCAGTCCCCGCCGGGCGACCTCGCGCGCCCGCCCGCCACGGATCTCCCGTCCGTCCAGGACGACCGACCCGCCCAGGCGCGGCAGCAGCCCGGCGAGCGTCATCAACAGCGTTGTCTTTCCCGCCCCGTTGGGTCCCAGCAGGGCCGTGACCTCGCCGGGCGGCAGCTTCAGGTCGAAGCCGCGTACCACCGGCCGGCCCTTGGTGTAGCCCGCGTCCACACCCTCGCACATCAGCAGTTCCCGCCCGGTCACTGGACGACCTCCCCACGCACCTGGTCCGTATCGGCCGGCGTCGCACCGAGATAGGCGGTCGCGACCCGTGGATCTGCCTTGATCTCGGCGGGAGTTCCGTCCGCGATGACCTTTCCGATGTCCAGTACGACGATGCGGTCGCACACGTCGAGGACCAGCCCCATGTCGTGGTCGATGAGCAGGACCGTCACGCCGTCGGCCCGTACGGCCCGCAGCCGGTCGCCCAGCCAGCGGCTCTCGGAGCTGTCCAGGCCGGCCGCGGGCTCGTCGAGCAGCAGCATCCGGGGGCGGCCGGCCAGGGCGCGCGCGATGGACACCAACTGCCGCCTGCCCTGGGACAGTTCACGTGCAGGCTGGCTCCGGAACCGGCTCAGGTGCAGCGTCTCGAACAGCCGGTTCCGCAGCTCCAGCCCCTGTACGGAGCCGACATGGTCGCCGCCGTGCAGGGCGGCCGCCTCCCCGACGAGCACGTTCTCCTCCACGCTGAGGTCCTCGTAGAGCTCGATGCCCTGGAAAGTGCGTCCGAGGCCCGCCCGGCCCCGCTGGTGCGGCTTCAGCGAGGAGATCGTCCGGCCGTCGAACTCGACTGTTCCCGTACTGCGGTTGTAGCCGCTGATCGCGTCGAGGAGGGTGGTCTTCCCGGCACCGTTCGGGCCGATCACGCCGACGATCTCGCCCGAGCGCACGTCGAAGGAGACGGAGTCGACGGTCACCACACCGCCGTAGCGGACCCCGACATCGCGGACCGCGAGGAGCACCTCGCCCGGTTCGGGAACCGGTGGGCGGGAGGCCGGCGCCGACCCGGCCAGGACGTCGGTGTCCTGGCCGAGGGCGGAGGGACGGCGCCTGCGCCGCAGCCGGGCCGACAGTTCGTGCGCCGGGCCGACCAGGCCTTCCGGGTTCGTGATCACGGTGAGGACGAGACCGATGCCCATGATCACGTCGTACCACTCGCCCAGGGAAAGCGCCCGGTCCAGGAGGACGGGCAGCAGGCCCCCGGCTCCCATCACCCCGGCCACGAGGCCGCCGGACAGGGCGGTGATGCCCGCCAGGTACGCGGTGGCGAACAGGCCCAGACCGCCGATCGCGGTGAACATCTCGGCGTCGGCGACGGTCTGTTGGTAGCCCAGCAGGGCGCCCCCGAGCCCGGCGATGAACGCCCCGATCGCGAAGGCGACGATCTTCGTACGGGCGACGTCGATGCCCGCCGCCGCGGCCGACCGTTCGTTGGCACGCACGGCGAGCATCGCGGCGCCGAGCCTGCTGCGGCGCAGCCACGCCACGCCCAGGCCGACGAGCAGCAGCACCACCAGACACAGCAACGCGAACGGGATGCGTGGATAGTCGTCGCCCGCTCCGATGCCCAGATCGATCCCGAACAGGCGGGGCGAGGGCACCTTCGAGCCGCCCAGGCCGCCGTTGAGTTGGGTGTTGCGGAACCAGAAGGCCTCCAGAGCCACGGCCAGCGCGACCGTGACCACCGCCGCCGGCAGGCCGCGGATCCGCAGCGCGGGCAGCCCGATCACCACCCCGATCACCATCGCCGCCAAGGCCGCCAGCAAAGGGGCGAACGGAAAGGGGACACCCCATTCGACGCTCAGCCTGCTCAGGCTGAACGCGCCGACCCCGGCCAGGGTCAGCTGAGCCAGCGAGATCTGCCCGGCGAACCCGGTGACGACCACCAGCGACAGCGAGATCACCGCCAGGGTCAGCGAGGTGATCACGGCCGCGCGGATGCTCCCGGTGGTGGCGAAGAGGACGACGACGGCCAGGGCCGTACTCACGACCGCCGGGACCAGGATGTGGTCAGGACGCGGTGCCCGGCCCAACGCCTGCTGGATCAGCGAGCCGCGGGTGGGCAGCGGCCGGCCGCGGACCACGAGGTAGGCCAGGATGACGGCCAGCGGCACGAGTTGGGCCAGACCGGCCTGGGGCAGCCAGGACCACTTCCCCTGTAGGAACTGCAGTTCCGACTGGAGCATCCCGATGACCAGCCCCGCTCCCACGGCCGGGATCAGCGCGGTGAAGTTGCCGACCAGCGCCGCCGCGAGAGCCGGCACGATGAACAGGGTGTAGGAGACCGGGACCAGCGGCACGATCGGGGCGATCAGGATGCCGGACAGTCCGGCGACGGCCGAGCTGAGCGCCCAGTTCGCCACCGCGATCCGCTCCGGCGACAACCCGCTGACCAGCGCGCCCTTCTCCGACTCCGCCGCCGCCCGGGCCGTGAGACCGAACCGGGTCAGCCGGAACACCAGCGCCAGGACGACGGTCAGGACGACGATCACCGCCGCGAACCACAGCCGGTCGCCGGGGATGAGCGAACCGCCCCAGGACACCGGGTCGTTGGGCAGGATCGCCTTCACCGACACCGCGCCCGTGCCCACCGCCGCGGCGAGCACGGCCTGGATCACCAGCATCACCCCGATCGAGGCGACCGCCTTCGCCACCGGCGGCGCGGTCCGCAGCGGCCGGAAGACCAGCCCGTACAGCACGACCCCCAACAGGGCCGCGAGGACAAGGGAGATGACCACCGCCGGGAAGAGGCCGAGGGCACCGCCGAGCCCGACCTTCTTCGGCACACCCGGCAGCGGCACCAGCAACTCGCCCTGGCGCAGGAACGCGTAGGTGTACGCGCTGTACAACGCGATCGCCCCGGTGGCGAAGTTGACCACCCCGGAACTGCGGTAGGTCAGTACCAGCGCCAGAGCGAGCGCGCCGAACACCGCCCCGCTCCCCAGGCCCAGCAACAGAAACACGACGTACTGGCTCATCGGCGAGACCGCCCCTTCCGGCTGCTCCGACTACCGCGTGAACAACGGACCGGGATCGACGACCCCCATTTTTCCCAGCTTTCCGCCGGACATCGTGCCGGTGACCTCCTTCGCCGAGCAGGCCGACGGCAGCCCCGGTACCGCCTTGGAGTCGCAGGTGAAGGTGATGCCGTGGCCGGCGGGCAGGACGACGTTCTTCGCCGAGTGCAGCGCCGCGGTGATCGTCTTCGACGAGACCGTGCCCGTCAGACCGTGCAGCGCGCGCACCAGACCGAGCACGCCCTGGTACCCGATCGCCGCGTACCCCTGGGTCGGTGTGCTGGGGCTGTACTCCTTCATCACCTGGCGGTAGAGCTGGGCCTCGATGTCGTCGCTCGCCACGTCGAAGCTGCTGAACACCTGAAGTCCGTCCATGCCCGGGCCCACCGCGTCGACGACCTCGGGGGCCACGCACGACTGGACGGACATCCGCGCGATGCCTGCGCCGAGCGTGCCCATCGCCTGGAGCACGGAGGTGCACACGGTCGACTCTCCGACGACGGCGACGGCGTCGGGCTTGTTCCGCAGCGCGGCACTCACCTGAGGAGACGCGTCCGGTGTGCCCGCCGCTATGGTCACGATCTGTAGGCCGACACCGGCCTTGGCGAAGACGGGCTTGCCGATGGCCTCGACACCGCTGACCGCGGCGGGCGCGTCGATCACGAACGCGGCGACCTTCTTGTAGCCCTTCTCCTTCGCGTACGCGGCCATCGACGTCATGGTCGTCGGGAAACCGCCCGTCCAGGAGAAGGCGTTGGCGGTGGTGCCCTCGGAGTTGCTGGCGGCGATGGAGGTCGCCCAGGGAATGCCGGCCTGGGTGACGATCGGCACCATCGAGTCGCCCAGGCCGCTGCTGGTCAGGACCACGGCGTCGACCTTCTGCTCGACCATCTGGTTCGCGCAGTCCCGAGCCGTCGCCGGTTCCTCCTTGGTCTTGCAGACGACCAACTCGATCGGCCTGCCGGCGATTCCGCCGAGGTTGGCGTTGGCGTACTTCATGGCCGCCTGGGCGGATTCCCTGGTCTCGGGCTGGCTGATCGCGGAGCCGCCCTCATTGGTGATGAGGCCGATCCTGACCGGCGCGCCGGTGGCTTTCGTGCCTGGGAACGAACTCGCCAGGGCGGCCGGTATCTCCGTGCTGGCAGCGGTGGTTGAACCACCCCCGCCGCCGCATCCCGCGAGCAGGACCGTGGTCGACACCAGCGCGACCGCAGCGCGCGACCGGGGTGAGGAGAGGACTCGTCCGACCGACTCGATCATGTCTGCGTCCCAACGTGTCGGCGAGTGCCCGGCACTCGCTGCGATCAGCGGCCGGCGGCGCCGTGCGGCGACGCTGCCGTCCGAGAAAGTGAGGAGAGAGCCGCGCGTGGAGGTCGAACGGCACGAGGGCCGGGCGCCGCGGCAGACCATGCCGGCCGGCGTGCCGAGGGCTTGCCGAGGACTTCACGACCGGCGACGAGACGGACCTGCTCCGACGAAGGGAGAGGGGCAGCCGATCCCCGGAAGCAGTGGCCCGCAAGAAAGAAGAGTATACGTAATTGAGTCACCCTGGAATGGGTCGTGCGAGACCTGTCCATGCGGTCGGCCCCTCAGTCGGCATCACGCCTGGAATGAGGGGCCGAAATGCAGCGTTGGGTCCGGTCAGTGACCGCGATGGACCCAACCCGCGTCGTGCCAGTACGTCTCGAGGTTCTCCATCGGCTCGGGCCAGGTCTCGACGTAGGTGACGCCCTCCGGACCGGCCGTCATGAGATAGGGAGTTCCGGCCTCGCTGATCCAGAACTCGCCCGGACCGATGGTCCGGCTGCCCTCCTCCCCGTCCTTGCCCCAGGCGACATGGAACGCGCCGCCGAAGACGATGATCAACTCGTCGAGGTTGTGATGGTGGCGGGGGACCGCGAAGCCCGGCGCGCACCGCAGGCCGTTCAGGTTGAACGACGGGTCCACCTTCGTCGACCACCACATGTTCCCTTTGAAGGTCTGCTCCATGTCGACCGGAGCGTCGGCCAGGAGACCACCCTCGTGCCACAGGTACGTGGGAGCGGACTGGTCGACCGGCAGCTCGATCCAGCCCTCGTCCGACAGCAGATTGAAGAACTCGATTCCCATGCCCCGATACTGGGGACCGGGGTGGGACGTGTCATGCGTGAATCCCGTTGGCCGGGACCGGAGCCCGGACCGGCGCCCCCTCGGGCGGGTCCCGATGAGCGGAACCTTCCGACGACACGACGTCAGGCCGTGCATACGGTCGCCGCGTGACTCTTACATTCGGTGATCTGGTGGAAGACGCGGACTGGGTTCCGATGGGCCTGGAGCAGCAGGGCCATCCCCAGTACTTCTGGAACGACGGCGGCCTGCTGCGGGACGCACCCGTGGACTTCGCGGCGACGTTCGACGGGGCGATGTGGGTGACCACCAAACCCATCGACGTACCGCACTTCAACCGCAACCCGCTGCGCGTACGCCCGGACTTCACGGTGCCCCGGCACCATCACAACGTCGACGAGATGCTGTTCGTCTTCGCCGGCGAGTACAGCATCGAGCACTACGAGGCGGGCGAGCCGCAGACCGTGCGGGTCGGGCCGGGGGACGTCTTCCTCAGCCGGGCCGGCACGCCGTACACGATGACGGCGGGACCCGAGGGTGTCACGTACATCGAGACCTGGCCGAAGCCGGTGCGGGAGCTGGAGACGTACTGGCACGACGTCGGCTGGGTCCGGCGGTAGGTCCTCGACACGATCGTGTCCCGGCCCCCGGGGGCCGGGACCACGGATCGGACGGGTCAGTCGGTCCAGAGGAACCGGTCGGCGACCCGATGGTGGTTGTAGACGGTCATCTCCTGCTCCTCGCTCAGCCGGTGCCCGTCGAAGCTGGGGGAGTGCATGCCCACGGTCACCTCCTTGGCGTTCATCAGGTCCTGCGTGAAGATCTCACCCAGGTCGGCCTCACGGAAGTCCTCGAAGAACTGGGGCTGGAAGTCCCGCTTCTTGTCGTAGTCGGCGACGGGGACCTGGTCCAGGCTGAAGATCTCGAACAGGCAGCTGTCCGGGTCCAGGCCGTCCGGCCGCGCCCGGTAGCCGAAGACCGAACCCTGGTTGGGCAGCAGGATCGTGTTCGGGAACACGTTCCACGCCGTACCAGCCTCCGCCCACTGCCGGGGCGTGATGTCCGGCCAGTCGTAGCCCTCGGCGAGCGACAACTCCTTGTACAGCTGGAGGTAGTACTGACCGGCGGTCATCCCCTCCGGCACCTCCGCGGTCTTCAGCGCCTCGGCGGCCCGCCAGCTCCGCTCGTTCTCCAGGCCCCGCATGTCGTCGGCGATGTACTGCACGCTCAGCGCCACGCTGAGCCGTTCGTCGGTCACGCCCCCCGTGCCCCGGTTGGCCGGGTCCTTGGCGGTGTCCTTCTTCTTCGGGCCGACACTCGAATAGTGGGCGTGCCGCTCGTACACCGTCGTGGGCGCCCACATCCGGTTCTCGAGTTCCTTCATCGAGGCGATGTTCGTGTTCGACTTGTCGAAGCGGTAGAGCTGCGGATGCGTTCCCGCCACGTGATAGGCCTCGAGGAATCCGTCCAGCGCGGTCTTCCAATTGCACGGCAGCAGCACGCTCTTGTGCCACCGGTAGCGCATGTTCTCGAACTGGAACGGCGCGAAGATCCGCGGGATCGGGTCGAGGTATTCGAGGAGCGGTTTCGCGTCGGGGTCCATGTTGATGAACACGAACCCGCCCCACTGCTCCGCCCGTACCTGGACCAGGCCCAGGTCGTCGTCGGAACGCGGCACGAACTCCTCACGGTCGAGCACCAGCCTGATCGAACCGTCCAGGTTCCAACGCCAGCCGTGGAAGGGGCAGATGAGCGAGCCGACCCGCCCCCGGCCCCGCGCCAGCCGCGTACCGCGATGCCGGCACGCGTTGAAGTAGGCGCGGATCGAGTCCCTGCCCTCCCGCACGACCAGGATCGAATGACCACCGATCTCGTACTCGACGAAACACCCGACGCCCGGCAGTTCCTCAAGACGGCAGGCCAGCAACCACGCCCGTGTGAACACCTTTTCCAGTTCCAGCTTGAGGAACTCGGCGTCCAGATAACGGCCCTTGGGCACGAACGCACGGGACAGCCGGTACTTCTCCGGGACCTTCTCGGCGGGCACATCGCCCTCGAACCACGGGACTCGACGGTCCACTTGGGGCTCAACCACTGCAGACACCTCTGACCACTCCTCCACTCGACATGCGTGTACGGCTCCGGGCCCGGCCGCTGGGTGATGTCAGCCGGCGTCGGGCCCGGCGACCTCGGTCCCGTCGGCGCGCCGCACCACGTGGATGCAGTTGCCCGGGCACTCGTCGGCGGCGTCGATCACATCGAGACGCAGCCGCTCCGCCACATCGGCCTGCGCGCCCTCGGGCGTCAGCAGTTCCCCGTCGGCGGCGTCCTTGACGTAGGCCAGTCCGTCGCCGCCGAACTCGAAGACATCGGGGGCGTACTGGGTGCACAGACCGTCACCCGTGCACAGTTTCTGATCGATCCACACCCGCACCTCATCGCTCACGCGTGTCACCCTCCTCGTCCCGGTGGACGCCGTGCCGTCATCGCGGTGGCGGTGAGAACGACTCTCCACTCGGCGCCCCGGGCCGTCCACCGGCCGTCCCATCAGCCGGGACCGGCGCGGACGTCCCTGCTCGGAGCCGTCCTACACTCAGCCGGCCGACCGTCCCGCCGAGCCGGGTTCCCGTCCGTCGTGCCCGTCGCCGTACCGCCGTCCGTGCGCCAGGGCGCCGGAGCGCGCCCCGTCCACATTCCCCAGGAGGCCGGCCCGTGGCCGAGACCGTGACCACAGACATCCTCATCGTCGGAGCCGGCCCGATCGGGCTCTACGGCGCCTACTGCGCGGGCTTCCGCGGACTGCGGACCGTCCTGGTCGACGCGTTGCCGCAGTGCGGCGGCCAGATCACCGCGCTCTACCCGGAGAAGGAGATCCGCGACATCGCCGCCGTCCCCGGCACCCGCGGCCGCGACGTCGTCACCGCCCTCAAGGACCAGGCCGACGCGTTCGACCCGGCCTACCTCCTCGGCCGCCAGGCCGTCGACCTCACCCACACACCCGAGGGACGCCCCCAGGTCACCCTCTCCGACGGCACCACCGTCGACGCCGGAGCGGTCGTACTGACCGCCGGGATCGGCACGTTCACCCCGCGCACCCTCCCGGCCGGGGAGGAGTTCCTCGGGCGCGGGCTGAGCTACTTCGTCCCGGACCCGGCCGAGCACGCCGACCGCGACGTCCTCGTCGTCGGCGGCGGCGACAGCGCGGTCGACTGGGCCCTCGCCCTGCACCCGATCGCCCGCTCGGTGACCCTCGTGCACCGGCGCGGCACGTTCCGGGCCCACGCGGCCAGTGTGCGCGAACTGCACACCTGCGGAGTCGACATCGTCACCAACGCCCAGGTGGAGACCCTCGCCGGCGACGACCTGCTGCGCCAGGCGCACCTGCGGATCGACGGGGAGGAGGAGGCCCGGGTGCTGAAGGTGGACGCGGTCGTGGCCGCCCTCGGCTTCATCAGCAACCTCGGACCACTCGCCGACTGGGGCGTCGAACTGGAGCGGCGCACCATCGTCGTCGACACCAGGATGCGCACCACGGTCGACCGCGTGTACGCGGCCGGCGACGTCACCGCGTACCCCGGCAAGGTACGTCTGATGTCGGTCGGCTTCGGGGAGGTGGCGACCGCGGTCAACAACGCGGCCGTCGCCCTGGACCCCGCGCTGTCCCTGTTCCCCGGTCACTCGACCGAGTCCGCCTGAACGCCCGACTCCCTCTCCAAGGGCCCTTCTCGGAGAGGGAGTCGAGGAGCGCCGGACCTACCGGCTCTCGTCGGCCATGTCGACGGCGGCGATGTAGGAGAACGCCATCGACGAACCCACGGGACCGCCCGCGCCCGGGTAGATCCGGCCGGACATCGGCGCCATCGTGTTCCCCGACGCGTACAGACCGGAGATCACCGAACCGTCGGGCCGCAGCACACGCGCGTGCTCGTCCGTCTTCAGGCCCCCCTTGGTGCCCAGGTCGGACAGCACGATCGTGGCCGCGTAGAACGGCGCCTTGTCGATCACGCCCAGGCACGGGTTGGGCCCGTCGGTGTGGGCCCCCGCCATGTGCGTGATCATCAGGTCCCAGGGATCCTCACCGCGACCGAACTGCTCGTCCTTGCCGCCTCGGGCGTACCCGTTGAACTGCTCGACGCTCTCGGTCAGCGCACCCGCGGGCAGACCGATCAGCTCCGCCAGTCCCTCCAGCGTGTCGGCCCGCTTCAGCACACCGGCGGCGAGGAACTTCTCGACGTCGAACCAGCCGGGCACCTGCGGCGCGACCGGCAGCCCCGCGAACGCCCGCCCGTTGTCGAGCTGGCGCTGGTCGAACACCCAGTGCGTGGGCAGATGCGACACGTGCGAGGACCGGTGCGCCTTGAGCATCTCGTGACCGGCGCGGTCGTAGGGGAGGCGCTCGTTGAGGTAGCGCTGTCCGGCGGCGTTGACCCAGATGCCGCTCCACACCGACGTGTAGAACACCGGGCGGGTGTCGGGTACGACGAGGCCCGGCGCGAACCACGACTCGTCGAGCAGGTCGGTCGCGGCGCCGATGTCGATGCCCGCGGTGAGGGCGTCGCCGGTGTTGCCCTCGCAGCCCTGGGTCCACTCGTCGGTGACCCCGGGCTGGAAGCGTTCACGCAGCGCGCCGTTCCGCTCGTAACCGCCGGCGGCGAGCAGGACGCCCCGCCCGGCACGGAAGGTCACCGGCCCGCCCTCGCTCAGGGCCTCGACCCCGACGACCGCACCGTCCTCGACGACCAGGCGCTCCAGCGCGGTGTTCGTGCGCACGGTTCCGTTGCCGGTCTCCATGAACGCGAGCAGCGCACGGCCGATGAGGGCCTGCCCGCCGATCATCTCCTGCGGGACCGCCACCCCCCAGCGCTCCGTCCACAGCGGCCTGCGCACCAGCGGTTCCAGATCGCCGAGTTCGGACCGGTCGAGATTCTCGGGGAAGACCGTGCGGCCCTGGGGCAGGCTCCCGGGTCGGCCGGCGAAGTAGTCGGGCACGCCCTGCCAGAAGAACCGGCCGAACCGCGGGTTCTTCTCCAACTCGTCGATCAGGGTGGGACCGGCCTGGAGGAAGGCCTCCCGCAGCGCGGCCGGCGAGTCGT